>SDBS01001495.1_pt1 | contig 23650 bp, 22 predicted proteins | sample 2277091 | NCBI WGS metagenome assembly SDBS01 (sample SAMN10404972, study PRJNA504765) | marine sediment metagenome | isolation source: marine sediment core GS10_PC15, 163 cmbsf | place: Arctic Ocean: Southern Knipovich Ridge | collected 2010
TCAGGTTGATTATTATTATTTGTTTTATTGTTATAGTCAAGGTCTGTTTGTAAAGCTGATAGACCTTGTGTCCTGCTTAGAATACCTCCTTTCTTTTCAGCATCTTCATATGCCTTTATTAATCCTTCCACGTAATTTTTATGAGATTCTGCCAAATTTAGATTACTTTTTAAGTCAATTACCTTTTGATCTGCTAACTTTTCATTAGATTCAAGGATCTGCTCAATACTTGAAATCATATCTACTAAATTACTGATATCTTCCATATCATCGTAAGCATCATCACCTGAGTCATTGTCCATACTGTCAATGAGCTTTTCTTTTTCCTCTATCTCTTTCATTATTTCAATTAGCATACTGTCTATCTCTTCAGAACTGGTATCAAGAGCTGAATTATTTTTAATATTATTTTTTATGACTTTTGCTATACCTACTGTAAGGGGATCTGAGGGTAGATTATTCTTTTCCAGATTAGTTTTTATTTTATTTTCTTCTTCAGTATTTTTACTCTTATCTTTTTTTACATCAAATAACCCTAATTTTTGAGGAATTGTAAGAATAGCAGTGTCATCTCCGGTAGTAGCAATCACTTTGCCGCCTTCTACACAAATTCCAACAAAAGCGTCAGAATTTTTTTCCTGAACCTTTCCTGGATCTCCCGATGCATTTATATCATCATATTTTGTAACATCTACTTTACTCTTTTTATAATCCACCGTTTTATCACCAAAAGAAAACATGGTAATCCCAAGGGCAATAAGCCCTGTTACGGCAAGGACTCCGAGAACAAATCCGCCTCTTTCATTTTTAAACATTTTATAAAAATAATTAAGCATTTTATAATCTCCAATTAATATTAAATAGTTCTTTGCTGATTATTTTATATTTAATTTAATAATTTATTTTGCTTTGAGGCAATTATTAATTTATTATCCAGATTAAATATACAGATAACCTCTGCTTCGCCAAAGATCAGGATATTTAGGCCAGTGTTTTCTTCAATACTTTCAGCTCCCTCTTGCCCAATAAGTGTTTCTACTTCAAGCAGCGTCATACCATATATGAAATCCTGTGGTAATAATTCATACTCGGATTCCTGGCATCCTTTACCATAATACTGCTCTGTATAATTATATGTTCCATTTTCAATTAAAAACAGTGCATCCATGTCAGAATATATCCACATATCTATTCTTTTATTGTTATTGCTTTCGTCAAAGAATACTGTAAACTTGTCAGGGTTGCCAAATAATGAAACAAGTATTTTTTGATCACTTCCAAGCTATTCTTTTTTTAACTCTTCAATTTCTTCTTCAGATTCTTCAGTTACTTCTTCTAATTCCTCTTTAATTTCCTCTTTTTCTTCAGCCTCCTCTTTATCTTCTTCTGTGCCTATTTTTATTTCAACCGGAGTACCACATTGATTACATATAGCAGCAATAGTAAATAGGGATATAGCAGTTAATATAGCAAGAATGATGTATATTTTATTTTTTCTCATAATTGCCTCTCAAAACTAAAAGCATCATCAAAAAGTTTCTAAAAGCATTACTTTCTCCTGCAACAGAGAATTTCTTACCACAATTTTTACAATATATATTGCTGTCTGCATTTAAACCTCTACAATAGGATCATTTTTTTACTATAAATAACAAAAGTAATTACCTACGACTTTTATATAAATATTATAAGATAATAAACAAAGATGTCAAGTATTTTATAGTAATTTTTTTTAGACTTTATTTAACTAAAATATATAAGTTTATCTTATCTTATAACAAATTATGGAATATAGGTTACATTTAAGACTGCATTACTTTGTAAATATTCCCACCCGTCCTTACTTCCATCATAATCACTATATGGACCACTAAAATGAATCCTAATTTGAACCCCGGATTGTAAAAAAAGAAATAATCAGGCAGGCAGGAAGGATTTATAATACTTACGAACATTCTTATATTTATCCTGATGAAACCTATAATATAAATAATGGCTATATCACTAAAGAGGACATTGCCGATATTGTCAGAATTAATACTAACTTACCCCGGATGAAGTTTTTGTATAATTTAGTTAAATATTGCTATCCCAGGAGAATTACTCAAGATGAATATGATAAAAAAGCAACAGAATTAAGACAAAAACAGCATGAATTAACTGATAAATTAAATACCCTAAATATTTCTGAAGAAGAGTACTCTATAACACTTATTAAGCTTCTAGATATATGTTCAAGAGCTTCTGAATTATTTGAAAGTTCGAAAGTTGAGCAAAAAAGACAAATAATTAACTTTGTACTTACGAACTTACAGTTAAGAGGTAAAAAGCTAGAATATAAGCTTAAAAAGCCCTTTGATATATTAATAAATTTGAATAATTGCCATAATCGTCCAGTTTGGCTGGCCAGACAGGATTCGAACTTTTTTAGTAAAAGGACCTGGGTCAAAGCGCTATGCTGTTAGGGAGCGGATTGCCCCTGTTGTTGGTGAAGAGCCATAAAGTTAATGGGGAGAAGGTCAACTTGGTGGGCCCACCAGGACTCGAACCTGGGACCTCCGCATTATGAGTGCGCTGCTCTAACCAACTGAGCTATGGGCCCTTATATAATAGTATCCTCTTTACAGACAATTCGTTATATTATAAGAAAAAAAATAATAAGTCAATGCAGCGGAACACCTCAAGTGTTCCATCTCCCACCAGTATTCCCACGGCCTCTAAACTGGATGATTTCCCTTAGTAAGATCTAGCAACAGTATACCTTGATAATAATATATGTCCCTAAATCAACTGGCCAGTAAAATTGGATCACTGCTTTACTAGATCAATTGTTTTAATTTAAAACTAAAATATCCATTTTCTGCAACAATAATATGATCCAGTACATTTATTCCGAGAATAGAACAGGATTTACATAATCTATTAGTGATCTCAATATCATCAGAAGATGGCTCCGGATCTCCACTTGGATGATTATGTAAAAATATCACGGAAGCCGCAGATTCCTTTATGATGGGCTTTAATACTTCCCTGGGATGTACCACAGAGGTAGTAAGGGAACCCTGCGATATCATCAATTCCCTTATTACCTTATTTTTGATATCAAGCAGCAGGATCCTGAACTGTTCTTTTTTTAAATTTTTCAGGAGCGGCAAATAATAATTTGCTACTTCTTCACTGCACCTGAAGCTTACATTATTTCCATTCTTTTCAGATACTGCCCTTTTCCCGATTTCCAGTGCAGCTATGATCTGGCTTGCTTTTGCTTTTCCTATCCCCTTGATCTTTGATAATTCCGTAGGTGTCGTTTCCAGGAGGTTTTTAAGGTTTTCATGCTCTATCAGTATCTCTTTAGCAAGGTCAAGGGCAGACATCCTCATGCCTTTAACACTTGCCCCGGTCCCGATCAGGATAGCAATAAGTTCACCGTTAGAAAGGGTGCTGGCACCCTTATTTATTAACTTTTCCCTGGGCCTTTCCAGTTCGGGCCAATATTTTATGGAGTTTTTGGTCATTTAATAAGGGCACCCGGCCCATGGTCCATATCTGGTGTAAATAATAAGTATTTTACCATAAATATCCATAGGAGTAAATACACATATACACAATGAGTGATTATTCTTTTCAGGTGGGCTGCCCGGTGGATAAGCTGTCCTTACTTCAGCAGGCTCTCCAGCTCATAGGCAGTATATATCCTGGCTCTCTCATCTTCGGCCTTGTGGTAAAGATCATTGACATTCTTCTGATCCAGGTCAAGTTCTTCTTGGAGATCTCCTCTTGAATAATAAGTCAAAATTAGATTCCATTTTTCAATGTCTTTTTCCAAAAACTCGGATAAGCTTCCGTAAAAATCCTCAATCGGTCCCGGGACCATGTTTATTGATGATAATTCCTGCTTAAATATTTCTGAAGCGTCTATCCTTTCAGCAGTAAGCTGTTTCAGTCCTTCAATGTTGACCACACCACTTTCAAATTTAGCCGAAAGGCTCTCTACCTTTCCAAGAAAGTCGTCCCTGATGGGAATATATTTTTCATCAAACTCAATGATCTCACTGACAGTTTTTTGCCTCTGGTATTTATTGCCATCGAGGCGGTCCTTTATTATCTTTCTCAGTGCTGATTTTTCAAGCTGTTGTGCTTTCAGCCTGCTGTGATACTCCTCTCTATTCCAGACCACCGCCCTGACTCCCTGGACTATATAGATATTAATGCCCAACAATACCGCCATGACAGAAATCAGTATTATTGATATGAGCATATCTTTTTTTTTATTATTCATACAATTTTTGCCGGTGATCCAGCTGAAATATGAAGCATATTGCCGAAATCATCATTTACCGGATATTCAAACTCAGTAGAAGTATTTTTTAACTATACTGCAGGTCTCAGGTTTTCCTGCTGCTTAAAATAGTTATCAACTTTTCTACCAATTCCGGGTCAAATTGAGTGCCGCTGCATCTTTTCAATTCTTCAATAGCTTCATTTTTACCAAGTGGTTTTTTATAGGGCCTGCCGTCCCTCATTGCCTGGTATGCATCGGTAATGGCGATTATCCTTGATAATATGGGTATCTTCTTCCCTTTCAGCCCCTGGGGATACCCACTTCCATCCCACCATTCATGTACAGTCAAAATATATTCGGCAACACTGGAAAGTTGTTTTGAGGCAATAGCAATACGATATCCGACTTCGGGGTGCCTCTTGATCATTTTCCATTCCTTTTCTGACAGGGCCTGCTTTTTATTTAAAATATCATCAAGAACGGCTACTTTCCCTATATCATAAATAGTGGCCAGCAGCGCCAGCTCATCCAGCTGGCTGCCGGAAAGGCCCATTGACTTCCCTATTTGAAGTACCAGCTCCCTTACTTTTTCCATATGGCCTTCGGTCTTGGCGCTCTTTTCAAATAAAGACTTCTTGAGTGAGGATATAATAGTGCTGGTTATGCTTTTTGCTTCAAGAAGTTTATTACGGTACATATCATCTTCGGCCTGTTTTATTATTTTTTGAAGATCCTGGATGGATGAATTTTTGGTTGCGAGCCCAAGAGACAGACTCAGGGGTATCTTGCTCCCTTTATACTTCAGGCAGGATTCCTTGATCCTGCTCACCACATCCAGGGCATATTCCTTGCTGGTCCTGGGAAAAAGTATTGAAAACTCATCTCCGCCATACCTTGCAACGATATCTTCTGCCCTGCAGCATTTTTTTAAGATCTTTGCACAGCTCTTTAACAGCCTATCACCTTCCTTATGGCCGAAGGCATCATTTACCAGCTTTAATCCATCGATATCTCCCGTAATATAGCTGAGAGGAAGCTGCCTTTTGGTGTCCATCCTTTTTAATTCCTCTTCAAAATAGGCTCTATTATATAGATCAGTAAGACCGTCATGAAAAGATATATAGGTCAATTGTTCTTCAGTTATTTTCTTTTTAGTGATATCCCTTAGAATACCCTCGACTACCAGCAGGTTTCCCCTCCTGTCATAAAAAGGTGTTGTGCTTTCCTCAAACCATATTATTTCACCACTCTTGCTGATGCACCTGAACTCAACAGGCCTGGAATAATCAAAATCACCCTTTTTTATATTTTCGATTACTCTTTTATCACCTTCATGCACGATCCTGCCTTCGATTGCGGGATCCTGGTAAAACTCTTCAGGCTTATAGCCCAGCTTTCTTTCCACGGATGGACTGATATATTCATACCCTTCCCTGTGGTTAAACCTATAGGAATAAATTATATCTGAAGCATTTTCAGCAAGGAACCTGAAAAGCCTTTCATTTGCTTTCAGCTTGCCCAGCGTCTTTCTATGCTTTTTCCTGAGCCTTGCATTTTTTATCTCACTTTCCATAACAGGTATCAGCCTTGCGAGATTATCCTTCATCACATAGTTATTTATACCTTCTTTTATCAGGGATATGGCCTTTTCCTCCCCGATCACGCCAGAGACGATTATGAAAGGAATATTTGGATCATATCTTTTTAATATCTTTAAAGCTTCACTGGAATTTAATCCTTTCACCTTATAATCTGCAAAAACAACATCCCACTTATTCCTTTTAAGGAGTTCGGAATAAGCCTCTTTTGAATCTGCAAATTTATGCTTCAGCTCATAACCGTTTTTGCTGACTTCCCGGAGGGCCGGTGAAATATCAGATTCTGAACCTGCTAAAAAAAGTATCCGGATTGTTTTATGCATGGTCGCCTTTCATTCCTAAAGATTCATTTTTATATAGTGAGTATAGTCTTGCTGACTGCATAAACATTTTAGTTATTATAGCACTTTGCAATATCAACATAAAATTTTCTTTAAGTTGCAATAATTTAAGAAATATTATATTTTAATCTCAAAATCAATTGTATTATCCTGAATATTATTTTATATCAAATGGAACTAAAGAGCTTATCCGGATCCCTTAACAGGATCCTAAAAAAATGTGTTTTGTGCCCGCATAAATGCAGGACCGACAGGACCGCTGGAGGGAATGGGACCTGCCGGGCCAATAATATTCCGGTAATGTCTTCCGCAGTGCCCCACCATGGTGAAGAACCCCCTATCTCGGGCAGATCCGGTTCCGGTACAATATTTTTTAGCCACTGCAATATGAAGTGTATCTACTGCCAGAATTACCAGATAAGCCAGCAGTACGGAGGTGCCGGGATAAGCATATCCGGGCTTGCCGGGCATATGATAAGGCTACAGGATTCTGGCTGCCATAATATAAATCTTGTATCCCCCACGATCTGGATCCCACAGATAATTGAAGCAGTATTATATGCCAGGGAGAAAGGATTAAAAATTCCCCTTGTCTACAATACCGGGGGATATGATGATCCGAAGATCATCAAAATGCTCAGGGGCATAATAGATATCTATATGCCGGACATGCGGTACAGCGATAATGCCATGGCAGAAAGATACTCGCTTGTAGAAAATTACGTGTCAAATAACCGGGACGCGGTAAAAGAAATGTACGGTCAAGTCGGGGGGCTTGAACTTGACCGGGATCAGATAGCCAAAAAGGGGCTGCTTATAAGGCTCCTGGTGCTACCTGAAAATATTGGCGGGACAAAAAAAACGCTGGATTTTATTAAAAGTGAACTCTCCTCGGATGTATACCTTTCAATAATGGCCCAGTACCATCCAGCCTACAGGGCTCGCAGGTCCACGGCCCTGGGCAGGAGGATAACAGCCGGGGAATATCTTGATATAGTAGAATATGCCGAAAAAAAGGGTTTTGATTTTGGTTGGACACAGGATCTTGTGCCACCGGATTCCCGGGAAGACCTTTTTATACCTGATTTCAGTGATAAAAAAATATTTAAATATTACAGGAAAAAAGAAGATAATAGCTGACCTAAGGCCTGTCTTTCTTCCATTTTATTAATTCTTCTAATGTATATGTATTGATAATATCATTTTTTTCAAGCCCTGCCCTTCTCGCAATATCTACTCCCAGGCTTATCATGTCAATATTGCCCGGCCGGTGTGCATCAGTATTTATCACCAGTTTTGCCCTGGCCTTCCCGGCTTTTCTTGCATTTGCCTCATCCAGGTCAAGGCGTAAAAAATATGAATTTATTTCCAGTGCCTTATTATTTTCTGCTGCTATCTTAACCAGCCTGTCAATATCTATAAAGACCGGAGCCCTGTCTCCAAAAACAATTCCGGTCGGATGTGCAATAAAATCAATATTCCTATTTTCCAGCGCACTTGCCGCCCTGGCTGTGTTCTCCCTGCCGCTGATTGAAAAACTTGAATGCTGAGACCCTATCGCAATATCCAGCTGTCCTATTATGCTTTCCTCATAATCAAACTTTCCTACGCCAATAATGTCGATTTCTGACCCTTTGAGGATCTCCAGGCCCTTTGTTTCAGCATTCAATTTATCAATGGTCCTATTTTTTTCCAGTAATCTTTCAGTATCAATGCCCCTTCCATAATAATTACTCTCGGAATGGTCCGAGATGGCGATATACTGGTAATTATATTTCTTTGCCTTCTCTATCATCACATCATAATCTATTATTCCATCACTCCATTTTGAATGGATGTGGAGGTCCCCCATGATGTCACCAAGCGTGACAAGGACTGGAAGTGAATTTGCAGCTGCAAGCTCTATCTCTCCTGTATCTTCCCTCAATTCAGGGGGAATATACTGCAGGCCGAGCTTTCTGTAGACCGCTTCTTCCCCGGCTGTCCGGGATCCGGGGCTTATTCTTCCATCTTTAAAATAACCCTTCTTTTTTGCTGCCGATTCCAGTTTTTTTAAATGTTTTTTACTTCCTGTTGTGTAGATAATATCAAGGGCCCAGCTGTCCTGGCTGCTTATGATGACTTCCAGGTCGACTTCATATATAGTCTTAAACCTTGCGCTTAAGCTTTTCTCCCTGGAATCAGTGTCCAGGAGCCCCTTTATAAAATCCTGGGACCGGATTTTTTCAATGAGCTTCCTGCTTTCGCTGAAATTATATCCCCTGGTATTAAAGGAAGGCAGGATCATTATATCTATGTCCCTTATCCGGGGTTTTTTCCTCCTGGCAGATCCGGTAATAACTATTTTTTCAACTTCCTTTATTCTTCCGATGCTGTCCACCATCTTTGAAATGAAAAAATCTACTGACCCCCTGGGGATCTTCCCTTTCGTGCTCTCAAAATACAGGATGGAACTTTTTAGCCTGGCCAAATACTGGTCATTTAATGTGTCTGCTGACAGGCCGGTATCCTTTACCAGGTCCTTGCTTGAAGCAGCATTAAATATTATATTCTTTAAACTTTTAAGGTCCCTGACCTGGAAGGTATCATAGATCTCAAACAATCTTTTTCCACCCATGCCTGCCACCCTTATAAGGCTCAGCAGGTCATCGGAATATGCCTGCTGGAGTTCTTCATACTCCCTGATCTTTCCATTGTTTAAATATTCGATGATCAGGGCATAATTTTTTTTATCAATGCCGGGAAAATTCTGGTACCCTTCACCTTTTTGTATCTTATCGATCGTCCAGGGGTCATCCTTTAAGGTCCTGGCCGCCCTCACCATATTAAATACCAGTTCCTTGCCCCGCGGCCCAGACTTTTTTATCTCTCCGAGATTTGTTAATATCCTTGCCAGGTTTAAGCTGATCATATAATCCTAATATTTTTTACTATGCTATAATAATGTCACTTATACGAAAAACAAACCAGGGTATTATAACATAAAAATTCTCAAAAAATATGAAAAACAAACAAGGCACCGTGTCCGGCAGCAGCCGTTTTCAACAGCAGAGAGAGATGATGGTCAGGGACCAGATCATGTCCAGGGGGATAAGTGATAAAAAAGTCCTCGCGGCCATGAGAAAAGTCCCCAGGGAGAGATTTTCCGGTGCAGGGAATATAGTTTCTGCTTATGAAGACAGGCCGCTTCCTATCGGCAGGGGGCAGACGATATCACAGCCGTATATTGTGGCACTCATGACCCAGAGTCTCGGCCTTGCAGGGAATGAAAAAGTCCTTGAGATCGGGACAGGTTCGGGTTATCAGGCGGCAGTACTTGCTGAGATAGTAAAAGAAGTATACAGCGTAGAAATTGTTTTACAGCTTTATGAAAGGGTAAGGAAACTATTATCCGGTTATAATAATATAAAAATATCCAATCACGACGGTTCCCTGGGATGGGAAAAATATGCACCGTATGACCGGATCATTGTGACTGCTGCTCCGGACCATATCCCCGAAGCTTTTACGGACCAGCTTGAAGACGGCGGCATCATGGTGATCCCGGTGGGCCCTTCCACCTGGAACCAGGAGTTGATAAAAGTCGTAAAAAAAGGAAAAAAGACCAGGAAAAATAAGATCTGCGATGTTGCTTTTGTTCCGCTTACAGGCAGATGACAAATTTATTGCCGGTAAGCTGTTTATATGCACACACCGCAGACCATCATGATCCTTATCGTCCGGTCAGGACTATTTTCTATTTTACATCAGCTAAGACTTCGCCCTTGATACCGATATTTATATCTTTTATGGGTACGTCTTTTCCTGCTATCCTGACAGCTTCGTCGATTACTTTTACCAGTCCGAAACAGCAGGGTACTTCCATGTGGGCAACAGTTATTGACTTGATATTGTTTAGCTTGATTATTTCAGCTATTTTATCCCTGTAGAACTCAGCATCATCCAGTTTTGGGCAGCCTATCAGCAGGATCTTGTCTTTTAGGAGATCCCGGTGAAATTCCGGATATGCGAATGGAACACAGTCAGCAGCGATCAGGAGATCTGCATTTTCAAAATAAGGGGCATTGGGAGGAACCAGGTTTATCTGTACCGGCCACTGCTTTAACTGGGATTTCTGCCTGGTGTATCCCTCTTCAGCTGTCTGCTTCTCCTCTTCCCGGAGGTCCATCATCTTTGATCCCGGACAGGACGCATAAGCTTTGAGGTCCTCTCCACTGTCTTCTTCGCTTCCCAGGGGATTCTCTATCCCGTTCTCGTCCAGGTACTGGACAGCCTGATCAAAATATTCTGTCTGTCCGTGGCCCTTTAAATGCTCCAGGTGGGCTTTTACGACATTGCTTCCCTGTTTTACTACATTTGCCATTACCTTTCTCTCGTCATATTCTTCAGCTTCCCTCTCTTCAACCGATATGGCTTCCTCCGGGCACTCCCCTATGCAGGCTCCCAGTCCGTCACAAAAAAGGTCACTTATGATCCTCGCCTTGTCATCGATTATCTGAAGAGCTCCTTCGGGACAATTAGGTATACAATCTCCACACCCATTACATTTATCCTCATCGATTTTTACAATTTTTCTCATTACCATTTTTTTCTCCTTTGACTTTGCTTTTTTAACTATTAAAAATTTTACTGCATCAGGGAACCGAGTGTTATTGCCTTGAGCTCCGATTCTACATATTCTTCAACAGTATCTATTTTTTTCTTTAATGCGCAGGTTCTCTGTCCGGGACAGGCGCTTTTATTAAGGATGCATTCATTTAACTTGAATTTCCCCTGGAAGACCTCCATTACTTCAAGCAAGCGTATCTTCTCAGGATCAGTATTTAACTTAAAGCCTCCCCCTTTTCCCTTAAAAGACCTGACCAACCCTTTCTTGTTCAATATCTGCAGGATCTTTCTCAGGAAAGCCCTGGGGATATTTAGTTTTTCCGTAAGTTCTGTTACCGTATGGACTTTACCTGCATCTTCTGCCATAAGATAGAGTGCATTTACAGCATAATCAGTATCTCTTGTAATAAGCTTCATCCCGGTCTCATCCCTGTTAACTAAATATCTTTACCTGTCTTCCGGATACTTAAAAAATACTTTTTTTACTCCGGAGACCTTTACTATGGTTATAATGATACTATTTTTGTATCATTTGTCAAGTAAAATAATAAAATCTTGCATATTAAACTTGTAGATAATCATATCTGGCACTATTATAAAGGGAGTTAGCAAACCTTTAGGGATAGGTCAATAATGCGAACAGGCCAGGTCAATCTACCGCTGCACTATGGAAAGGCCCCTCACTGGCTCTTTACACGGATGAAAGGCTTATCACGGGAAATAATATCCATGATCGTATCTGAGTACGGCCCTGAAGAAATACTGTACAGGATCTCAGATCCACTGTGGTTCCAGGCCTTCGGGTGCGTGCTGGGTTTTGACTGGCATTCCAGCGGAGTCACGACAACAGTATGCGGGGCAATAAAGGAATCTGTAAAAGGGCTGGAAAAAGACCTGGGATTTTTTGTCGCAGGAGGCAAGGGAGCGACTTCCAGGAAGACCCCATCTGAAATTGAGACTGCTGCCAACCTGGTCGGGAAAGATTTCAGCGATCTTGTATATAATAGCAAGATAGTGGCCAAAGTCGACAGCAATGCGCTCCAGGATGGCTACCAGCTTTACCATCATTGTTTTTTCTTTACCGCTGACGGCAGCCAGTGGTCAGTTGTGCAGCAGGGAATGAATGATGCCAGTAGAATGGCCAGGAGATATCACTGGCTCTCAAAGGACCTGGACAGTTTTATCTGTGAACCGCATAATGCTATTTGCTGTGACAGGAAAAATGCAGTAGTCGACCTGACGGCAGCTGAAAGCAGCAGTGCCCGGAAGACGATCACTGAGCTTGCGGGGGAAAAACCGAAGTTGCTGCTGAAAGATCTAAAAAAAATAAAAAAGCACCAGGAAGATGACCATACCCTGCCGGAGAGGCATTATATTAAACTGGATGATATTGGATTAAAGCATCTGGAGAAGATATTTATTTCAACATATGAAAGAAAGCCCGAAAATTTTGAAAAACTTATTGCGATGAAAGGTGTGGGCCCAAAGACCATAAGGGCCCTTGCTTTTATCTCAGAGCTTGTTTATGGGACCCGGTACAGCATAAAGGACCCGGTAAGGTTCAGCTTTGCACACGGTGGGAAAGACGGTATTCCCTACCCTGTGGACCGGGAAAATTATAATAGGTCCATAGACATCCTCCACAATGCCCTAAAAGACAGCAAGATCGGCAGGACGGAAAAGATCAAGGCCATAAAAAGGCTGACTTATTTTTATAAATGTTAAAACGGTTCAAATATTATGGATAAGGAAGAAATAGTCCGGGTCTTAAAAGAGATCAGTGTGCTCCTGGAAATAAAAGGTGATAATCCTTTTAAGATCCGGGCATACCAGAATTCCGCCCGGGCTCTTGAAATATCAGATATCTTCCTGGGCGAGGACCCGAAGATCGAGGATCTAAAGAGTATTGATGGAATAGGCCAGCGTATTGCAGAAAGCATAAGGACACTTGCAGGTACCGGGAACCTTAAAGTCTATGAGGAGCTAAAAAAAACTGTTCCCCCCGGTGTTTTGGAAATGCTGAAGATCCCCACCCTTGGGCCCAGGAAAATAAAATACCTGTTTGATAACCTGGATATTAAAAATATCGGGCAGCTGGAATATGCCTGTAATGAGAACTGGATCGCGGGCCTTCCAAATTTTGGCAAGAGATCCCAGGACAATATTTTAAAGGGAATAGAAGTCCTGAAAAAATTTATGGGCAAATTTCTTTTTGCAGGGATCATAGAAGAAGCCAGGGCCGTGCATAAAAAAATACAGGACTTCAGATCTGTAAAGAGGTCAAGCCTTGCCGGAAGTGTAAGGAGGAAAAAGGAAATAGTAAAGGATATAGATATAGTGGCCGGCACGGATGATCCGGGAAAAGTTATGGATTTTTTCACGGGCCTGGATGAAGCAGGGGATATTATTGCAAAGGGAGCTACAAAATCGAGCATCCGGTTGAAATCCGGGGTTACTGTTGATATCAGGGCCGATGAAGACTTCCAGTATCCATATGCCCTCCATCACTTTACCGGCAGCAAGGAACATAATACCGCCATGCGGTCCATGGCCAAAAAAGATAATGCAAAGATGAATGAATACGGCCTTTTTAAAGACGGCAGGCTTGTTAAATGCAGTAGTGAAAAAGATATCTTTGACTTTTTTTCAATGGACTGGATACCGCCGGAAATAAGGGAAGGCCATGGAGAAATTGAAGCAGCAAAAAGCAGGTCGCTTCCCGCCCTGGTCGAGGAGAGTGATTTGAAAGGTATCCTTCATATCCATACCACATATAGTGATGGAAATATGTCCGCCGAACAGGCCTGCAAAAAACTGATAGACCTGGGATTCGAGTATGCCGGGATAAGTGACCACGGCATCGCATCGGCACAATATGCAGGAGGGCTGGAAGAAAGCCAGATCGATCTTCAATCAGAAGAGATAGACAGGCTGAATAAAAAATACCCCGGTTTCAGGATCTTTAAGGGAATAGAGTCAAATATCCTCCTGGACGGCAAGCTGGATTATGGTGATAAGGTATTATCTAAATTTGATTTTGTGATCGCTGCGGTCCATTCAAACTTTAACCTTGACGAAGAGCATATGACAGAGCGGATCATCAGGGCCATTGAAAACAGGTTCACAACGATCCTTGCACATCCGACCGGAAGATTGCTGCTTGCCCGGGACCCATACAGGGTGGATATTATAAGGGTAATAAATGCAGCATCAGATAATGATGTAGGCATTGAGTTAAATGCAAGCCCATACAGGCTTGACCTGGACTGGAGGATGTGTAAATATGCAAAACAGAAAAAGGTAAAGATCTTTATAAACCCTGATGCACATAATCTGGCAAACCTCCAGGATTACAGGTTTGGGGTAAATATTGCGCGAAAAGGCTGGCTTGAAAAAGATGATGTGGCAAATACTCTTTCTGCCCAAAAAATTGATGAATATTTAAAAAATAAAAAGGCCCGGTAAGTATAATATGAAAAATAGCCCTAAAAAAATATACGGCAGCCCATATGGTCCCGCTGTAAAAAATATTGTCAAAATACTGGACATCCTAAAGCTCCTTTACCCCAGGGTCGCCTCTACTTCGCTCGAACACAGGACTGCTTTCCAGCTCCTGGTCGGAACGATCCTTTCTGCACAGAGCACGGATAAGCTGGTAAACAGGGTCACCCCGGACTTGTTTAAAAAATATAAGACCCCGGAGGATTTTGTTTCCGCTGATATTACCCAGCTTGAGCAGGATATAAAACCGACAGGCTTTTATAAAAATAAATCAAAAGCCATAATGAACTGTTCAAAAGATCTGATCGACGGGTTTGGCGGAAAGGTGCCTGATAATATCGGGGACCTGACTTCTCTTTATGGGGTCGGAAGAAAGACTGCCAATGTAGTGCTTGCAAATGTATACGGCAGGGAGGCAATAATAGTAGACACACATATGAAGAGGATCTCTACAAGGCTTGGCCTGACGGTACACCCTGATCCGGCAAAAATTGAGTTCGGCCTGATGAAAATAATCCCGGAGAAAAACTGGAGCAGTTTCTCTCACCAGGTAATAGTTCACGGAAGGGGTACCTGTGACGCGAAAAAACCCGGGTGCCGGGCATGCAGGCTTCTAAAATATTGCAGGTACGGCCAGGAAAATGCTTGAAACAGGAACACGCTGCGGCAGCTATCTGTACAGGAGGGCATACAGGCTTATATGCTTTTTAGGGTCAAATGGGCCCTCTCCCCCTGGACCTAAAAGCTCTATCTTTTTGAAACCGGAATTTTTTGCCATTTTTAAGAATAATCCAGCTTTCAGCGTACATAGAAATGATGAGTTTACGAAATAATCCTGGGGCCTGTCATTTTTTAAGGCAGTTATTATGAAGTCCAGCCTGGTCTTTTTGATCCCGTATTCAAAATGCTTGATAAAAATATAGGTCATCCCGTCTTTCTTAAATACTTTAGGGGGATAAAACCTGTTTTTCTCAATGATGTCTGAATTGAAGTTTAAAAACTGGAGCACTGCCATTCCATTTTTACTTAACTTTTGCCTGGTCTTCTTCAGGGCCTGCTTTACCTTTTTACGGCCTTCAAGAAGGGCTATGGTATTACCCAGGCTGGTAATAAGGTCAAATTCTTTATATGCAAGACCATCCAGGCCCTCAAATCCTTTTTTGATCAATACGACCTTCGGGGATTTTATTATATTTTTTTTGGCATAATCAAGCATATCCCCTGCGGGATCGATAGCTATTACTTCTTCTGCATATTTTGAAAATAACTGTGCATGATGGCCGGTGCCGCAGCCTATTTCAAGGACCCTTGAGACCTTTCTTTCTTTAAAGATCTTCTGGAAGAACTCCTCTTCCTTTTTCATCCTCTTGACCCAGTCCACCTGGAGGTCATAAAACTCTGGGTTGAAATCAAAATTCTTTACTGGCATATGATCACTTCTCCCCGTTATTATATTTTGATATTTGCCCGGCTTTAAATGGTTATGAGCCTGTTACCGGAATATTTCGGCAGCAGTTCTTTTATTTCACTTTTAGCTGAAAAATATATTATGGACCAGCCTTCCTCTGCAAGTTTTTTAAGCATCTTGAACTGCTTATTGAGCCGGTATTCATCTGATGCCAGAAATGCATCATCCATGATGAAGAATCCTTTCCCCCCGTCAAATATTTCTTCTGAAAGTGCTATCCTTATAGCAAAAAATAATTGATCATAGGCGCCTTTGCTCAGTTTCGAGGCATCTAAGGTGCGGCCGTTTTTATCTGTTACTATCACGGACCTGTTTTCCGGGTCAAATTCTACCAGGGTATATTTTCGGTTGGTTATTTCCTTGAAGTGCCTGGATACTTTTAATTTCTTGAAGAGATCAGATATTTTTGCTTCTTCTTCGTCTCTTATTCCTTCAAAAAGTTCAATGGATCTTACTGCCACCTCATATTCGAGGTCTATTTTCGTAGTGAACTCTTTTACCGCCTCAACAGATTCTGCAAGCCTTTCAAGGGTATTTATGTCTATGGGAGAGTAACTGTCCATAAAACTTCCTATCCCTATTTCAGAAAACCTTCTTTCAAATTCATTTAGGTTTTCTTCATGTCCCTTGAGCCCTGAATATTTTTCATCGATCTCTGTCTCCAGCCGGTCCCGGGCTCCTAGCAATTTCTCATATTCCTGCTTTTTAAATTTTTTTTGCACCCCTGGTCCCCCGGTATCCTCCGGCCTTAAGCTTTCCAGGGCAGCACTCCAGCGGCCCATAATATCTTCCATATTATCCAGCAGCTCCTCCCGGCCGGATCCGGTCCCTGCCGGGATATCTTCACTGCGTAAAAGTATTCCTGCACTGGTATGGACCTCTGAATCGAGCTTGTTTTTTAATTTCAGTTTCCTGCTGAATTCCTCATCATCCTTTACTTCGTACTGCCGGTAAATATCATTTACCCTTCTTTCTTCTTCGATCAACTCGCCTTCCAGCAGTCTCGCTCTCTGGTTTGTTTCCTTCTCCCTTATCTCAAGGAGCCGGAGCTTCTCACTTAAGGAATCCCTTTTGCCGCAGCCTGCCTGGTACTGATCTTCAAACCTGTTCATCCCGGCCGTGATCTCACTGAAGGATTTTGCCTTGATGCCGATTTTTTTAGATTCATTTATTATCATGAATTCATTTTTACTGAACCTGGACCTGGACCCCCCGGATCTCCTGAACAATTGTAAAAACACTATAAACATCGCCAGGGAGACACCGGCAAAGACAAACGGCCATATTAAGGTCCCGAGGGTAAAATAGGCCAGGGCAAAACCCGCAGGAATAAAAAATAAAAAAACAAACATGATAATCTTATATATATTTTCATTTGCCTCATTCACTTCTTCGCTTCTTCTCCTATTATATATTTCAATTTCTTCTTTTAATCTGCCGATCCCGCTTCTCCTGGCTTCCAGGGGACCAAGTCCGGATAAGACTTCAGTAAGCCTTCCCTCCTGTTCCTCGCGGTCTGCTAATATCCTGTCCAGCCTGGAGCCCAGACTATTTTTTTCCTTATTTTTTAACTCTATCCCTGCTTTAAGGTTCAAGAGCTTATTGTACTGATCCTGTGAAAAATCCCTTACTTTTATATATGCGCCCCAGCTTTCTTTAAGGCTGCCAAAAGTCTCATGCAGTTTTAAATAATTATCCCTGTTTGATGCGACTTCCTGGACCCTTATCCCTTCTTTTGCCTGTGCCAGGTCATGCTTCAGCCTGATGAGGTCAAGCTCCCAGTAGTCTGATTTATTGGCCCTGGCTTCTTCAAAATAATCACCTGCATCTTCTATATATGAAACAGCACTCTTTTTAGAGTTCAAGACTTTTCCAAACTCTTTGCTGTCTGATAATGCTGCATCACTCCTGGGCCCTGTGAGCCTTCCATATTCCTGCAGCAGTGACAGGATCTTGCTTAACCTGTCCAGCTGCAGCCCTGTCAATTTGTCGGTAATATCCTTGAAGTAGCTGCTGTGGTCCTTTAAGGTCAGGTCGCTGTCCCTGATTATAAAAACATTTCGGAGGTCCATCCCTCTAAGGTCCATGTATTCGCCGAGGCCCTTTTTCCTGGTTATTTTTATATCATTCTTACTGTCATCCTCCATTATAATATAACCCTCCGGTTCTTCTTCCACCCGGTTGATATCATCAAAATCCCTGACCTTACCCTGAAGTAAGATTTTTATTACAGCTTCAACAACCAGGGTCTTGCCGGCCTCATTCCTGCCCCAGATGACCTGGAGACCGTCTCCTATGCCAAGGGTAAGATCACTGATGGGTCCGTATCTTTCTATGTATATTTTCTTGATCTTCATTTCTTTAAATAATTATTTTGAAAACTTAAGCTGTGAAAACTGCAGTATCGCCACTTCATTGATCTTTTCTTTCAGTTCGGGCAGAAGGTCCCCTGCATCAAGCTTGTCTTTAAATATTATATACAGGGGATCCCTGAGCACTTCCCTGATATCCCTGTACCTCTCTACTGTATTGATATTACCCGCATATTTTTTATATCCTGACATGATTTTTTCAAGCTTTCCCTTTAAGGCATTTTCTTCGGTGGAAATAAAACCGTCCAGTAAAATATTTAAATTTACCCGGCTGAGGTCATGCTCCTTGAGCCTTTCCTCGAATTCTTCCAGGACTTTTTCTTCCTTTCCCGGGTAAAATACCAGCTTTATATCATTAAAATAAAAGGTGTCAAGAGTCTTAAAATAGAGCATCTCACCTTTTGGCAGGCTGGTATCCAGCATAAAGACCCTCCGCCTGCCTGTTTCCTTTCTGGTGATCGATACAGGGCTGCCGGAATAAGCAAAAGTTGTCTTATCGGAGATCTTACTTTCAGTCGACCTGGAATGGAAATGTCCCGCAAGCACAAAATCAAAACCGGTACCGGCAAGGACCCTGGACCTTACCGGCAGATACAACTGTCTTTCCTCATCCCCAAATTCATCGTCTTTTAAATAGGGGATGTCCAGCGAGCAGTGTATCAGCAGGATATTGATCTTGCCGGGATCGACCGAATCTGAAAGGGGCCGGACAAGATCATTAAAATTTTGATTTGCATAAGGGACAGCTGCTATTTTTATCTCCTCTGTCTCATAGGCCCCAAATGGTTTTCCCAGCAGGATCTTAATGTCATTTCCAAAATTAAGGTCCGAAGTATACGCTTTCCGGTCATGGTTCCCCGGTATGGCCAGGATCTTAAATGGAAGTGACGACAGCAGGTCCCTCAGGGCGGGCCTCGATTTATCTGCTTCCTGATTGCTGTCAAAAAGATCCCCTGCTACCAGGACCAGGTCGACATCTTCGCTTTTGCCCAGTGAGATAATAGCCTCAAGGGCTTTTACCCTTTCAGGATTTTTTGAATTTAAGTGTAAGTCTGAAGTATGGATTATTTTCATATCATAGACTATTATACATTTAAAATGCCCGGCCAAAAAGAAATTTTAAAATGATAGATAGGTATCAGTCAGAGTATCCTCACATCGTGGCAGTGCCCGGGCTTTTCCGTAAATCTCTTTTTAATTTTTTTTTGCCTTAAAATACCTGCTTTTTCCTTGAGTGCAATATTTGAAAGCTCTATCAGGCGATCATGCGGACAGACCTCGATACATTTGCCGCAGAGGATGCATTTGGTAAAATCAAACTCCGGTATCCCCTTCTCTTCATTCCAGATTATTGCATCATTTTCGCAGGCTTTAAAGCACTTCCTGCACCGGATGCATCCCTGGTCGCATTTCTCCCTGCCGGGTATATTTTTCAGGGATCTATAATTACATAAATATACTATATTTGCATCAGAGGGGACCAGTTTAATAATATCCCTGGGACATTCCTCTATGCATAATCCGCAACCGATACATTTTTTAGGGTCGATTACTACAACTTTCATTTTTTCATCAATATGGATGGCATCACTCGGGCAGACATTCATGCAGTCGCCGCATCCAAGGCAGCCATACAGACATCTCTTAAAACCGCCCAGCAGCTTTGATGCTGACTTGCAGGAATCTATGCCTGAATATTCTCCGATATTATCAGAATTCCCATAACACATCACTACTGCTTTGTTATTGATTGCCGATGGGTCGATCTCGATACCCAGCTGCTCCTCCAGGCCCTTAAGTAATTCCGGCTCCTGCAAAACTACTGCGCAGGTGCTGCTAAAAAATGTATCTTTATCTTTTTCCAGGGCTTGAGCATATGCAAAACAGCCCGGGAAACTGCATGCTCCACAATTCATCCCGGGAAGGTTTTCAGCGATCTCCTCAGACTTTTTCAATGACTGCGGCTCTTTGGGCAAGACTCTGTAAGCAATGAAAATAAGTATTCCACTGATAACACCTATTGCACTTAAGATCAATATGATCGATAACATAATATTTAAATCTCCTCCATTTATCTACAGCATTCCATTAAAACCCATAAAAGCCAGTGCCAGGAGAGCTGCCGTGATAAAGGCTATCGGCAGTCCCTTCATCGACCTGGGGCTGTCTGCCAGGTCAAGCTTTTCCCTTATTCCGGACATGATGATAAGAACCAGTGTAAATCCTATCCCTGCGCCAAGGGCACTGACGGTACTTTCCAGGACCGTATAGTTTTCAGAAGAATTTATAAGTGTTATTCCCAGGACGGCACAATTGGTCGTGATCAAAGGCAGGTAAATGCCCAGTGTATTATATAGTGTTATATTGGTCCTCCTGATCGCCAGCTCGACTATCTGTACCAGCGAGGCGATGACAAGGATATATATCAATATATTCATGAATTCAGCATTATAGGGCACAAGAATATAATTATAGATGGCAGAAGTAGATACCGAAGCGATCAACATCACAAGGGTGACCGCCAGCCCCATACTGAATGCATTGGTTATCTTCTTGGAAACTCCAAAAAAAGGACAGAGCCCAAGAAACCTGGAAAGGACAATATTGTTTATTATTGCAGTCACTATAAAGATAGTCACAAGATTATTCATCTTTTACTACTCCTATCCACCTGAACAGGGCAAGCAGCAGGCCTATCACCAGGAAAGCGCCGGGGGGTGATATAAAAAACATCATCGGCTGCTGGGAAAGTACCGGGATCTCAAAAAGCTGGTTTCCAAATATCTGGAGGCTTCCTGTTCCAAGCACTTCCCTGAACAATGCAATAAGTACCAGGGCCAGGGTAAATCCGGCTCCTATTCCAAAAGCATCAGCAATAGAAAGCAAGACAGAATTTCTTGAAGCAAAGACTTCCGCCCGGCCCAGTATAATACAATTTACAACTATAAGGGCGAGGTAGATCCCCAGCGACTGGTGAAGCGGGGGTAGATATGCCTCAAAGACCAGGCTTAAAATGGTCACAAATGTAGCGATGACAACAATATAAACCGGGATCCTCACCATCGCAGGAATGACCTTCCTTACGGAAGAGATCAATATATTTGAACATAATAGCACAAATATTACCCCGCCGCCCATTCCCAGGGCATTGTCAATAGAATTAGTCACTGCAAGTACGGGGCATAATCCAAGAGCCAGGACAAATACCGGATTGGATATCACTATCCCCTTGGCAAATTCTTTCCAGAATTTAGAGCCCTTGCTCTCCCTTACTTTAAATTCAGTTTTTTTCCCGGAATTTTCCATCTTCTTTTATTTTAAGTCGCTTATTGAATCGATCATGCTTTCCTGGACCGCCTCTACCACGGCTTCGGAACTGATAGTGGCTCCAGTAATGGCATCGATTTTACCGCCATCTCTACTGAGGGCGATCTCCTCTGTATCCAGTCCCTTAAACTGGTCCGTAAATGATTTTTCAGTGATCCTGCTTCCCAGTCCCGGAGTCTCTGTATGTGATATCACTGAAACATCTTTAATGCTCCCGTCGGTATTGATCCCGACCAGCAGGCTTATTTTACCGCTGTACCCATTACTCCCGGCAAGAACGGCATAGCCCCTGACCTCATCATTGCTGTAAATAATAAATACTTCATTTTCAACTTCATACCTGGTTAAATCCGGATAGATCTCTTCCAGGATACTTTTTATACGTGCCTGCCTGAGTGCTTCCACAACAGGTGCTGTAAAGCTGTTTACCCACACCAGCAAGCTGACCGTTATGAGAACCAGTACTGCAAGAAATACCACCGGGTAAGCTTTATTTGATAAAATCCTTTTAGGCATTTTTACTTTCCTTCCTGTATCCAAAAGGTTTCAGTTTAATATACCTGTCAATAAGCGGCACAAAAGCATTCATGATAAGTATTGAAAAGCAGACTCCCTCCGGCATTCCTGAATAATTCCTGAAGAGTACCGTTAATATGCCTGCCCCGACACCAAATATTATTCTTCCGTTTCCAAGTACTGGTGAAGTGGCATAATCTGTGGCCATAAAAAATGCACCGATCATAAGGCCCCCTGCAAGGAGCTGCAGGCTCACATCCCTGCCAAGCAAAAAAGAGCCCAGGGCCACGGTACCGATATAGAAAACGGGGATCTTCCAGTCTATGATCCGGAATGCAAAAAGTATTACTGCACCGATAAGTATCATCAGCACAGAAGTCTCTCCTATCGAACCCCCGGTATTTCCAAAAAAAAGATCCTTATAGGCTTCAAGCTTACCTGCCTGCATTGAAAAATTTTCACTGAGGGGAGTGGCTCCGGTGACTGCATCATGATTAAAATAAGGGGGCAGTACCCAGGTAGTCATCTCTTTTGGAAAACATATGGATAAAAATGCCCTGCCTGCCAGGGCCGGGTTAAATATATTATAACCAAGCCCGCCAAATGCTTCCTTGACAATAGCAATCGAGAAGGCAGATCCGACGATCACCATCCATATGGGAAATCTTGGAGGAAGCGCCAGTGCCAGGAGAAGCCCGGTGATCACTGCACTTCCATCCATGGCAAACCTTTTTTTACGGAGTTTCTTTATGATAAATTCTGTGATCACGGCTGTTCCGACGCTGGCAATTATAATAAAGACTGCCCAATATCCAAAGAAATAAACCGCTGCTGCAGTGGGAAATAAAAGTGCCGCCACAACTATATACATTATTTTGGATATGGAAAAACCCCTCCAGATATGAGGAGCGTGGGAAAGCAGCATCTTGCCTGTTATTTTATCTTCCTTCACTTTTTACCCATCTTTGCTTTTGGCTTCTGCCAGCAGGCTCTTCCCGGTCTTGATATAACCCACAATGGGTATATTGGCCGGGCACACATAAGCGCAGCTGCCACATTCAATACAATTTTCTATATAATATTCCCTGCAGGTTTCAATATGATTATTTCTTACATTCCTGGCATATACCAGGGGCATAAGCATCATCGGGCACACACTTATACAGCGGCCGCAATTAATACAATGCTGCTCCAGTCCGGCTTTATCTTCTTTTACGAGCACGCAGTTTAATGCCTTGACCACAGGAAAATCCATATCTACTATCAAATTTCCCATCATCGGGCCCCCGATGATGATCTTATTGAAACTGTTTTCTATTATTCCACATTCATCTATCAAAAATCTCACCGGGGTCCCGATCCTGACAAGCAGGTTCCTGGGACCTGAAAACTTACCGGTGACAGTCACCACCTTTTCTACAAGCGGCTTGCCTTCGATCACGCCTTCATAGACCGCGCGGGCGGTTGATACATTGTTTACTACTACCCCTACATCCATCGGAAGGCCGCCGATAGGGATGCTTCTTGAAAGTACTGCCTTTACCAGGGTTTTTTCAGCTCCCATCGGATATCTTGACGGAAGAGACACTATCTTTACCAGGCCCTCAAATCCCATCTGCCTTATAAGCTCTTCGGTA
>SDBS01001496.1_pt1 | contig 23644 bp, 24 predicted proteins | sample 2277091 | NCBI WGS metagenome assembly SDBS01 (sample SAMN10404972, study PRJNA504765) | marine sediment metagenome | isolation source: marine sediment core GS10_PC15, 163 cmbsf | place: Arctic Ocean: Southern Knipovich Ridge | collected 2010
TTCGCACGCCAGGGCCGAAGACAGCGGTGGATCAGGTCCGCACAGGGGGGTTGTTATGGGAGAGAGGCCGCTTCGTCCCGAGGCCCGAGACGGCGTGCTCTGGGTCTGGGACCCAGACTCTGGTCAAGTGTGTGCTGAAGTGCGCGCCGAGCAGGTTGCCGTCATCAGGGCGCTTGAGAGGAATGGGCTGCGGGTTTCCGCTACGCCACCGCGACCAGACGTCGGCCCCGGCTAGGAGTCCTGATGATATCACATCACCCCCGCCGTCGCTTCTCCCTGCCGGAGCGGCCCTGAAGCTGTCGGTCGCTGTCGGCCACCTGTGAAACCGCTGTGAGGGCACTGTAGGGCACGGATGAATTTTTGGACAGGACGCCAACCGCGGTGGTCAGACGGACATTGACCGGTATGCACACCCGAACCCCCGTCCGACCATGCTGGCGGCGTAGGCGGCGTCTCCGAGACGATGACATCCTGCCGCTGGTGAATGCCGCAGCAGCCGAGATTCGCCTGAGGCATGTCTAGATGGCTCACAGAGCCGACATGGGCATCGCGCTGGGCTCATCGGACTGGAGAATCAGGTGTTACACTCCCTACTCCGTGTGTACGCTCGCCACCACTTTTTGGGCACCTCCGAAAAAGCCAGCAATTCCCAGTATTTTCTCTGTTTCGGACTGATTTGCACAAGTCCGATGGATTCAGAGAAAGAGAGCGCGAAAGGCCCGATTTATGCTTATAGAACAGGCAAGCAAAGGCGTTTTCGGTCCGACGGGGTGGAACCGCTAATACGCCAGAACGTCGCCAGACGTGCCAGAACGTGCGCCAAAGCGATGCGGGCAGAATAGGCGAAATCGCGCGGAGAGACATCCCCCTCCGAGGGGGATGGTGGAGGGAGTGTAACTCAAACTACCATGTTCTCCGTTTCGGACTTGGGTGCGCGTACCGTTACACTCCCTAGGGCGATGCGCGACGCGAAACGCTCTCTCCGGTCCGACGGGCCACCCTCCCTGCACCGCCTGTCAGTCGGCGTGCAATAATGACCCACATAGAGACGGAATCGGCGCCGAGACTGACCCACCAGAAATGAGAGCTAGAGGATCAAGACGAGGGATCTGAGGGGCGAAGTAACCTGACTTCACCAATCTCGGGTGGGTCAGTATTGGACGCCGATGGTGGGTCAATGTCCGATGCCGATTGACAGAATGAACTGACGATGGTTGTGCTAGTCTGTGGGCGACGCTCGGCGGGATCTCTTGCGTGTGTCGAGGCCCAATGATATCGCCACAGCGGGCGTTGCTCAAGTGAGCACCTGGCTCAGGCGGCAAGCTCGCGAGCGCCCGTGAGACCGCTTTGAGGGCACTTCGGCGAGCGGATGAGTCTTTGGACAGGACGGGGGACGGCTCCTGGCTACTGTGGCCCGAGTCAGGGCAACTCCTCCGGCGTGACTCCAAACGGAAGGGGTCTGAGCTTTGGCAGCTGCCTCTGGGCATTCGTGAAGTCCTTGTTTGAGGGCTCAACGCCACTGGCCTTGCATAGCTCAAAGAGCTCTTCAAGGTGTCGACAAAGGTACCGCGCCTCTGCTTCATCGATCTCCGCAATATCCAATCGTCGCGCCTTCTGGGCAATCAGTTGGTAGCTCGTGCTCTTCGACCGATGTTCGGCAAGACTAGGGCCCCACTCGTTCCTCGTCGCTCGAACGCTTAGGAAATACGCAAGGCCGTTGCATACGATGGCTGATACGCCGAGCAGTGGTGGAAGCCAGCCTGGTAAGTCAACGGCGAGCTTCTCGTTGGACTGCAGGTACAAGGAGAAACCGATGAGAGCGACTGGGAGACTCACGAACACCGAGAAGAACAGCCATTGGGCGTTGTCCCATCTTCTGAGATGGTCGCTGGCAAACTTGTGGGCCAGAGCGTTGGTTCTGGCTCGGATCCAAATGTCTTTTCCCTTGGTCTGCCACATCGTGCCCTCCGGGGTGATCGTGCTCAGCGCCGCCCGAAGCTACAGGCGGGCCACTCGTCTCCGGGGTGCTGCCTGAATCAGTGAGCATGCTAACAGACCATCCACAATCTATCCGGCTGTATACTGCCCTGCCCAGTGCTTTACCTTCCACGCTGCAGCATGACAGCCATAGCCAGCCTGCGAACGCGGACGCCCGGCAGCACGCGTGGTGCCTGCACTGAGGGTCCACCTCTGGAATCGAACCTGACCACATCAATTGTGCTGACCAGTACCTCGCTCACGGCCCGTTCCAGACGGTAGCGGCCCCGCATGGGTCGCGCCGATGTGGCTCCAGGACGGACCTGCATCGTTCCCTACACGTTAGTCACCGCACAGAGACATTGGATTCACGGAGCGGTCGGACGGAAGCACTCATCCTTGCTGTTCGCGATTGCGGGTCCTGGGGGAGATTCTCCGACCCGGAGAGAACTACAGATCATGTGTTCCTCGACGCGTCGTCACGGAATGCAGTGCGTCTACGATAGGGCACGAGGCAGGACCTATGCCGTCTCAGGAGACTACGGATCGAGGCGAAGCACAGCCTCGTCATGAATCGGGGCGTGTCACCGACAAAGACTGTCCGTTCTGCGCTCGTGTTCGGTTGCGAGAACTGGTGGCCGAGGAAGGGACTGTTTGTGCTATCAAGGATGCATTCCCCGTCACGCGCGGCCACACCCTAGTCATTCCGAGAAGACACGTCAAGGACTACTTCGACATGACGGACCAGGAGAAGAAGGATGCCGAGGTACTACTCGTGTGCCTGCGTGAGCGCATTCTTGGATCTGACCCGTCCGTCATGGGCTTCAACATTGGCGTCAACTCAGGCGAGGCGGCAGGTCAGACTGTAATGCACGCTCATATACACCTGATTCCCAGACGCATGGGAGACGTCCCCGACCCCAGAGGCGGCATCCGCGCGGTCGTGCCGGGCCGGTCGGACTACTGAGGTACCCACACGGAGTGCGCCTACCACCAGCGCCGGTCCCTGCTACGCCCCATTCTCAGCGTGTCCTCCCAAGAACTGAACGACGTGGTTCTTGAACGATTCGATTTCAACCACGTTGTCGGGCATTAGTCCTGCGAAAAGCTGGCGCTGGGCCATGTACGCCAGATAGGTGCCGACGCCCGCACCTGTTGGTCCTAGTGACGCCAATCCGGCTACCCGGTAGTAACCCATGTCCACTAGCACACCAACGAACTGCCGAGCCATGTCCATTCCGACCTTATTGAGATCGTCATCCTCGAGGGGTTCGGCCAGGCTGTGGTGCCCGAGGAAGCACTTACACTCCCAGGCCCCGATCAGGTCGTCGTGTGTCGGGTAGGAAGGCTCTTCTTGATCGCGGCAGGTCGCCGCTGCCTCAGCGGAGATGAAGCTCACGTCGACTTCATGTTTGACTGAGCTCTTGCCTTCTATCTGCAGACTCAGGTGGATCTCGAACTGGAGGTTACCGAGCGTACACGCGAAATACCCGTAGTTCCTGGCTTCGCTGTTTATGGCACCATAGCGCCCACGGAAGACGAATGGGGCGGGGCCACCGCCAATCGTGTGGGCTGCTGCCTGCCCGTCGACGGCCTCCCTGACGGCCTGCTGACACAGAGCGAGGATGAACGCCTCGTATGCCCTGTCGTTGGTCTGCTTGCCCAAACTGAAGTCGGCAAACGGTAGGACTTCTGCGATAGCGTCTAGGAGCACCTGGTCAACCGCCATGGCCGCCCTCTGGGATCTTGCTCAGGCGAGCCTCGATCTTCTTGAAGGCGGCTGCAAGCTTAGCTATGTCGCGCTTGTACTCAATACTGCCACCGGGTGTCCACAAGGTCCCATCTGGCTTCTCAAAGGTGATCGTCTCCATCCGTACCATCTTCCGCGTTTCCTCTATGCAGAGGCGCAGGTCAAGCGTGTATGAGCGAATGACAACCAGGGCAATCAACATTCTCTCTCGATCCGATAGTGGCGGGTGTGGCCGCGCAGTCGACTGACGGGCGTGTTCTCGCTCCTGGACTGCATCGCTTATCTCTTGTGCGAGTAGATCGCGGCCCTGCCGCTCGAGGGCGGCCATCAGCGCACCGTAGTTAGCGTGAATCTCCTGGCTCACAGCAACGCTCCCCGGAGATAGTCCTTAACACAGGGCGCGGACATGGTGTCCTGCTGATCCTTCCACGTGACACGAGTACTCGTGCAGGGCATCAGCTATAGCGATGCCTAGTTGCGGCTTGGCAGCATAATCCATTCCAGTTCAGAGGAGTGGAATCGGAGGCACTCTGGTCCCCAGGAGAGCTCCGAGGAATCAGGTCCCGCTTCCACGTGCGCCCGACTTGGGAACTCCGTTCACTCACCCCACGCCCTCGAGCGGACACCTGAGGATGCTTCGGCACTGATCCCGAGGTGTCGTCTGATCTCCTCAGCCAGCTCTGCTGCGTGCCCACCTCTTCCCGGGTAGCTATCTGTCACGACGTGTGTCGCCTTGGTCGCCTCGACGTATGCAAGCGTGCCATGGAAGTCTGCATGGCTTGACATGGCCACGCGGTAGCTTCTGTCCCCGTACCGGAGAACTGGGTCATACTGGATGTTGGAGTGCGCACTCAATACGATGCTGGTCATGTCCTCTGGGACATCATCCGGGCGCTTGCCCTTCGTGGTGCGGATGCGCAGGTACCTCCGATCCCGAACGGCCTCCCTTCCTTCAGTGCTGTCCAGTGCGTAGAGCACGGGCATGCTGTAGCCGTAGTCTGAGTAGAGTCTGATCTCCTCACAGCATGGCGCGTCCGCGACCACCGGGGTCGAGAGATGCCCGTCGAGCGAGTCTAGCGCTCGATGCAGGGTGCCCTGATGCGCAGTCAACAGGACGGGGCCTTGGGCCAAACGGTCTAGTACCAGAAACACAAGTCGCTCATTGATCTCCTCTTCAGTGTGCGGCCTGGTTAGCTGAGGGCTGCCACAGGTACTGTCGAGCACCAACACGTCAACCTGAACCACATCGTCGCAGGGCCAGTAGAAGTCGCCCGAGTAGCCGAGGGCTGGGCCGCCATCAGTATGGACCTCAACCTGGGCGGCGCCCAGCATGTGCCCACTGGCCCGTAGGATCAAGGTCCCATGCTCATAGGAATGCGGCTCCCCGAAGGGCAGAGCCTTGAAGTTGGATCGATATGGTAGGTCTGCATTCTTCTGCACTACGAGGAGGTCATAGGTGCCTCTGGACACGAAGATGGTCTGATACATCTTACTCGTCTCGAATCCCCTCATATGGTCTGAGTGAACGTGAGTCTGAACACGCACAGCAGCGCTGTAGTGGAAGCCGTCGCAGCCCACATGGTTGCCCAACAGCACGCAGCCGGCCCCAGTCACACCGGCCAGTCTGTCACTGGTCATCGGCCAGCCTCTAACACCAATATCTTGTTAATCGCTACCTCGAAATCCGGCCTCATACCGCGAAGCTCGTCTGCCAGCTCCGTCCCACCGACAAGGGTGAAGGACCTCTCTCCGAGACGGCCTTTCCAGGACACAGACGGGGGCACGACGCCTTCAAGGGCACACCGGAGCAGCGAGTCACGTCTTGCCTGAGTCAGCTCATACAGCGCCGATCGGAGTGAATCGTCCCTGATCTGCCCCACAAACACCTCTTTGTAGACGACGCGCGGTCGCATCGCCAGGACCTTCTCCACGCACCGCCCAACTGGCTTGTCGGCGCGCTCACAGAGCTGAACGACTTGAATCACTTCTCCCTTGGTCATGGATTTCTGAAGGACCTCGTGCGCGAGTTCCTCCTGCTCCCCCTTGCGTAGACGCGCCATCTCAGTTGCTGTCGAGAACGGTATTGCCGAACTGCTGCCTCGCCAATCCACAAGGTGGCGGACAGCAGGCGCTAGGCTTCGCAGGCGAGCGAAGCGGCCAAGCATGGACGTTCCCTCCAGCTGGAGCATGCGAGCGAGCTCAGTGACCGACATCCCCTCAGCCTTGAGGGTAGCTAGTCCATCGGCCACCTCAACGGGAGAAAGCGGCCTAGACCGCCTGTGCGTGCCGACAGACATGATGAGAAGCTGCTTCAGTTCGCTCAAGGGAGATCGCATTCAGACGCTCCTCCGCGAGGCTGATACGCATCGCTCAGATGAAGCCCTTGTCCTTGAGCCCCTCCTCAATCAGAGAGACGGCTGCGTCATCTTCATTGGTCTCTTCACTGTTGGCGTAGGCGACTAAGGACTGATAGCTGTCTCTGAGCATGTTCATCCTGAATCTGACTAGCTCGGGCGCAGCTTTCGCCTTCTCAATCGCGTCATCCGTATCGGCGCGCGGGTCGTCGGCGCGTATGCCAACCAGGCGTTTCTGCTGCTCCCCACTCATCTGTGACATTTCTCGAGCCAACTTCACGGCATCTTCATCAGAAGGACTCTCAGAGTACTCTGAGGCATCTTGGGCACGAAGGGCAGTTCGCAGGTCAACCTCCCCGCTCTCCACCATCTCCTTCAGTTGCGCGCATAGTCGATCGAACTTCACGTATTCACGGACTCGGTCGTACGGGAGGCCGGTCTCTTCGGCTACAGCCTTCATGCTCCCATACTTCTTGTAGAGCGCAGTGCATGCATCGATCGCGTCCAGATTGGGCAGGTCCCGCCGCACCAGGTTCTCGGTGAGCGATATGACCTTCGCGTCTATCTCGTCGACATCTCCATCCAGAATGGCGGCCTTAATGGTCTTGGCGCCAATGTACTGATGGGCAAGGAACCTCCGCTGACCGGCTACGAGTTCATACTTGCCCTCCTCCTCGGCCTGGCAGACCGTCACCGGCTCCAGGAGGCCGACGCGGCGTATACTCTCCGCGAGTTCGTCGATGCCCTTGCCTACCTCTCTGACGCGCACCTGCGACTTCCCGATGACGATGTCATCGAGGTCAATGTCCCGGACGTCAACGATATCGATCTTCCTCACTGTCTCTAGTCTCCTCTCGCCGCGGGGTCCAGTCGTTAGGTCCCGCGAAGCTCTGAACTAAGCCCTAGTATCCGCAACAGGTCTTCCCGGGATAGCGGCGGAACGTCAGCATCTTCCGCGGCCTCCACATACGCCTCGAACAACGCTTGTTTCCCATTCAGTATCTCCTGTATCCGTTCCTCTATCGTGTCGACTGTCACAAAGCGGATGACGTGCAGCGGGGTGTCTCTCCCGAACCTGTGGGCCCTGTGCGCGGCCTGCACCTCAACGGCCGGATTCCACCAACGGTCGAAAAGCACTACCACGGCAGCACTCGGCAGGTTCAGCCCCACTCCACCCGCGCGAAGGGAGATGAGAAGGACGCACGGTCCCTGCTCCTTCTCGAAAGCGGCGACAACGGCCGCTCTCTCGTCAGCGGCGAGGCCCCCATGAAACGTGTATATTGGCGCTCGAACCCGCAAGCGTGCAGCGATCTTCCCCAGACTGCGAACGTACTGTGAGAAGATGACGAGCTTCTCCCGCCTTTCCTCCGTTTCCTCAGCTATGGTCTGTAGAGCGGCCAGCTTGCCAGATTCGTCTGAGGCAGGATCGAAGTTGCAGATCAGCTTGAGGCGCGTGATCTGGGCAAGCAGGTGAGCGGCCCCGGACTGACCCCTCGCTTGTCTGATGGCCTGGCGCCCGCGCGAGCGCTCGGCCGCGTAGCTGATGCGTTGCGCGTTGGTCAGCTCGATTGGTAAGTCCTGGGTGAGGATGGGCGGGAGCTCAGATAGCACCTCCTGCTTCCGCCGCCTGAGGAAGTGGTCAGACATGCGACGGTGCATCTCAGACAGCGATTGCCCAGGCAGCAGCAGTCCTCGCTTCACAAACGCGAAGACTGACACCAAGTCGTCTGGTCTGTTCTCGAGCGGCGTGCCAGTCAACGCCCAGGAACGGACACGCGGTACGCGCTTGCACGTCGTCGCCGTGAGAGACACGGCATTCTTGATACGCTGTGCCTCGTCCAGAACCACGACGTCAAACGGGGGACGACGGCTCAGGAACTCGATGTCCCCACGGAGCTGCTCGTAGGAAGCTATCCATGTCCTGAAGGGCAGTAGGTAGTGTGCTCTGCGATCTTCAGCATCTCCTTGAATACGCCTAGTGGCAGCCTTCGGACACCAGCGATTCATCTCTTGTTGCCAGTTCAGGCAAACTGAGCTCGGGCACACTACCAGAGCTCTCGCCGTGCTGTCTGCGCGCAACAGGAGCTGCAGGGCGACTGCCGTCTGGACAGTCTTGCCGAGCCCCATCTCATCAGACAGCAAGGCTGCGTGTGAGCTGAGAAGGAAGTGCACCCCCTGCCACTGATAGGCACGAAGTGGCGCTGGCAATACGATGCCGTCTGCAGCCAGCACGGCCTCTAGCTCTGCAGGCTCCCTAGCTGCAAGCTCGGTTGGGCTGCTCCCTCGCGCCATCGGGCACTGCCCCCTCCATAGGGATCGTACTCTGTCAGAGAGCCTACATCAATTCCAGAGAGACGGTCAACTGGGGAAGTCCCCGGTCTGAGAGTCAGAGCAGTTGAGCTCGCCCGATACAAGAGCGGGCGCCACCTCTGCTGTCGTCCTGGCTGGGGACATGCAATTGAAGTGATTGGCCGGCAGATCGGCAGAAGCCACACGAAGGGCACAGCCCGGGCCCCTGCCGATTCGAAGGGCGTGAGCCGATCTGGAGCCTAGGCTGCGAATGCCCTGAGGTGCCCAGCAACTGCTCCTATCCGCTCGGCGACTGTGTCGACCTCAGACAAGCTGTTTCCTTTCCCTAGCCCAATTCGGATGGACCGATTCGCTCGCTCCACACCGTAGCCAAGTGCCAGTAGCACGTGGCTGGGCTCCGTGCTCGTGGTGGCACAGGCTGATCCTGCAGAGACTGCGATCCCATCCAGGTTCTGAATCAGCAACTTAGCGTCCACGCCGGGGATGTACACATTGAGGTTGTGAGGAAGTCGCTGGTCGGGGTGGCCATTCAACTCCACACCGACTGCTTCTGTCAGTTGGCTCAGCATGTGCTGAGTGAGGGCGCCGAGACGCTCGCCCTCAGGTCCCATCTCACGGGCCGCGATCTGGACTGCTTCGCCGAGTCCCACTATCCCCGGAACGTTCAGGGTCCCTGACCTCAGGCCACGTTCGTGTCCACCGCCATAGAGAAGAGGCCCCATCTTGGCCCGAGCGCGCCTGCTCACATAGAGCGCCCCCACTCCCTTCGGGCCGTAACACTTGTGGGCAGAGAGTGAGAGCAGGTCGACTCCCATCTCACCGACGTCCACGGGGATGTGGCCGACGGCTTGAGCGGCGTCTGTGTGGAACAACACGCCCGCCTCCCGGGCGACTGCTCCTATCTCAGCGACAGGTGCGATCGTCCCCACCTCGTTGTTCGCCGTCATGATTGAGATGAGCGCAGTGTTTGCGCTGATCGCGCCTCGGACAGCGTCCGGATCAAGGATACCGTATTGGTCCACGGGCAGTTCCGTGACCTCCCAACCGAGCTCTCGCAATCGACGCGCGGGATCAAGCACCGCCGGATGCTCGGTTGCACAGGTGATGATGTGCTGTCCCTGCGCCTCCATTCCCTGTGCAACACCGAAGATGGCGAGGTTGTTGGCCTCAGTTGCCCCGCTGGTGAAGGTGATATCTCGCGACTTTGCCCCGATGAGTGCCGCGACCTGTGTACGCGCTCTGTCGACTGCTCTCTTTGCAGCCACCCCATAGAGGTGATCCGTGCTGGCTGCGTTACCGAACTGCGTCGTTAGGTATGGCATCATAGCCGCGAGCACGCGCTCATCGAGGGGAGTCGTGGCGTGGTGATCCATGTAGATCGGAGAGCCAGGTGGTGCTTTACTGCACATGGTCTGTTGTTCCGGCACCATCGACCGCGAGAGCCAACAAGTCGCCCACGCTGCCTGCGCGCGCGTGTAGCATGAGGACGCCGCGATTCAAATGAGCTCGGAACAGGGCTCGCTGCTGCCCCTCGGAGTCGACGGCATTCTCGTGACACCACTGGCGAAAGAGGCCCATCAGAACCGTGTCGAGTTCACCGGTAAGAGTGTACCTGTTGAACTCCATGCCATGTTCATCGTAGTGCTCAGGCACGGGCACGCTCTCATCCTCGAGTGACAGGCATAGGCCATGTCGGCAGAGCACGTTAGGGGTGAGGCCCGTCCTAGACTTCAGTTGTCGGACCCTCAGGGTTGCATCCTGAGAGAGGCGGATCTTGTTCAGCCGCATAGTCTCCACGCTTACCAGAAGTAGCCCGTCGTGACGCGCGTCGCAGCCTCCTCCTCGTCGAATTCCAGCTTGTGGGCCCTCGCTATTCGCGGGGATAGTTGGCGGAAGAGCTTCAGGTCTACCTCGGTGTCCGTCGAGAGTAGGATCATCTGGTGGCTGGCGCGAGGGAAGTACTCGCGTATCACATTGTCCCGGTGGTCACTGTCGAGGCGTGCCAACGGGGTGTCTACTATGATCGGGAGGTGTCGTCCCGATACCTTAGCCAGGCCCCAGAGGAAGGCTATGGCAAGTAGCTGGCGCTCACCCGCCGAGAGCGACCTGTGCGGGATTCTGCGTCCTCGCGAGTCGCTGATCACGATCTCCAGCCGTCCATCGCGAAGCCGCACGGCCGCATCCGTACTGCCCTTGCGGGAGAGGATGGAGAAGTTTTCGGAGACGGCCTCACTGAGTTTCGGCACCCTTTCCCCAACCAGTGTGTCGCGGTAGTGCCCCAAAGCCTGACGCAGACCCCCAACCAGGTCGCGTTTCCGTTGGGCTTCCTTGGCCTTCTTATCGTCGCTGTGGGTCTTCTTGATCTCCCTCTCTGCCTCGGCGATCTCTGCCTCTTGCGCCTTGATATCGCGTTCGATCGTCGCAATGTCGTCAACCAGTTGCCCCCTGCTGTCGTGCAAGGACTTCAGTGGCTCCACGAGATGCGCGAGATGAGCATCTTCGGGCAACTGGGACAAGCGACGCTCGAGATCCTCGAGTGCGGTGCTCTTCTCTCTCAAGTCCTGGAGGATGGTCCGCCCATTCTCAGCCGCCTCCGGAAGTCGCTGGCCGATGCATTCCTGCGCCTCATCGGTCTGAGATTCGGACATGTCGTGGACGACTTGGGGGTCACCCGCGTTCCCTCGCTTTGAGAGCACCGCATCAACCGACTCACGCAACGCCGTAGCAAGCCGCGACTTCTCTGAGTCGCCCTCCCCCGCCGTTGAGCCCTTTACCCCGCGGACCAGGAGTTCGGTGCCCAACTCGGACAGCAGGGACTTCAGCATCTCCTGGCCGTGGCGCTCAACAGTGTGGGCCCTTTCAACGGCCAGTTGCTGCGCTAAGCGCTCGGCCAAACGCTTGCATAGGGCCACAGGCAATTCAGCTGAGCACAGTGACCGGGCGGCCCCTGCCAGGCGCGCCGTGTGGTCCCGGAGCTCCTGACGTGAGGCGCGCAGTTCCTTGATCTCCTCGGGAAGAAGTCCACCTTCCCGCGCAAGCTGTTCGTGCCCGCTCTCTATCTGTGAGTCCAGGCGCGCCAGCTTGGCTTCCGCCTGTGCACGGTTCTGCAGTAGAGCCGTACGACGCTCGTCCAAGGTCCCCAGTCTGCGCTGGAGCACTCGGACCTCCTGTTGCTGCTCCTTGTCCAGGTCCTCCGTGAGGCGGTATCTCTCGTATGCACCCAGGTCATCCACGAGGCGGTCTACCAGATCTAGGCCCAGCAGAGATGCGATTGAGTCTGCAAGGCGTCCGCTTGCCAGATCATCATCGGCCAGCGTCTGGATGGCCTCCCCGTCGAAGAAGAAGAGGTCTGCGAGGCCAGGCGGCATGAGGTGTTTGACAAACTGCTGCCATTGGTCTGGGCTGCGATCACCCAGGTGCTCGCCGTTTCTCACGACCGAGACGTACTCCCCACGACTGCCGGACAGTGCGTCCCACTCCCGGCGTACCCGGAAGCGCTCCACCTTGCCCATGATGACATAGTCGAACTCAAGCTCGACGGCCGTGGGATCAGTGATGGGCTCCCCGTTCCCGGGTCTATGGGCGGCTTCGGCCAGGTGCGCGGCGTAGTCGGCTTCACTCACTCTGGACCCTAACGCCAGGGGCCCAAAGAGACAGAGACGAATGGCCCTCAGTATGGAGGTCTTGCCACTTCCGTTCTTCCCCCCAAAGAGGATGACAGTCCGAGGCACTTCGCCCGTTCCGTTGTCGGGAGAAAGCACGAACTCGTGCTCTCCTCGGAACGGACCGAAGTTCGTCAGCCAGAGGCGGTTCAGGATCACGGCGTATCCTCTGAGAGGTCATGGCGTCTGGCCTGCCTGACGTCGTCCTCACTGCGCCATTCCTCCGAAAGTACTGACTCGAGCCTTCGGTATAGGGAAGGGCGTCGAGCAAGCCCATGAAGTTCTGCTTCCAGGTCTAGCAGCTTCTGAGCCAGCTGGACCGGCACGCCAAACCGGTTGCAGGAGCTTTCGAGGAGGCCCAACTCTCGCTGCCCAAGCACTCCGACATCTTCGGCCTCGTACTCGAGTTCGCAGCCCGTGGCATCACGCACTATGGTCGGAAGCGAGTCTGCCCAGTCCTGCCTCTCGAAACGCCAGATCCGACGGATCGCCAGCAGCTCTTCCTCCGATACCAGCGCGAGGGCAGGATCGGGTCCGGTCTTGCGCATCTCAGTCTGCGCCTCAAGCAGTTGGCGAAGGAAGCGCTGGCACACATCCAATCGGTAAGGACCACGGATCCACTTTCCGTCCTTGATCTCGACTCTGCCAGTGCGTCGCTTGTAGTCGCGGTACTTGTGCTTCACGGCTGGGTCTTGGGTCTCTACGAGTGATTCCCTGAACTCCAGGAGCGGCTCCAGCCAGTCCTCTCCAGTCTCCACGAGCGTGGACAGGGATTGCTCGCGAGTGACCACTGTGCACACCCAGCAGCCAAAGCGGCTGTTGCCGCAGGAGGAGGTGCTGGAGTCGACGACAGCCGGGCACTCGCCATCTTGCGTGGTCTTATACATGGCCAACAGGTCGTGGTTGTCATCACCCCACGGGTTGGCCACCTGCAGCAGGTAGGCCCATACATCCTCCATGGACAGATCACGGATAGGCAGATAGACGAAGGCGCTTGGCATCGTGCTATGCCGTGACACCAACTCGCCTAGGGGGTTGTGCTGCTTCATCGTCTGCGCACGCGTCGCGCTCTCCGATCTGCGGGCGCCGAGTAGTATTGTGACCTCGCCATACTGCGAGACCTTATCGGTGATGTAGCGGTTGGCCGGTTTGATCTTCAGTCGGTCGGTGCACCACCGGAAGCGGGTCGTGGGAGCAGGATATCCTTTGCCGATGAGGTTGACCCAGAAGGTGTCACCCACCACTGGGTAGACTTTCTCCGCGACAAAGGGCAGGCGCATCTCCTTTGCGGCCGTCCGCATTGTCTCCAGCGAGGCATCCAGGCGATCGATGATGACCGGCGTTTCAATGAGCGTGTCGGAGGCGATGACGTGGATCTTCTTCCGGCGTTGGCTCGGCTCCAGAGCCGCGATGACCTCCCATACAAGCTGCACGACGCACGTGGAGTCCTTCCCCCCGCTGTAGCCGATCACCCACGGACGGCTGTCCGAGAGGTAGAGCTGGCGGATCTCGTCACGGATCAGTGCCAGGTCCGGCGCTGACGCCGATCCCTTACCTTGGGGGAACATCTCCGTCTTCTTCACGAGCCTGTACCTGGCAGTAATGTCTGACCCTTGCCCGCACGTGATTCAAGGCGCTCTTCCTCCGGCGACAACTCCACGCCCAGCGTCGTCTTCAGCAACGAGCTGGTCAGAAGCACGTTCTGGTGCGCCTTGCTGACGCGGCCGCCGATCAACGTTCGACCTTCCCACAGGTCCCTGTTCTCCCGAGACCAGTCCAACTTCTGAAGCAGTTGCAGGCGCTCTCGCCAGTCATCAGGGAAGGCTCCGACGAGTGCGCGCCCTGCTATACCCAGTGCGTGCAGCGCCACTGCGTGCGCGTGGATGAAACCATGTCGGAGCTGATGGCTTCGGACCTCGCCTCGCGCGGCCTGAAGCCACTGTGGGAAGACATCACCCAGAGCGGTCCAGAAGTCACGCGCGAGCTCCCGTTCACTAGCACGGACCTTTCTTACATGACCGTCGCGCCGGCCAAGGAGTGCCCCGGTCGCCTGGTAGAGCGCGCTGAGCGTGAACAGCTTCTTCGATCTGTTCGAGATACTCGTCTTCCCCACCTCGATCATGTCTATGAACGCGGGTACCGTGCCTGCAAGCTCACGGGCGAGCCCCGCAAGGGGGTCACGATGGTCATAGAGCACACCTAGTGACCGGCTCGGGCGGACAGCGTGCTTGTTCAGGTCGGCGAACATCTGCTGACTGCGCTTGAGGCCCGAGTCAAGGAAGACGACAACTGAGATGGTTTCGTCGCCGAGGGAAGCGCGCTTCTTCAATGCCTCAGCGACCGCGGCGCGTCGGTGCTGCCCGTCGTTGATAAGAAAGCGCGCGCTCATTGGAACCGATAGCGTGCCAAGCTGATACGCAGCACCCGAGTTGCCCACGGGTTCGAACGCTACGTCCCCGTCGACCGACGCCGTGATGGAAGACAGTGCGTAGTCCCGCGGGTTCTCGACGAGGTATCGCGTGATATCCGGGATCCGTGCTCGGTTCAGGGTACGCTGAGCTCTGAGTTCTGGGGGGAGCTCCTCTTCGTCGTACAAGAAGAGCTTTGGGAGGAGCTTCAATGGGCATAGGAGAACGTAGTACTCGCGACCAGCCTGGATACCGCGCATGGCCGGGAACACGTATCGGTACCCCTGCATCGCAGGGTCGTTTCCGCCCACTACAAGGCCCCTTCGCCGTTTGGAAGTCTCTCCGGCAGCGTTGGAAGTCTACCCGATGAGGGCAGTCATGTCAAGTGAGCGATCCACCGGAAACCCCTCTTTTGCCCTTGACCTGAGGCGCGAACTCGGTCGAACCTGGGGCCTGCCCAGCCTAGCCTGCGCCGCGACAACACGCGGTGTGACCCTCTACCCCCCGCGCCTCGGCAAGCGCGCGAGGAGCATTCATTGCCGATTGGCGTTGCCCGTCTTCATAGGCCATGATTGAGCGACACAAGACAGCAATCTCCCGGTCAGAGCTGTCTCGGCCCGTACGACTCGGACTTGAGGGTGGGCTGATAACCGACGCCACAACGTTGCTCGACTACGGATGCGGCAAGGGGGATGACCTTCGCCACCTGCGTGCCCTCGGCATGGAGTGTCACGGGTGGGACCCTGTCCACCGGCCCGACGCTCAGCTCCGGGAGGCCGACGTCGTCAACTTGGGCTACGTCGTGAACGTGATTGAAGACCCGGGAGAACGAACCAATACCCTACTCGGGGCGTGGGAGCTGGCCCGGCAAGTCCTCATCGTGTCTGCCCGCCTCAATCTGGAGCGACCCCCTCCCAAGCATCGCCCCTACGGCGACGGCCACGTCACGACAGCCAGTACATTCCAGAAGCTCTTCTCTCAGCAGGAGCTCCGTGAGTGGATCGATGCCACGCTGGCTACTTCCAGCGTGGCTGCTGGACCGGGGGTGTTCTTCGCGTTCCGCGAGGAGTCGCTACGGCAGTCCTACGTGGCTGCTCGGTTTCGTCGCAGATCACCGGTCCCGAGACAGACGCAGAGCGAGGCCCTCTTCGAGCAGTACCGAGAACTGCTCGGACCACTCATGGAGTTCATCGCCAAGCGTGGACGCCTGCCCGATGAATCTGAGCTCGACAACGCGGCGCTGGTCCGAGACGCGCTGGGTAGTGTCCGCCGCGCCGCCCGGATAGTGGCGCGGGCCACAGGCTCCGAGCACTGGGAGAGGATACGGGAGGAGCGGTCGCAGGATCTGCTCGTGTACCTTGCACTCGAGAGATTTCCCGGCCGCGCCAAGTTCTCTGCCTTGCCTCATGACATCAGGCTGGACGTAAGGGCGTTCCTTGGTCGGTACACTCGAGCCTGCGCTGCGGCAGATGAGCTACTGTTCTCCGCCGGCGATCTGGATGAGGTGAATGCAGCCTGTCAGGAGCGCACGTGTGGCAAGCTCACTCGCCAAGGCTTGTATGTCCACATCTCGGCATTGCCCCATCTTTCTTCGATCCTTCGAGTCTACGAAGGCTGCGCGCGTGGGTACTTCGGCCATATAGAGGGCGCCAACATCGTCAAGCTGAACAGGCACAAGCCGCAGGTTTCCTACCTCTCCTATCCTGACTTCGATTCCGACCCTCACCCCAGGCTCGCGAGCACCCTACTGGTCTCGCTGGACGACCTCGAGGTGACGCACCGAGACTACACCCAGTCTGAGAATCCGCCCATCCTTCACCGCAAGGAGGAGTTTGTCGGCACTGACCATCCGCTTCGCGAGAAGTTCGAGCGCCTGACCAAGCAGGAGGAGCGCTGGGGGCTGTATGAGAATCCGCTTGCTATCGGGACCAGGCAGGGATGGCAGAGAACCTTAGAGGCCAAGGGCGCTCGTCTCCGTGGGCATCGGCTGGTGCGAGCCTGAGGCACAGCAAACGCACAGGCAGCACCTGGCGGCCGACCCACTGAGCGGAAAGGTACTCTCGCGGCCGCTCCGCCAGCGCCTCCATCCAGGTGGTCCTCATCGGCCGTCTGCCCACTCCGAACCTGGGCGGCGAGGTGACCTCGTCATCCGGATCCACACTGCGCCAGTCCTGGACGGCGATGGTGAGTCGTTCCTGAGTGCCGGTCGCTAGGTAGGTGAGGCCCGCTGCCGGCGTGCTCCGGCCATGCCTTCCGAACCGATTCTGGCGTCGGTGCTCAGCCACGGGAGGTTCACTCACGGCCAAGGCATCAGTCACGTGCCGCCCAAGTCTGCCTGCCGGCTCGAGGTCCTGCCCGGTTCTCGCCGGTGCCTGCCGGTTCGGCGAGCAGCGAGGCCATCACATGCCGTGCTGGCACCAGCGGTGTGCCCTCTCGTCGCAGCGTCGAATAGCCGTCACCCGCAAGGTCAGGTCCGGTCCGACCCCCACCGGTTCGCGGGTCCGCCGTACTACCCGACAGCGCGCTGCGGAAGGAGGCCGTGTGATGTCGCGGAACGATTTCCGGTGCCGCCTGTAATGGAATTGACAGCAATGTCTCAGTCAACTACAATACTAACGGTAGTCTGACAATTCTGTCCATCAAGATGGCTTCGGGCTGACCTCGACCGCGGTGCGGCGGGGCCAGCAATGATAGAAGCGATGACCAAGCAGGGCGCAGCTGCCACACATCGTGGGCGGCTGAGCACCGAGGAGGCAGAAGATGTTCACAACCAGTCATGACGTCCGTTGGGACGTCACCCGTGGCCTCTACGAGCGTCTGGCGCGACTCTCGCGTGACGACGAGGAAGCGGAGGCCACTGACCACGCGATCTCCCTCTCCATCAACCCCAGCCGTCGGCATGGCGCTGTTGTGGCGTTCGGCCACCACGACCTCATGCGCAACGGTCGCTTCAGCTCCCGCCGCAGTCGGCAACGGCGAGTCGAGATGTTGTCGAGCCTCGGGACGCACGTCGGCATGATGCCCTCGACCTTCTTCGGAGATGGCATCGGACGCGGGCACGTGGAGACGCCGGAGGACGTCGTCATCGCCCGGGACTCCATCCAGCGGCTGCGCGAGGCATCCGCCGGATTGGGTCCTCAGCACGCGCAGTGCCTGGAGTCCATGCTCGCCGGCAGCAGTGTCGACGACACCGCGAGAACATGCGGGCTCTCACCCTCCAGCGTGGATCGCATGCGGCAGCAGATCCGCGACATCGCGCGGCCCATACTCTGGCCAAGGGTGTAGGCGTGGACCCGTGGATAAGCCTCTCCGAGAGTGAGCTCAAGCGATATGCGTTTCGCTTCGACTCGAACGTGGTGCGGGCAATGTTGCCAGCGGGTGTGATCGGCGCCTATCTGCTGCTCCGCCGCAACGCTCCTGTGTACATCGGACGATCCGACCATTGCCTGCGGTCACGGCTGGCCAACCACCCCATGCTGGGACGAGCCACCCACGTCGCATGGGAGCCCTGCCGGGGCCCCTTCCAGGCATTCTGCTTGGAGGCATTCTGGTACCACAGGATACTGACACTGGATCAACACAAGAACCTCGTCCACCCAGCTCGTCCCGCCCACGATGAGCGAGGCTGTCCCTTCTGTAGTGGGTCGGAGACCGTGACCTCACATGGCATCGCGAGCGCGATTCGGCCGGCAGTCTCGGCGACACGACAGAACGCAGCTGCGATTCCAGGAGCGCCTAGCCAAGGAAAGAGAGGGTAACCCCGATGGCGAGAAAGACGTCCAACGAGAAAGAGCCAAACCGCGTGCCTATGTTCCTGCCGGGACAGGCACTGCAGTCACTCCGCGACTCCGGGTACAGCCTGCCGGAAGCGCTGGCCGAACCTATTGATAACTCGCTCGAGGCAGACGCAAACCACATCGCAGTGCGACTCTACGAGGCAAGAGGCCCATCTGGCAAGAGCCACATCCACAGAATAGCCGTCAGCGATGACGGCACTGGAATGGACACGGAGATACTGCAGCACTATCTCCAGCTTGGGTACTCCACGCGTTACATGCGCACCGACACGATTGGCAAGTACGGCGTTGGTGCCAAGCTAGCAGCGCTGAGCTTCGCCCGGCGCATCGATGTGTGGAGCCGCACGGACGCGAATGCCGCCTGGCAGCATGTCCGCTTGGACCTTGAAGAGGTGATCGCGCAGGAAGCCCGAGGCGAGCCCATCTACGTCGAGCCGGTGGACTCCGATCCTCTACCTGATGACATGGGCCAGATGCTCCCCACCGGCGCCGGTACGCTGGTTGTATGGTCCAGCATCGATCGATTGGAGGAGGGCCGAAGAGCCCCTGATGCGAGATCCCTGCGCATCGAGGTAGAGAAGGAGCTCTCGCGGATCTTCCGACACTTCCTGCATGGTGGCATCAGCATCAGCGTCAACGATACTGCTCTGCTTCCTCATGACCCGCTCTTTGTCATGGAAGGCACTTACGCCGACATGGTGTTGGCTGGGGAGAGCGGCCGCGCTGTGAGAAGCAAGTCCGACGGTAAGCAGAAACCGCGCACGAGGGGCTCTGACGCGCACTTTGCAGCCCTCCCCATTGCTCGGGAGGAGATTCCCGTTACACGCGGCCTCAGTGCGAAGCTAACGGTGACCCTGCATCCGAAGGAGGTTGTCCGAGAGAGGGGCAGGGGCGGGGACGCGCTGGCTCGCAAGCTCCGGGTTCCTGAGAACGAAGGAGCGATCAGTTTCGTGCGGCTAAACCGAGAGATCAACTACACCAACGTGCCTAGGATCTTCCCCCGGGGCGTCGAGCCCGCCGATCGGTTCATAGGCATCGAAGTGGCCTTCTCGCCTAAGCTCGACGAGTACTTCGGCGTGCGGAATGTGAAACGAGGCGTCGAGCCCCATAACGAGTTGCGTGCAGAGCTGCGAAAGCGTCTCAGGAAGTACGTGACCGAGGCCCGGAACAAGCTCGAAGAGATCTGGGGGGAGGCACAGAGAGCATCAGCAGAGCACAAGGGCGAGCACGCCGCCATCGTCGAGGCAGTAAAGGACGCCAACAGAGTGCTGCCCAAGGGACGAGCTAAGGGGGCGCGAGATGAGTCAGAGCAAGCACAGATCCTCGACGACCTTGCCAGAGACGTCATGGGTGATGATGATCAGGCGAAGCAGGACTACCTGTCGCGGATCAAGAACTTGCCGTTCGTTGTCGAATCCGTCGACTTCCCTGGAACCGTGTTCATCGATGTGCAGCATCTGGACGGCCAAGTGATCATCCGGCTCAACACCCGACACCGCTTCTACCGAGAGATGTGGGAGCCAATCAAGTCAATCGCGGAACGGACCGCCGGAGAGGTCACCGGCGATGAAGCCGTCCGGGTAGCCAGGCGGACGATCGAGGCCCTCTCGCTGTTGCTCGTCAGCTACGGCAAGGCGGAATCGATGCACGAGAACCCGCGTGACCAGTATGGGGACCTCCGGATGTTCTGGGGCCAGTTTTGCGACTCGCTGATGGGCAGAGTAGCGGGCGCCATGTGAGGAGATCACTCTGCGCCGGCGCTCCGAACCGAACGCCTTCCGGCCCCAACCGGGAGGCGTTCGCCCTTGTCTGAACGGCCGCGACACTCGCCCCATCCGCACGTTGCCGCGGCGCGCGTAGCGGGGCCCTATCTGCGTCGTCTACTCCTGATGCTCATGGCGGAGACGAGTGCGGATGCACTGGGCAGCAAGGAAGGCCCCGCCGCGGCCGAGCGGAGCCTGTCCTCTTGTTTCTGTCGCGGCTGACCTACTCGGTGAGCGCGTCCAGCCCCCAGACGATGATTGGCAATCCGTCCGTGAACTTCGCCTGGTGGGCTGGAAAACGGCAAGTCAGGCGCCACTGGAGGCCCGGACTTCGCGCCACGTGCGCCCGTGTGCGACTTTCGACGGATGGATGGCGTCGTGCCTGCCTGTAACGCGATTCGCGGCACCGTCGCCGCCTCTGGGCGGCCCCCGGGTCCCATCCTCGCTGCGCCTGCAGCAGAAAGGCCTGGACTTCCCGGCCAACATCCTCCCCAATGGCTTATAGGATGTTCTTGCGCCACGAGGCGTGCGTTGCGAATCTCCGAACGCGCTGGTCACGCAGTAGGAGCGGCGATGCCCCCACATCGCCTGAGGCCAACCTGGCAGGCGGCGGACAAGGAGGAAGAAGCCGTCTGAAGCCCAGGGGGATAAGGGGAGCCTGGAGTCCATCCCATTGACTCCTAAGCGTCCTCCGGCCTGAGACCGGTATGGCTACGTGCAGGAATCCCCGGTGACGTGTCCTGACATAAGACCGACCGCCAAATGATGGGAATGGTCGGAGACGGAGTGTAGCGCGAGTACTAACTTGTAGCGCCAAAAGCCCGGATGCAGGGGTGAACCCCTCTGGCTTCAGGGGAATGAGCCATGGGACTTCGTCGCCGGTTGTGAGTCAACCGTACGGGCATTAGGGGAAGCCTAACCCGGTCGCAAAGGAGCAACGCATGAACGTGGGAACCGCCACCATCGGCCCGTAAGGGCTGGGCCACCTGCGGCTGAGGTGATGGTGACGGGGCGGAGTGGTCGTAGTATCCGCCGCAAGCGGAGAAGGACCACAGTTCGGGACAGAGACTCATCATGTATCGGCGAAATGCCAGGAGACTTGTACGGTGAATATCGCGAGGATACAGACGAGCTTCGCCCGGAAGGCTGTACATCAACCGGAGCACAGGTTCTGTGACCTGTACTCCCTCCTCTGGTCTCGGGCCTGGATTGAGACGGCACTCGACCGAGTGCTCTCCAACCAGGGAAGCCGAACCGCGGGCGTGGATGGAGTCACGGTCCGACGTTTTGAGGACCCGGACTACCGGGCCGCCTTCATCGAGAAGACCCAGCGTCTTCTGCGAGAGAGACGGTACCGGCCACAACCGTGTCGGCGAGTCTACATCCCAAAGGCGAGCGGCAAGCGCCGACCGCTGGGGATACCGACGCTTCGGGACAGAGTGGTCCAGATGGAACTGAAGATGCTGTTGGAGCCGATCTACGAGAGCGACTTTCTGGGCTGCTCGTATGGGTTCCGGCCTGGCCGGCGGACAATGGATGCCGTCGGTCAACTCTGGAACTACATCCAACCGCGCCTGAAGTTCTACTGGATCATGGAGGGAGATATCAGGGGATGCTTCGACTCCATCAGCCATCATAGACTGATGGGGCTGTTGAAGCGTCGCGTGGGAGACCGAGACATCTTGACCCTGATCTGGATGTTTCTCAAGGCCGGGGTCATGGAGGAGGACGCGCTGAGGCCAACGGAGATAGGCACCCCGCAAGGGGGCATCTTCTCCCCACTGCTGGCCAACGTCTACCTCCACGAGATGGACCGGTTCTGGTGGGAGCAGTATGGTGCGCTCCCGCGCCACCAGAAGAACAAACGCCGCCGCCTGGCCGGGGGAGGTAATGTTCGCCTCCTTCGGTATGCCGATGACTTCGTGCTGCTGTGGAACGGAACGAAGCAAGGCGCGCAAGCGCTGAAGGAACGCTTCACCGTCTTCCTGCAAGACGAATTGCATCTGGAACTGTCGGCGGAGAAGACCCTGGTGACCCACGCCGATGAGGGCTTCGACTTTCTCGGATTCCACGCTCGTCGCGTAAACGGCTGCGGTAAGCCGGTGCTGATTATCCGGCCCAGCCGGAGGAGCGTGCAGCGTTTCCGGGAACAGGTGCGTGCTCTGACCGACCGCGCAACGCTGTCCTGGGACGCCGAGAGTCTGGTCACTCACCTGAACCTGTACCTCAGAGGTTGGGGCTACTACTTCCACTACTGCAACTTCACCCGCGTAGCCGCATCGCTGGATCGCTTCGTGTGGGGCCGAGTTCTTTACTGGCTCTGCAAGAAGCATCGGTGCGGGCCGCGGAAGACATGGGTGCAGTACGTGAAAAGAGTAGGAGGCCGGAAGGTTATTGCGGTCCCTCGTAAAGAGGGCGGACTGCTCCCGGTCGCGTTTCTGAGCGACATCAAGGCGCAGCGCTACCCGAAATACCGCCGGATACCTCACCCCTACCTGGTTGCTGACAGTCAACCTGGTTAATCCTGAAGGGAGAGCCGTATGACGGGAAACTGTCACGTACGGTTCGGGAGGGGGCGTGCGGAAACACGTCGCTCACCGCGATGGTGCGCCGCACGCCTACCTCACGCGCACAGCCAGAAGGAGGCGACCATGGCGAGGAAGCAGCGGCAGGATCGGAAGTCGAACCAGCGGGAACTGGAGGAGTTTCTGGATGCGTTGGCGCTGGAGGGGCGATCGGCCCACTCGACGGGTGCCTACCGCAGGGATCTGGAGGCGCTACTAACGGAGTTGAGTCGGCCCCTTGACGAAGTACGACCAGCCGACCTGCGCGACTGCTTCCGCCGACAGCAGAAAGCGGGCAGATCGCCCTCCAGCATCAACCGCGCCATCGGGGCGACGCGCTCCTTCTTCCGCTTCCTCTTTGAGGAGGGCCGATTGGAAACGAACACCGCGCAGGCCCTGCGCTCCATCCGCCTGGGTCCAGCCCTGGCGCCCAAGCACCTCACCGTGGCCGAGGTCCAGCGCCTGCTCTCTCTGCCCGACATCGCCATTCCCACCGGCCGCCGCGATCACGCCATCCTGATGCTGCTGTACAACACCGGCCTGCGGGTGGGGGAGCTGTGTGCCCTGAGTCGTGAGGATGTGCGCCTGCCGGCCGAGGGCTGGGGTGCGCTGCAGGTGGTGGGCAAGGGGAGACGGCTCCACCGGCTGCCCATCAACCGGCCCGCGGCCGACGCGCTGCTGGCCTATCTCGCCGACCGGGAGGATGCGGAGCCGGCGCTCTTCCTGAATCGCAGCGGGTACCGCTTCTCGGTGCGCGGCATCGCGCTGCTGGTGAACCGCTATCTGCGGGCGGCGGGCATCACCGACCGCTCCGGCCCGCACGTGCTGCGCCACACCTTCGCCACTCACGCCCTGCGCGCCAGACCCAATCTCCGGGCGGTTCAGGAGTTGCTGGGCCATGCCTGGGTGACGACCACCCAGCGCTACACCCACCTTGAGGTCGAGGACCTGCAGGCGCAGGTGGCGGAGTTGCCAGCCAACCGCCGCCCCTCCTAGCCCGTCTGAGTGCAGAGGCGGGGCATCCAGCCGAAGGCATGGGAGAGGACCCGGCGAAGTTCC
>SDBS01001497.1_pt1 | contig 23643 bp, 23 predicted proteins | sample 2277091 | NCBI WGS metagenome assembly SDBS01 (sample SAMN10404972, study PRJNA504765) | marine sediment metagenome | isolation source: marine sediment core GS10_PC15, 163 cmbsf | place: Arctic Ocean: Southern Knipovich Ridge | collected 2010
TCACTGTGCTGGTCCTTAGCATAAATGAGATACGCGAGATCTCGTCTCTCGCCTCCCTGACTAAGCTAACCTACCTCGGCCTTTCCTCTAACCAGATCAGCGAAATCTCACCGATGGCTTCCCTCACTAAGCTAACCTACCTCTACCTTTGGGAGAACCAGATAAGCGACATCTCACCACTGGCTTCGCTGACTAATCTCACCGAGCTCAGACTTTACGACAACCAGATAAGCGACATCTCACCGCTGGCTTCCCTCACTAAGCTAACCTACCTCGGCCTTTTGGGGAACCAGATAAGCGACATCTCGCCGCTGCCTTCCCTGACTAACCTCACTAGCCTCGACCTTAGGGACAACGAGATAAGCGACATCTCACCGCTGGCTTCCCTGACTAACCTCACCGGACTCGACCTTTCCGACAACCAGATAAGTGACATCTCACCGCTGGCTTCTCTCACTAACCTCACCAAGCTATTCCTTAATGATAACCAGATAAGTGACATAGAGCCTCTCGTTGGCAACAGCGGGCTTTCTGAGGGAGATACTGTGGATTTGAGAAACAATCCCCTAAGCACCACATCGGTTAATGTCTATATCCCTCAGCTTGAGGCAAGGGGGGTGGAGGTTGAATGGTGATGCCTGTATTTATGGATTATACTGGATGTACCAGTGAAGGACGAGATTGCTTCGTCTTTCTACTGAAGGACTCGCAATGACAGGGGAGGGGCTGGCAGTGGGATTGCTTCGCTTCGCTCGCAATGACAAATGGGGGAAAGGATGAGGAAGGATGATTGAGATAGGAATAGACCCGGTAGCGTTTACGATAGGCACGGTGAGTGTGCGGTGGTACGGTATCTTCATCGCGCTGGCGATTATCTGGCTGGTGGGGTGGATGGCGTGGCAGGTGAGGGGGGGGGCCAAGATTTCATACGACACCGTAATGAACGCTGCTCTGGTGGGGGTACCATCAGGAATAGTGGTATCAAGATTGCTCCACGTGATTGATAACATAGTAGTCGCCAAATTACACCCGGAGCTCGCGCTGATAGGGCAGGTGATTGACTACACGCAACACCCGGAGTTGATTATTGGTGGTGGAGGTCAAACTGCCTACGGTGCTATTCTGGGGGCGGCGCTGGGAGTCTGGATTTACAGTAAATTGAGCAAGGTGCAGTTTGGTTACTTTGCCGATGTGATAGCACCGGCGGTGATAGTTGCCCAGGGCGTTATCGGCAGGATAGGGTGCGTACTGAATGGTTGCTGTTACGGCGCCGCGTGCTCCCTGCCCTGGGGGACTGTCTGGACCAACCCTGCCAGTCTTGGCCCCTCAACAATACCGGTTCACCCGACGCAGATATACGAAATCATATACTGCCTGATAGCCTTCGGGGTGCTGCTGAAATTGAGGGGGCGGTTCAAGCCTGACGGCTCGTTGTTCTTCATCTATCTTGGTCTGTATGCGGTGTGGCGGCTTGGTATTGATTTTATACGCGAGGGGACACCCTTTCTCTTTGGTTTGCACCAGGCGCAGGTAATAAGCATAATTGTGTTGGCTATCGTCGTTCCCGTGCTGGTGACGAGAACGCGGTGGGTGTAAGCGGAGGAACAAGTAGAAAGTAATGAGGAGGTGCAAGAATGACTGACCTAGGTACTCTGGCCATTATTATGTGGGTGGGCTGTTTCGTGGTGGTTGCGATAGATTCAGTCTATCGTGGTATCAGTCCCTGGTTCTGGCGTCTGGCGACACTCGTTGGTGGTCCGTTTGCGCTGCTGGCCTACGGCCTGATTCGCACAGAAGCCGACCGCAAGTAGAAACCGCAGGGAAATGTTTATTCGCTGAGGAAGACCGAGTAACCAATGGAATGGACAAATATCATTGGCAGTATACTGATGGCGCTGGCGTTCGCTATCGGTCTGCCGCTGGCGTTGAGAAAACGGAAGCGAGCCGGTCCCCAGAAAATGGGGGAGTTTCTGGGACACCTCCAGGGGATGGGGGTGGAGGCGTCGCCGGTGTCAAGCGATACCGACCAGAAGAAATTAGGCGTGAGGCGGAGTTCGGGGCAAAAGTCTGAGGGTCTTATTGAAATAAGAGAGAGGAATATAGACTACATCGGTGTTATCAGCGTAGCCAGCCAGTACGGGGTCAATTTCTATCTGGATTTCCTGGTAAAGCGTCCTAACTGGCTGGCCCAACAAAAGAGGAAAAAAGCGAGGATGACAACGAAAAAGAGTTCGGTTATCGGGGGTAAGGTAGTTGGCATTGAGTGGAAGGGAGATGACTACCTGTGCCGAACGCTTAACTATGATTACCAGCTAAAAGACAGGATACTGCAGGCCAAACCCGGTGAGCTGAAGGGTGGCATCCGGATATATCCTGAGGCAAAGCACGAGTATTCGAGAATCAGGACAGCCTACTTTCTGCCGTCGGCTGACTTGTTCGAGGCGATAGATATGATTGCCAATCATATCAAGGCAGGGTGGTAAGAAGAGGAAAGAAGAAAATGAGCAGAGAGATAAAGATTACCGCAGGTGGAATTGAGGTGACGGGGTGGCTGAACGAGACAAATACTGCCGGCAAGGTCTGGGAGGCTCTACCGATCAGTGCCAGCGTCAACCTGTGGGGGGACGAAATATACTTTACTATTCCGGTCGAGGCAGGGCTGGAGAACGCCAGGGAAACGGTCAGCCTGGGGGACATTGCTTACTGGCCGGAGGGGAGGGCGATGTGCATCTTCCCGGGGAAGACGCCAATAAGCAGAGGGGATGAGATAAGACCGGCAAGTCCGGTGAATATAATCGGCGGAGTTGAAGGGGTGGAGACATTGCCGGGGAAGGTAAAGCAGGGCGACGAGATTACGGTCAGGAGGAAATAGATGGAAGTACTTGAAGCGATTAAGACGAGAAGGAGCATCAGGAGCTACAAGAAGGACCCGGTGCCAGAGGAAGTGTTGGAGCAAATACTGGAGGCGGGGAGGTGGGCACCATCGGCGAGCAACATGCAGCCGTGGGAGTTTATCACCTTCACCGACCCGGAGGTAAAGCGGCAGGTAACGAAGTGTTTTCTCTACGGCTGGTTTCTGGACGAGGCACCGCTGGGGATTCTGGTAGTAGTTGACCCCAGGGTAGGACAGTGTCCGGTAGAGGACGGCACACTGGCGACGTACGCGATAATGCTGGCGGCTCACGGGGTCGGGCTGGGGACCTGCTGGATTCACCCCGGAACCAGTGATGAGAAAGCGAAGGAGATTCTGGGTATTCCCCGGGAGAAGAGGATAATCTGCGCATTATCAGTGGGATATCCCAATGAAGCGCCGACCAAGGAGCGGAGAAAACTCAGGGATATTGTCCATGCTGAGAGGTACGGGAATAGATAGCTAAATGATTACAATCATTGACTATGATGCCGGTAATATCCGAAGCGTGGAACGGGCGTGTGCGGAGATTGGTGTTCGGTCTGTTGTTACCAGTGATGCGGCAGAGGTGGTAAGCGCGGAGAGGATAGTATTTCCGGGGGTTGGGGCGGCACCGAGTGCTATGGAGAGTATAGAGAGAACGGGGCTGGATAAGGCTTTAAGGCAGTCTTTTGGGAATGGAACCCCGATCCTGGGGATATGTCTCGGTGCGCAGATAATTCTGGATGGTTCCGAGGAGGGGAACCAGGCGTGTCTGGGGCTGATTCCGGGGAGAACTGTTCGTCTGAAACTGCGGGACAGGTTGCTGAAGACGCCACACATGGGGTGGAACGAGGTAAGAGTAGTACAGCCCCACCCGCTGCTGGACGGCGTAGAGAAGGGAGACGAGTTCTATTTTATCCACTCGTTTTATCCACAACCTGCCGAAGAGGAGAACGTCTACGCGGTTACGAATTATGACACCGACTTTTGTTCTGCGCTGGGATACGGAAACCTGTTTGCGACACAGTTCCACCCGGAAAAGAGCGGGCGACTGGGGCTGCAACTGCTGGAGTGTTTTGCCAGGTGGGACGGTACAATGCCGACAGAGGGCGAGGGAGGGTAGTCATGCTCAGCAAGAGACTGATTGTGTGCCTGGATGTTCGTGGCGGCAAGCTTGCCAAGAGCGTGAAGTTCATTGACACGATAGACATCGGGGACCCGATTGAAAAAGCCCGCCGATATTACGAAGACGGGATTGATGAGCTGGTCTTCTACGATATAACCGCATCCAGAGAGAATCGGGACATTATGCTAGAAGTTGTTGAAGAGGTGGCGGCTAAAGTCTTTATTCCCCTGTCAGTGGGCGGGGGTATTCGTTCGGTGGAAGATGCGACGAAACTGAGACTAGCAGGAGCAGAAAAGGTAAACATTAATACTGCGGCGGTGCAACGAAAGGAGCTGATATCCGAAATTGCCTACGCGATTGGTTCCCAGAGCACAATTCTTTCGATGGACGTTAAAAGGGTTGAAAAGACCAGAGAGATTCCCTGCGGTTACGAGATTGTGATAAATGACGGCACCACACCGACGGGGATTGATGCCCTGGGATGGGCAAAAACGGGGGAGGAGCTGGGCGCCGGGGAACTAGTGGTTAATTCCATTGATGCCGACGGGACGAAGGAAGGCTATGAACTGAAGCTGACACGGATGATTGCCGATTCGGTGGGGATTCCGGTAATCGCTTCGGGTGGGGCGGGGGAACCGGAGCACCTTTACGAAGCGTTCACCGAGGGGCACGCCGATGGGGCGCTGGTGGCTTCGATTACCCATTACGGCGAATACACCTGCCGACAACTGAAGGAATACCTGCACAATCGCGGGATAAAGATAAGGATAAACTATTGAGGGGTGGTAGTGTGCTGGAAATACGCTTACTTGAGACACAAGACATCAAAGAACTGACCTCGTTGTTTGCGGATATCGGTTGGGAGCGTCGTATATCACTGTTTCAACAATACCTTGAGGAACAAGACCGAGGAGAGCGTGTTGTTCTGGTGGCTTATTCGGGTGAGAGCTTCGCCGGTTATGTGACCATCGTGTGGCAATCGGATTATCCACCATTTGCAGAAAAAGGGATACCTGAAGTCAAGGACCTCAATGTTCTTTCTGCCTTCCGACGTCATGGAGTAGCCAGTGCATTGATGGACGAGGCTGAAAGAAGGGTATTTGAATGGTCAGGGACCACTTCATTATAATGGCCAAGCAAGTTTTAAGACCAGAGAGCGGAGTTAGGCTGCATTATCGGCCACCTGCTCCTGAAGCTATCATATCGAAAATACTAACTTAAAAGGCAGACCAAATTATCAGGGCAGGTCATATATAGTTATAGGAAGGATTAGAACTCAATTCTTTTGGCTGTAGAGATGAGCCCGATATTATCACGAAGCTGAAGATTGCCCTCACTGTCGATTATGAAGTAATCAATTGATTTTTCCTTCATGTCAAAACGACGACCTAATGTCGATGAGTTCTCGATCAATTCTTCTTTTAGACTACTTCCATCACTAAATACCTGTTCCAGGTATATTAAGCCATTTTCTTGGTAGATTGTAATCCGGCTGGAAGTCCAATCGTCTAACCAAATGCCAATAACCTCAACGTTTGGCGGAGTTAATTCGGATTCGAGAGTCTCTTCCTCTTGAATACTAAGTCCGATAATCCGAATCTCAAGTGTCGGGTTAAAATGAGTAGTTGCCCAAGCCCCACTACCAACAGCCATGTTTGGAAGATAATAAAAGATGAAAGTACGTTCGTATGATTGTGTTTCTTTCGACTTTAACTCTAAAGCAATTTCACGAAGTACATCTTCGGACACTTTCTTATTCAAACGAACATCAAGGCTTCGTTTTATATCAAGTAAAGTGTCCATTTCTATGACTTCATAAGAGACATCAGCAGGAATTTGCGTTGGAGGATAAGCAGATGGGGGCGTGGCGGTAGGAGCAGCACAAGCACTCAAAAGCATAGCTGCTAAAATTACGGATATGAGTAAAATTCGCTTCATATCCACCCCCTTTCATAGCATAAGTAAACTGGTGGGTGCTGTCAATTTCTCCTTTTTGGTATTGAATTTTGTTGCCCTTCTCCCCCCCTATTATTTTATGCATTGCTTGTCTACCTCACCCCCTGTATCCCCCTCTCCTTCAAAGGAGAGGAGGAAGGGATTGAAGAGAGGGGCTTCCGCCCCTCTCTTACTTACACTCTCCCCTCCTTATATTATATAAACAATTAACGGTGGAGCAAAGGGAGACGAGTTACTACACAATGCCCTGAGAGGTTATTAGTCAGGAGGGGCGAAGTCGAGGATGTTGAGACGCAGGCGTTCCTCGCCACCCCACTGGTCTATTTCCAGATTGTAGACGACATCGAGGGATGAGGTTATGTCAGCGAGTCTACCTCCCATACCGAAGGCGACGGCATCCCAGAGAGTATCGCCCTGCTTGAGAGTAAGCCGGAGATGCCCGCCATCATTACCCATGGTACGACGGTCGACAACATCCACCCGGCGGCTGAGAAAGGTGGGGGCGGGGTTACCCTGACCGAAGGGGGCAAGCTGCTGGATAGCCTGGAATGTATCCCCGGTGAGGTCAGGGAGGACGACTTCAGCATCAATATCCACCCTGGGGCGGAGGTCAACTCCGGCCAGCTGGGTGGTTGCCATTTCCAGGAGGCTTTTCTGTAACTGAGGCAGATTACCGGTGGGGAGGATAAAACCGGCGGCCTGGGCATGCCCACCAAACTGGGAGAAGAGGTCGCTGCACCGGTTCAGTGCATGGATGATATTAAACTCAGGGACACTGCGACAGCTACCGCTACTGGTGCGACTGCCGACCCTGACGACGACGGAGGGACGGTAGAATTCGTCGGCCAGCCTGCCGGCGACCAGTCCAGCGATGCCGGCAGGATAGTCAGCACCGCCGACCATCAAAAGAGGGAAAACGCCTTCAGCAATTACCTGCTCCCTGGCTTTTTCCGTAGCACCGGCAGTTATTCTCTGGCGCTCGGCATTCTTTTTTTCGAGCCACGCAGCCAGCATCTGCGCCCTCTGCGGGGAATCCGTCATCAACAGTTCATAGCTGGGCAGAGCGTGCTCCAACCGGCTGGCAGTATTCAAGCGTGGGGCTATTACCCAGGAGATGTTTTGCGAGGTAACACCACCAGTGGACAAACCAGCCTGCGCGAGCACTTCCTTAACGCCAAGCCGGGGAGAAGTGTTGATTAACTCCAGACCCCGCTTGACCAGGTAGCGGTTCTCTCCCAACAGGGGCATCATATCAGCGACAGTGCCCACAGCTACGAGGTCGAGTAATTCATCGAGTTGTTCCTCTTTACCGATACTCTGGAAGAGAGCCTGAAGGAGCTTGAAGGCAACACCAACGCCAGCCAAGTCGGGGAAAGGGTACTTTGAGTCGGACAGCCTGGGATTAACAACGGCGACAGCAGGTGGGATTTCGTCGGGAGGGGTATGGTGGTCGGTAATAACGATATCAAGCCCTGCCCGGCGTGCTTTCTTCACCTCAGAGAAGCCGGTTATCCCGCAGTCAACGGTAATAATCAAGCCAGTGCCCTGGCGATGAAGTTTCTCCAGAGCGGCTGTCTTGAGTCCGTGTCCTTCAGTAAGACGATGGGGTAAGTAGGGGACAGCGTTACCATTGAGGATTGATAAACCCTTAACCATAAGGGCAGTGGCGGTGATGCCATCCGCATCGAAGTCGCCATAGATGGTGATGTTTTCGCCGGAAAGCAAAGCCCGGTAAATACGAGCAACCGCCTGATGCATATCGGGCAAGAGGAAGGGGTCGCCGGAGAGCCTCCTGTCGGCGGCAATAAAGGATTCCAGGCGAGAGGGCTCAACGAGACCGCGGTTGAAGAGGAGTTGAGCCATGATTGGAGGGAAACCCGAGATTTCAGTAAGAAGCTTGTCTGGAATTGGAGGTAGAATGTTCCAGCGCTTATTACTCAAGCTTATGCCTCACTGTATTCTCGGAGGACCAGTACTGAATTATGACCGCCGAAGCCAAAGGAATTAGATAAGGCATTGGTAACCTTAGCACGGCGGGCTTTATTGGGCACGTAATCCAAATCGCATTCAGGGTCAGGGTTGGTAAGGTTGATGGTGGGTGGGATTATACCGTCCCGGATAGCCATAACGCATATTGCCGCCTCAATGGCACCGGCAGCGCCAACGAGATGACCGGTCATTGACTTGGTAGAGCTTATCGGGACTTTGTAGGCGTGGTCACCAAATACAGCCTTAATCGCCATAGTCTCAATCCTGTCGTTTAGCGGTGTCGAGGTACCATGAGCGTTAATGTAATCAATGTCAGCGGGAGCAAGGTCTGCTTTCTTAATTGCCATCTTCATAGCCCTGATGGCGCCGTCACCGTCTTCGGCCGGCTGAGTAATATGATAGGCATCACTGCTGGCGCCGTAGCCGATGACTTCAGCTAAGATTTCAGCGCCACGCTGTCGGGCATACGAGAGGTCTTCGAGGAGGAGGACAGCAGCACCTTCAGCCGGGACAAAACCATCGCGTTCAGTATCAAAGGGACGGGAGGCCAATTGTGGGGCGTCATTTCTGGTGGAGAGAGCTTTGCAGGCGTTGAAGCCGGCAATACCTATGGGGGTTATGATAGCCTCAGTGCCGCCGGCGAGCATAGCCAGGGCATCACCACGCTTGATAATTTCATAGGCGGTACCGATAGCGTCCGAGCCGCTGGAACAGGCTGACGTAGGGCAGAAGTTCGGGCCTTTAACCCCCAGCGTAATTGACACCTGACCTGAAGCCATATCAGTTATCATCATCGGCACGAGGAAGGGGCTCACCTTGTCCGGTCCTTTCTCAATCAACACATTCAATTGCTCAGACAGGGTCATTAATCCCCCAATGCCACTACCGATGAGAACACCGATATTATCCTGATTATCGGGAGTAATATCCAGTCCAGCTTGTTCCACTGCCTGTTTACCAGCGACAACCGCCATTTGAGTGAAACGGTCCATGCGGCGGGCTTCCTTACGACCGATGTATTCGGTGGGGTCAAATCCTTTTACCTCACCAGCGAACTTAGTTACATGCGACTCAGCATCGAACTGGGTGATATAGTCAATACCAGATTTACCGTCAACAAGCCCTTGCCAGGTAGTAGCCGTATCCAGACCAAGGGGGCTGAGAACACCCAAGCCGGTCACCACTACTCTATTACTGGCGTTATTCACTAACGTTGTCCCCCTGCTTACCGCATATTCCCTCAGGTTGTCGCCGAGGAATACGATTAGTATAATAGATGAGTCAGTTGTAGTCAACAATAGTGGTCTGCTCCTCCCCTTCTGGCAGATAAGGGTGGACTGCGGCGGGCAAGAAAGGGAATTATGAGAGTCGCCCTAGCGACATTAGGTTGCAAACTGAATCAAGCCGAGACGGAGCTTCTAGCCAGACAATTTGCTGAGGCAGGGCACAGGCTGGTATCCCGGCTGGAGGAAGCGGAAGTCTACGTACTCAACACATGCACGGTTACCCACGTTGCCGACAGCAAATCGCGTCGTTTACTCAGATTAGCGCACCGCCGAAATCCTGATGCGGTGATAGTAGCCACCGGCTGCTACGCTCAACGAGTACCAGAGGAGCTGGCAAAGATTGACGGGGTGAGGCTGGTGGTGGGGAATGAGGAAAAAGCACATCTATTGAGGGTGCTGGAAAAGTCCGATGGTGTGAGCAACTCCTTCCCTGTTGGTGATGGCGCCGGCAACTATTACTCTGCATTCAGGACACGCTCTTTTGTCAAGGTACAGGACGGGTGCAGTAACTTTTGCACCTACTGCATTGTGCCGATGGTGAGAGGTAAGGAGAGAAGCCTGCCGGCCGGTGAGGTTGTTGGCGAGGTCAGGCAGAGAGCTGGCAGCGGTTACAAGGAAGTGGTACTAACCGGAACCAAGATTGGGACGTACGATTATGATGGCGTCGGGCTAAAGGGTCTGCTGGAACGTATTCTAACCGAGACGAGTATAACCAGATTGAGGCTATCTTCACTGCAACCGCAGGAGATTTCCGGGGAGCTTCTGGGGATGTGGGGTGATAGCAGGCTATGCCCTCATTTTCACCTGTCTTTACAGAGCGGCAGTGACGGAGTATTGAAGCGGATGAAACGGCGATACCGGGTTGGTGATTACGAGGAGGCAGTGGCTTTGATACGGACGCAGGTGCCGGAGGCGGCAATCACCACGGATGTGATTGTCGGGTTTCCGGGTGAGAGCGAGGAGGAATTCACAGAAAGCTACGAGTTTTGCCGGGAGATGGGATTTGCCCGGATTCACGTGTTCACCTACTCAGCGCGGTCGGGGACGGAGGCAGCGCGGTTACCACAACAGGTAGAAAGCAAGATCAAGAAACAGCGCAGTGAGAGAATGCTTGCCCTGGCGGAAGAGAGCACGCGGGAATTTAGGGAACGGTTTTCAGGGAAGACGATGACGGTTCTCTGGGAGAAGAAGACGGACAAGGGGTTGTGGGAGGGCTACACGGCTAACTATATCAAGGCGTACACTAAAAGCGAGCGGGATTTAAGCAACAGGCTATTGCCGGTGAAGCTGACATAATTTAATAGCGAGAGGAGAACGTATGAGCAACGCGAAACGACATTTTCTGGATGGGTTTTTTAATCCGGGGAGTGTAGCTGTGGTTGGTGCCAGCAGAAATATGAGGTCGCCGAACGCTTTTCTGGCAGCAAACCTGGTAAATCTTAAATTTCCGGGGAAGGTGTACCCGGTAAATCCCAGTGCCAAAGAGATTGCGGGACTAAGAGCATACCCTAATTTGCAGAGCATTGAAGGGGATATAGACCTGGTGGTAATTTCGGTTCCCGCCCGTTTAACGCTGGATATTGTCAAGGACTGTGTCGCCAAGAAAGTAAAGCGGATTACCATCATCGCGGGTGGTTTTTCCGAGATTGGGGAGGAGGGAAAGAGGGCTCAGGACGAGATACGCAGGCTATTGAAAGAGAATGGCATCAGGGCAATCGGGCCGAACGCACTCAGTCCGGTTAACACAGCAAACCAGTTTATCATCGGTTTCGGGCCTGCCCAAGAGATGCCCCGGGGCGGTCTCTCCTTCATTTTTCAGTCGGGATTGTACCAACCGAGGCTCAACTGGCTGCTTAACGACTTTCACCTGAACCTGAACAAGCTGATTGACCTGGGCAACAAGATGGACATTAACGAGGTGGATGCCCTGGAGTATTTTGCGGAGGACGAAGGGACAAGGGTAATCGGCCTGCACCTGGAGAGCATCGCGGGTGACGCGAGGAGATTCATGGAGCTTCTGAAGGAGACGACCAGGAAAAAGCCGGTGATTGTGCTGAAGTCGGGTCATACAGAAGCCGGGGCGAAGGCGGCATCGTCACATACAGGCGCAATAATGAAATCGAGCGATGCCGTTATTGACGCGGCGTTGAAGCAAGCAGGGGCAATTCGGGTGGGGGGTCTGGACGAGTTCTTCGACCTGGCGAAGATATTTGAGTATTTGCCACCGTTGAAGGGAAACAGAGTGGCGCTAGCCTGTTTTGCCGGCGGGGAGGGGGTGATTACCACCGATTTTAGTCAGCTTCACGGTCTCGCCCTGGCCAAGCCAGGCGAGGAGGCACATAGAAAACTACGAGAAATCTTCCCGCCGTGGGAGCTACCGCTGAACCCATTTGACCTGGGGGTGGCGGGGCAGTTTCACGCTGATAAGGATATTTTCAGTGTCACGCTGGATGCGTTCGCCAATGACCCCGACGTGGACTGCATGGCAATACAGGTTACAGGGATGCACCGACCGTGGCTGAGTAAGCCCGAAAAGCGGCAGGACCCTCTGGTGGAAGGGTTTGCCGAGGTGAAGGAAATGGGGAAGGCGGTGGTGGTATGGACGATAGCCCCACCGGGAGAGGGCGACGAGCTAGCCAGGCAACTGGAGGGAAACCGAATACCGGTGTATCCGTCCGCGGAGCGGGCGATGAGGGCGCTGGGGGCGCTGTACCGGTATGGGGTGATGAGGGGGAGGGAAGGTTAAGCCCTCTCACTCAGCCAAGAGGTGGCCCGGGGGTAGTTGTCGATGAGCTCGGTTGAGTTAGGCAAGCGCTGATTGCTTTTGACTGTTTTGAGGAGGCAGGCGGCCAACCATTCTTTGACCTCATCCTTTTTGCCGAGAGAAGAGTGAACTCTTTGAGCAATCTGTAATGAGCTGTCGCTGGTGACATATTGCCCGTCCTGGGGCCACTTGACGTTCTCAGGCGATGTGCCACTCAGCCAGGAGTTGATGGCGGCGGCGTAGGCAAGAATGTTTTCCTGAACGAAAACGTACTGTTCATATAGCCGCATTTCTTTGCCTAGTTGCCTTTCTTCACCGAAGATACCGGTGCAGACGAGAGCGGCGTTGAGGAGCATGACATAAGAGCAGGGGCAATTCGGTATCTCGCCACCTGATTCCTCACACTTGAAGCAATTGAAGGGACGGTCATCGATATCGAATACTGATTCGCCGTGGGTCTTGATGCATTGCCCGCGGCAGAGTTCTCTGATGGCAACTATCGAGGACTCTTCAGGGTTGATTGTAGAAACGAGCTTGTCAACAAAGGATATCTTGTTATCTGTGGGTTGACCGAGAAAGCCAAAGACCCTGGAATGGGTGGCATTTTCCGGGGCAGACTGCGCCAACCACCTGGTGAGGGCTTGAAGATACCCCGCCAGGGATTCTCTTCGCTGGTCATCGAGGGCCTGCGAATCCTCGTAGCCGAGGGCTTCGAGCAGAGCACGGCCTTCGCAGCCTAGCCTCGCCGGTGTAGAGAAACGGGCGGTGCCGATCTCTTCACAGAGGATGTCAATGCTTTGTGGGAAGAGAGCGTGGACTCGGCAGAATTCTGCCATCTGGGCGCGGATGAGGCGGTGGCCGTCGGTCAGATTACTTAGCCTGGTCTGCATTTTGTTGATTGCTTTGACCTCATCGTCCCAGGTCTGGGGATTATCGGAGAGGGTGATGTTCCACCATAGGTTCCAGATGCCACCTTTAGAGCCGGGGACAATTTCACCCTGATGACCATGTTCGGCACCACTGCTAAGGTCAATTACGATTTCAAAGCCTGGGGGGACGTATTCGTAGGGAAAGAGTTTAGTAGTCATTTCATATCCTCCTCTATTTCCTTTTCTTCTTGGGGATGCGGTATTCGCAGGGGACTTTGGTCTGGCAGAGGCCACAGCCGGCGACGCTGGAGTCGGGGTTATATTCCTTCAAGCCGATGTAGCCAATATCACGGAGATAAGTCTGGCACTTTATCTTGTCGTGTCCCTGCTCGGAGATAGCCCCGCCAGGGCAGCGGGCAATGCAGGCCTTACAGGAACCGTCGACATAAAAGAGGCAGTTGGAGAAGGGGTCGTTGGTAGTTCTGGGGCTTACCGGGAGTACGAGGTCAGTGACGACACTGCCACAGCGGTGGGCGATGCCGCGCTCGGTGATGAAGCCATCAGAAAGGCTGAAGGTGCCCTGACCGGCGGCGTAGGCGATGTGCCGCTCCGACCAGTTTGAGTAGAGACCTTTCTCATTAGAAAACGTTTTGAAGTAGGGCTGCAACATCGGAGCGACGGCGAGGTAGCCTCTGTCGGTGAGAATTTCTGGTACATGCCGGCGCATTTCATCATTGAACTGCTCGCCATACCAGCGGGTGTGGGACCAGAGACGGCTGGGGACAAGCTTCTCGCGGCGATTAGCCTTGCGAGCGTTCTCCTGGATGGGCAGAACCCAACTGATAACGGACAGGCGGGCGGGCAGGTCTTCGGGGGACTTGTTACAGGCTTGAGCCAGCGCCTCACGGGGGGTGAGATGGGTGGGGGCAATAATGGTCTTGTATTCAGTGAAGAGGGGGTCGGCACCGTCAGCGAAGCGCACCAGCGGTTCGTCAAAGATGATATAGTCGCGGTCAGAAGGGAGGCGGTTGAGGGGGTTAGTGCCGGCAAAGGACTTGACATCTTCTTCAATAAATTGCGCGGCGTCTTTCGGGGATTCCAACTTCATATTCTGCTGACCCATTATTTACTCTCCGTATGCTTACATTCTATCCCTAGAACCACCGGGTATCAATCTGGCGCCGGGGTGGGTGTCATGGATTTTACTACAGAACTCCCGACAACGGCAAGGAGGGGATGAGATTGCTTCGTCGCTGATGCGGCTCGCAATGACAAAGAGGAGGCTGCTTCGGGTACAGGGCATTAGCATAATACTACATAACTAACATATGTTATAATTAGCAGGTAGGAGGCTACGGTGGAAAGATTTGAACTGGAAGAATTTGTGCAAACCGCGGCGCGAATCAGGGCGAAGGCATTAGAAGAAGGCAGATTGCTACACAATCCTCCTGACGAAGAACTGGCGCCGATTGTGGAGAAGGAGCCGGAAATCAGGAGAACGGTGTACGGCAATCTGGTTGTGGAAAGCGAACCCACCTCGCGGGCAGCCATATTTACCCAAAATAGCGTTGACCATCCCTTCGGCAAGAGCGAACGAGTACTGCTAGCTCAATGTGAAAAGATGTTAGCCCAGAAAAGACTGATTTCAGTAGACAGAATCGTGGGTGATGAAAACAGCGGGACAGTGGTCAGATTAACTGTTCCCGAGGAATTTGCCCACGTTGCCTACGGGGGGAAGAATCTTTTTGTTGCGGTAAAGGGGGAGGTTGAGCAACCGGACTACGAAATCATAATGTTCAAGGACGAGGCTTTTGAGCAGAATAAGGCGAAGCCACTGCCGGAAAAGGATATCACGATAAGGCTGGCGATGCTAGATGACGGCAGAGTCATCAAGATAGTGAGGAACAGCAACTACATCGGGGAGTACAAGAAGGGGGTCTTTGCCTCTGAGGACTGGGTCGCCAAAACGAGAAAGGGGGGTATCTTCCTGCACACGGGGTGTCGGGAGGACTACCTTCAGATGTCACACGGGGGTTACCAGACCACCAGGTCATTACTGGCTGCGCTGAGCGCCAACGGGAAGACAACGACTACGGGGAGAGTCCTGGCACGAAAGGGAAGGGAGAAATCCTGGCTGGTGCAGGACGACGGAGGCACGCTGATGCCGGACGGTTCCTTTCACGGCTTTGAGCAGGGGGGAATATTTGTCAAAACAGAGAACGTCAACCCGGGAGAGCAAGAAGAGATATACTACGGTCTGTTGAAGCCGGGAACTTTTGGTGAGAATATTGCAGTAACGGAAGACGGTGAATTTGATTTCTACAATCTGGAGAGCACGTCCAACGGGAGGGCAGTTATCCAGAGAAGAGACTTCATGCACGCCAGCCCTTATATTGATGTTGACCGGATTGATAACCTGATTCTGATTACCAGAGAACCGCTGGTGCCAGCACTAGCAAGGTTGAACTTACAGCAAGCGGTGGCTTTTATGGTTCTGGGACAAGCGATGGAGTCATCGGCCGGCGACCCGACAAAAGCAGGGCGGATGAGAGCTGAGTTTTTCTACGACCCTTTTGTGGCGGGTAACAGGGCAGAACATGCCAACAGATTCTACGAAATACTAAAGGGTCTCCCTCACATGAAATACTACCTGCTGAACACGGGGGAAGTTGGGGAAGGCGACCGCCGCAAGGATATAACACTGGAGCATACACTGGGGATACTGGACTCCTTACTAAGGGGAGGGCTGGAGGACTGGGTAGAATCTGCGACCGGACTAGAGGTCCCGGCAGCGGTGAGGTCAGTGGACGATATCTATTTCCATCCGGAGATACTCTACCCGTGGGACGAATTCGAGGCGAAACAAAAGGAACTCAATGAATTCCGGCGGGAGTCCGTTGAGAAGATTGGTAGTGGCCTGCACGCTGACATACGAAATGTTTTCCAGGGCAAGACGAGTCATTCCAATCTGATGAATATTTCATAGAGAGCGCTTATTTCTACTCCGTAACATCCGAATTGTAACCTTTTTGTTACCACTTTGTGACCTCCTTTTAACCTCTGGGGGTAAATCTTAATCTTACCGTAACCTGAGAGGTGTAGACTGGTGCTAAAGTCAAAAAGGAGGCAAGTCAATGAAGAACCTGATTAAATCAGCCGGAATAATCGGGCAGGTGCTGGGTCTGGTGGCGGGGAATAACGTCAATACAGCCAGTGGGACTACTTTCAAGCGATTCCCTTACCTTTCATTTGCCGCCTAGTATCCCTTATAATCGGTTAAACTCAAGGTATGGACCGGGATTAATGGAGAGATGAAGGAGGCCAAGGAATGAAGAGACGTGTAAAGTCAGTTTTGAGACGATGTACAACAGCAGTTGAGGAAAACTGGTATATGGCCAGAACGGATGCAGGGAAGGCCCTTCTTATCGGCTTACTGGCAATTCCAGCTACCATTGTGGCAACTTTTGGCATCGGCGTGGCTGTTATCGCAATAGCCATCGCGTTAGTGATTGTTGTCGTGGTTCTGGGACTAGTCTGCGTGGTGTTGGTTCTGGTGCCACCAGCAATACTGATTTGTCTGATACTGGCTCCATTCTACTTCGCTGCGAGAGCACTGGGCAGACTTTTATCTGGACGAAGGCGTCTTGTGTATAAACGACCCTAAGAAACGATAAGCTCCGCTTAACCGTAACAGGGATTCAGACCGAAACCAAGGTGCAAAAAGGGGGAAGGCAATGCCGGCAAAGACGGATGAAATCCGAGAGGCGTTAGCTGGCTACTATCAGTCCAGGCAAGGTCCTGACCAACCTGTACAGGTTACCGAAATAGAACGCGTGGGTGAGGGTAACCAGCGCGAGATGTACTATTTCACAGCCATTGAGGGTGGAGGAAAGGCTACTCATGGCCAGCCTCTGATATTACGCTTATACGATGGGGCAGGGGCCAGATATGATGCCGAATACGAATACAATGTTATAAGAAAACTCGGGGCGAGCGAGTTACCAGTACCAAGGGTCTTTGCCTTTGTGCCGGAGGAAAGATATTTTGGCAAACCCTTCGTCATCATGGAGAGGGTCAAGGGGGAGAACATGCTGGCGGTCATCATGCGTACCGTGGACCTGGAGTCTCCCGAACTGACTATTCAGGATTTGATGCCGTGGATTAGCAAACTGGCGGAACTGCTGGTTACCGTCCACTCCCTTGACTGGCGGGCCCTGGGGCTTGATTTCATGGACCGCGCCCGGGGTAAGTACAATCTGATTGACGACTTCCTGAGCTGGACTTTCATTGAGAACCCTGCCCGACGATACCCGAAATTCAAAGAGCTTTGCGACTGGCTCCTAGTGCGGAGTGAAGAAGTAACCTGCTCTGAGCCAGTGTTACTTCACATTGATTTCCATCCACAGAACGTGATGGTTGACGGCGACAGGATATCAGCTGTTATCGATTGGGGAGAATCGCGGATTGGTGATGCCACTATTGATGTGACCTGGGAAAGTCTAATTCTTGCCACCCCCGGTATTCCAGCACTGGACAAAGCATTCATTGAGGAATACAGGCAGAAGAGCGGCCGTCAACTGGAGAACCTGACATTTTATGAAGTGATGGCAGGGACAAGACGCCTGGGAGAGTATCTCACTCTGAAGGACGGAATGGCGCTTGATATGAACAAACGACCCGATGTTGAAGTGCATGAGCCAATGCCAAGCGATTTCATCCTAGAGAGGACCGGTATTGACGTCAGTTCTCTTCTGGAATAGCAGGAACTCAAGAGAGAAACCGAAAAGGCTATACAGGGATAAGAGGTAGTGAAAGATAACTTTGTGGTTGCTATCGGCGGCACATCGGGGGCGGGGAAGACCGTGCTGGTTGAGAAGGTAGCCGAAATGCTGGGGGAGGAGGCGGTGGCCTTTTTTTATGACAACTATCCCAATGAAACACCGTCTGACAGCTATAAGTGGCATAAAGAAGGTCTAGACCTGAATCTAATCAAGACGCCTGAATTCATTGAAGACCTGCGTCTATTGGAGTCCGGAAAATCCGTAACCCCACCGATGAATAGAGAAGGGCGAGAGCGCGGAGGGGTGGTGGAGCCGGCCACTTTCATCGTGGTAGAGGAACCTTTTGCCAGAGCACGGAAAGAGGTGAGTGGGCTGATTGACCTGGCTGTCTACATCGATGTTCCGTTTGAGATAGCACTGGCACGGAAATGGTTCCGGGAGTTTCCCTCGTATGCAAACGATCTCAAGGAGAGAGGGGAATTCAATTATGATAATTTCATGAACTTCATAAACGGGGAGATGTTCTTATACCTCCTCAATAAGAGAGATGAATATGTCAGCTGCCATAAACAAGCTTTGAAGAACTGCGACCTGGTGCTGGATGGGATGAAACCGATAGAAGCGCTGGCTGAGGAAGTGATAAAAGCAATACAAACAAAAGGGCCGGGTATCAACTGACAGATACCCAACCCCTTAAATAACCTGGATTACTTAAAATAAATTAAGTTATTAGCTTTTTCCAATTCTGAACATCTTGGTGCCGCATGTGGGGCATACACCCTGGGTTGCCGGCTTACCATTCTTCATGGTTATTGCCTTGGCATCCTTCATTACTCTCTTGGTGCGGCATTTAACACAGTACGCTTCCATCAGTCCACCTCCTTTCTTCGCTGCACTCCCTTGTTTGCTGCAAGCGTAAACCATCTGTTAAAGAATGTCAAGCCCCTGAAGAGGTGAATTTGCAGTTGATAATTCAATACTGCTTCATGGCTTACCAGCGTGACTTGGTGTAATATAGTCGCAGATGACTAAGGAGGAACAAACAATGACAGACCCACGGATTGAGAAACTGTCCCACCTGCTGGTCAATTACTCGGTAGCGGTGCAGCCAGGAGACAGGGTAATAGTAGACGGGGACACCACGGGAGAGTTGCTGCTGAAGGCAGTATACGCCGAGGTACTGCAGGCAGGAGGGCACCCGATGCTGATGGCTGGTATGCCAAGCACACGGGAGCTACTGTTTCGCTACGCTTCAGACGAGCAATTACAGCACGTACCGGAACCATTGAAACTGGCGATGGAGACCTATGACGTTCGGATTTCTATCATTGCGGAGGAGAATACCAAGGCATTGAGTAATGCCGACCCAACGAAACAGGTGCTGTACGCACAAGGACGACGGGAACTGATGAAGACATTCATGGAACGGTCTGCTTCCGGTGAGTTTCGCTGGACTTTGACTCTTTTTCCGACCAACGCCTGCGCCCAGGACGCCGAGATGAGCCTGAGCGAGTACGAGGACTTCGTTTACAGCGCCTGCCTGCCAGATATGGACGACCCGGTGGGGTACTGGGAGCGCTTTTCTGCCTGGCAGGAGAAGATTGTGGAGTGGCTGAAGGGTAAGGAGAGGGTGCACGTGGTGGGGCCAGAGACGGACTTACGGATGGACATTGCAGGCAGAAGCTTCATCAACTGTGACGGTCGCTTCAACATGCCGGACGGTGAGGTATTTACCGGGCCGGTGGAGGACAGCGTCGAGGGGCACGTTTGTTTCTCATACCCGGCAATCTACCAGGGCAGGGAGGTAACCGGGGTACGGCTGTGGTTTGAGAAGGGACGGGTGGTGAAGGCGAGTGCTGAGAAGAACGAGGACTTCCTGCTGAAGACGCTGGACACGGATGAGGGGTCACGGCGGGTTGGGGAGTTTGCTATTGGTACCAGTAAGGGAATCGCCCGCTTTACCCGCCAGATGTTGTTCGATGAGAAGATTAACGGCAGCTTTCACATGGCACTTGGTGCCGGCTATCCGGAATCGGGGAGCAAGAATGAGTCGGCGATACACTGGGATATGCTGTGTGATTTGCGCGAGGGTGGGGAAATCCGGGTGGATGACACGTTACTGTACAAGGATGGCAAGTTTGTGATTGAGTTTTAGGGGGTGGGAGGCAGCACCTGAGATTCTTCACTGCCTCTTCGCTACGCTCAGAGCTTCGGTTCAGAATGACAGAGGAGAGGACGAGATTGCTTCGTCGCTGACGCGCCTCGCAATGACATGTGCTAAAGAATGGAATACCCTTTTAGTGCAGGGGCGCACCCGCTCAGCTAGCAAGCTCAAGGCTAGCGTCGTTCCAGCTGGGTTCTGCTTCTACGGAAGGCGATGAAGATACCAGCCAGAATGAGGATAGCACCGCCAATTTCAGTCCAGGTGGGGACTTCATCCAATATCAGATAGGCGAGGGCAGTGGCACCAACCGGTTCGCCGAGGACAGCAATAGTAACCAGGGTGGCGGAGACAAAGCGCAGCGACCAGTTGAGGGAGGAATGACCGATTAACTGAGGTACAACGGCGAGGAGAGCCATCCAGAGATAGGTGTTTACCGAATAGCCAACGAGGCTATGACCGGCAACGAGAGCGGCGAGCAAAAGGATGATGCCGGCTGAGCTGTAGGTGAGGGAAGCGTAGCTGAGAAGCCCAATACTCCGCCGGAGACTGCGACCGATGAGCAGATAACCGGCAACAGCCAGGGCGCCAAGGAGAGCCAGGACACCTCCGAGGAGTGGGTCCGGACCAAGCGTCCAGTTACCGTAGCCGATGAGCGCAGCGCCGATAATACACACGGCGATGCCCAGAATGGTCTGTCTGGTCAGTTGTTCACGGAAGAGCAAACAGGAGGCGATGGCGACGAATATGGGGCTGGCAGTGACCAGGACTACCGACGTTGCCACCGAGGTGTGGCTGAGTGATTCTATCCAGAGGGCAAAGTGGAGCGCCAAGAAGGCTCCCGACAGCATCGCCAGAATAATATCGCGCCGGGCAAGATTACGCAGTTCGTCCCGGGAGCGTATCCAGGCCAGGGGGCAAATCACCAGAGAAGCGAGGCAGAGTCGGTAGGCAGCGATGACCAGGGGTGGTGCCTCAGCGAGACGAATGAAGATAGCGGCGAAGGAGACGGATACCACTCCCAGTGTTAAAACCAGATAGTGCCCAGTCATAGTGGTAATACTATACTACCGGGGGGTGGTGGAAAGCCAACTCAGCTAAATTGAGCTTCAAGGGCACTTCGTCGTTCTTCCATGTCGTAAGCTGATTGAAGCTTCTTCTGCGCCTCTAATATTCTCTCCTGATAATCCGGGGGAATACGGAATGCTCCGAAATATGCCCTCAGTTGCCTCTCATGAATGTCCGAGAAACTAGGTGACTGGCTACAATCTCCTCTCTTGATTCGACCGTTGCCTATAAGCCTAGCCCTGCCTCTAGCATTATAGGCTCTTAATGTGCTCCTCCCCATTCCGTTGGTTACATGCCGTTCACCAGGTGTCGATGTTGGGGCGTTTTTTACCGGTACGCAGTGGGACCGGGGGTGTCGACTTTAACGCGCGAGTGATGATATTCCGGGATTCGGCCGGATCGATGACATCATCTATCTCGAAGTAGCTTGCCATGCTGATGGCCTTGCCGTGCTCGTAAGCCGCTGCAACCCTCCTATCATATTCTGCCTTTCGTTCCAGGGGGTCCTCGATGGCCATCAACTCCTTACGGTAGCCGAGTTTCACCGCCCCCTCAAGCCCCATACCGCCGAATTCCCCCGTAGGCCAGGAGACGGTGAAATGCGGGGCATGGGAGCTGCCTCCTTGCATGGCCTGGGCACCGAGCCCGTAGGATTTGCGCATCACAATGGTAAAGTAAGGTACCGTCAGATTGGCGCCGACAACGAACATGCGGCAACAGTGGCGCACCAGGGCCGTTTTCTCAATCTCCGGTCCGACCATTATGCCCGGGGTGTCGCTGAGAAACAGTATGGGGATGTCAAAGGCATCGCATAATTGCATGAACCTTGCCGCCTTGTTCGACCCGGGGCTGTCGATGGCACCGGAGAGGTGGGTGGGGTTATTGGCGATGACAGCCAGGGGACGACCCTCGATTCTCATAAAGGCGGTAATCATGCCGAAGCCGTAGTGCCGTCGCAACTCAAGCACGGACCCCGTGTCCGCCATGGTCTCGATTACTGACCGCACATCATACACCCGTAGCCGGTTCTCCGGAATAATCCCCCGCAACAATCGCTGGTCGGCACATTCCCACCGGTCGGTCGGTCCCTGAAAGTAGGACAGATACTGTTTGGCTACGCTCACCGCTTCGGTCTCATCCTTTACCGGAATATCAACCACACCGTTGGGGACCTGTACACTCATAGGGCCTATTTCTTCCGGCGTAAATACGCCAAGGCCGCCGCCTTCTATCATCACCGGGCCGCCCATGCCGATGCTGGAGTTTTCTTTGGCAATGATGACATCACAGCAACCGAGTAAGACCGCATTTCCTGCAAAACACCTGCCGGCATTTACACCGACAAGGGGCACCAGGCCGCTGAGCTTGGCAAACAGGTGAAACGCCATGACTTCCTGACCGGCCACGCCGGAGGTATCCGTATCTCCCGGGCGCCCGCCGCCTCCCTCGGTGAAGAACACCAGGGGAAGGCGCGATTTTGCGGCGACCTCAAATATACGGTCCTTTTTTCTGTGATTCTGGTGACCCTGGGTGCCGGCAAGAACCATGTAATCATACGACACGATGGCACACCGGGACTTTTCATCGCCAAACAAATGGCCATTCACACTGCCGATGCCTGCAATCATGCCGTCGGCGGGCGTGTTTTGAATCAGGTCCTCCATAGAACGCCGTCTTCGCTGTGCCGCAAGAGCCAGGCCACCATACTCTGTGAATGTTCCGGAATCACAGAGGTCATCAATATTCTCCCGGGCGGTTCGCTGCCCGATCTTTCGTCGTTTGGCAACGGCGTCCGGGCGCGCGGCGTCGAGCAGGATCTCATGGCGCCGGCTTACCTCTGCAAGATCGGGGCGAATATAATCCAGGTCGACCTGTTCCTGAACTTCTGTCTCGGCCACATCGGTCTCACGCGCTTCGATAAACATCAAGGGGTGTCCCTTATACACCGTTTCTCCTACTGTCACGCCCAACCGCCGTATGATACCGCTGACATGGCACCGGATCGTATGCTCCATTTTCATGGCATTCATGACGAGGACCTGCTGGCCCTTTCCCACCACATCGCCCTCGCTGACATCGATGCTGACAATGGTGCCCTGCATGGGTGCTTCCAGGACAACCGTGCCTTCCATTCCCGCTATGTCGTATGCTGGTGATGGCGGCGCGGTATCGACCGCATCGGGCAGGATGGATGCGGCTCTGGCCTCCTGGCCGTAGTCCAGAATGGCCAGGGGGTCGATGTCATCTACCGTTGCGCCGGCACCGGCACGGGGTCGTGCCGCTGGAGTGTCGAAAAAGAACCTCTGGTGTATCCTGCTATCGGCTTCAATCAGCGCTTCGATGTGGTCATCCACAAAGCCGGTGTAGATACGATTAGCGATGAAATCGGGGTGCTGGAGCAGGTTCTGGAGAAAGGGTATGTTGGTGGAGACCCCCTCTATTCTGAATTCGCAGAGGGCACGGTAGGTTCGAGTGATTGCATCGGCAAAATCCGTGGAATTGGAGTGGCCGATGCATTTTGCCAGGAGGCTGTCATAGTGGGGGCTGATCTGATACCCCACATAACCGGCGGTGTCCACCCTGAGGCCACGGCCCGAAGGCACCTCGAATGCAGACAGTCTTCCCCCCGTCGGGAGGGCAATGCCGTCTCGCCCCATGGTTTCCATATTGATCCGTGCCTGGATGGCATATCCCCGGGGTCCGGGTATATTCTCCTGGTCAAGCCCCAGGTCCCCCAGGCTGCTTCCCCC
>SDBS01001498.1_pt1 | contig 23642 bp, 34 predicted proteins | sample 2277091 | NCBI WGS metagenome assembly SDBS01 (sample SAMN10404972, study PRJNA504765) | marine sediment metagenome | isolation source: marine sediment core GS10_PC15, 163 cmbsf | place: Arctic Ocean: Southern Knipovich Ridge | collected 2010
CAAAAAATAAAGGCTCGTCGTATAGTCAGCCATGCAATACGAGATGGCAAACTAATCCGGCCTTCTCACTGCGAATCCTGTTCTAAGAAACGATTTGCTGAGGCTCATCACAAAGATTACAGTAAGCCACTTGTCGTAAACTGGCTTTGCAAAAAGTGCCATAAGGAATGGGGTGTTTTCTTTTGGGAAGAAAAGACACGAAAAGGAAATTTTAATTTTACTGGAGTACAAAATGAGCGAAAGAATTGAAATGTGGAGAGCCAAAGGCGGTAAGATATTTGCAACGGAAGCAGAAGCATTAAAGCATGAGAGAGAAATGAGTGCTATGGATACTCTGGATGAAATATACTTTGATGGAATAATTGAGTGTGCTTCGGACATCATCAGTTTTCTCATTGCCCATAAAAAATTTATCTTAGAGTACTATGGCATCGAAAATTAAATTTTATTTTTTAGAACAAAACAATTTTTTGAACGTATGTATTTTTGAAGGTTAATTTTTTACACGGATAAGCAGGATGGTAGATTGGCTAAACTAAGACACACAAGGCGAAACCCCTACCTCTGGCCGTCCTGCTTATCTTAAATTTTTTCCGTATGGGAGTTAATATGATTTGGGAGCATGGCGGAGTATACGCCGTCGAATCCAACCTGCCGGGGCTTGGGAGTTTCCGGGATAACAGTGTCGAGCCAGTCGAAAAGCCGCATCGTCATACAAGGATTATATGGCGATGTTACACTCCCCCGCATTTATAGTAGCCAGTAATGGTGAATAACGAGGCGTCATTAGTCATCCACGCCTACAACCGAGAGATCGGAGAGAATAAATGGGGTGCATAACTTTGGAAATTGAGATGAAAACCTGTAGTAAATGATGATTATAGTAAGCCACTCGATGTGAGATGGTTGTGTATTAAACACCATAATGAATTAAGGAAGCAGAAAGGAAAGCGATGAAAGTAACAAACATTGCAGAGGCACCAAAACCATTTTTATGGGCTACTGAAAAGAGTTCGTGGCCACCCAATCCAGATCGGCTCTACGTAACTCAACTGTTCGCCCCTCCTATGCAAAGACGGCTAATGATTGATCACTACGATGAAATTGAGAATGATGTGATAGATTACTATTACCGAATTCTTGGTACGGCTGTCCATTCAGTGATTGAGCAGGCTGCAAAGGACCGGATAGGTATTAGTACAGAAGTACGTGTTGCTATGCCTAAAGAATGGTTTGGTATTCAGATCACCGGTCGTATTGACTGGATTGATTACATTGATTCTATTCTCGCAGATATTAAGACAGCCAGTGCTGCCATTGCCGGTCGTGGTGTCAAGGATGATTGGGTGTACCAAGGGAACATCTACCGGTATATGTTGTACAGGATTCACGGATGGAAAGCAGAGAACCTTCGCATCTATCCTCTGTACCGTGATTGGAGTGGTGCTAAGGCAGGTCACGATCATCCTATCTCTCCTTATGGTGACATTGAGTTACCGATCTGGCCGATCAAACAGACTCACGAATTCATCGAAAAATGTGTTGCTGATCACATGGCTAAAAAGGTTCGCTTCTGCACCGATGAAGAGAGATGGAAGACACCTGACTGTTACGCAGTGAAAAAGAAGGGTGCTGCCAAAGCCGTTGCTGCGACTACAATGATAGACGGCGAACGAGTACCTATCCCGACAAAAGAGCTGGCTACTGAGATAATGAACAGTAAGAAGAATTCAAAGGAATTGTCTGTAGAGTTTAGGCCGGGAGGATGTCGTCGTTGTGATGGATACTGCGATGTACGGGCTATATGTAAGAAAGTAAACAAGGCTGAATGGGCTAAAGACAAAAAGGAGAAAACCGATGAAAACGATTAGTGGGGTATTGATTATAATTTTAGGAATAATTACTCTTGTGTATATTCCTCTTGTATGGATGCTTTACGGCGGTATCATGCAAGCCATTGAGAATTGGGGAGTAAATAATTCAGCCGTTGTATGGGGAGTAATCAAAGCTGTGATGTGTGAAGTAGGAATTCTTCCCGGCTGGTTACTAATAATTATTGGAATGGTAATAGTAAAAGATTAAAGGAGACTAAAGATGAAAGTTAGAGTATTTAATAAAACAGAAGTAAGAGAACAAGAAGTTATTTTGAGGTTATTTAGAGAAAACGGGGAAAAATCATAGTAGGAGCAGTAGATGAAAAAGGCATTCTAAAAAGTCGTGGTATTTTAATAGAATCTCAAGAGAATATGTCAATGTTACGAAAAGGATTTGTGAACTCTGATCTTGGTATTCCTCTCGGAGATGATAAAAAAATAATTGAGGTAACAGATTGAAGAAACTAACACTATATGGCAAGATTGTGAAGGGAATCTTAAAGCTTGATCACCGGGCTATGATGACAGAGTACATATCCCAACAAAAAGATCAAGATATCGAGATTGAACTAAGAAGTCCAAAGAAGGACCCTTCTTTACGTCAGTGGGCTTACTTGTACGCAAGTGTGTATCTTCACTTTGCTCATCACTTTGGCTGGACGATTGATGACGTAGATGTACACATGAAAAAGAAGTTTATGAAGGAGAATCATATTGAATTACCAGACGGCCTTATCTTGACAAAGACCGCATTCGACCGGGTATGGTTAGCAAAGTATGTAGATTTCTGCATTCGTCTTGCAGCTTTCGAGGGGATAACAGTACCACCGCCTAAACTGAAAGTTCAAAGTTAAACTTAAAAATCAGGAGACCAGAGTATGAATATCAGAGGACCCTTTAAGAAAAGACGTTTAGTACGAGCCGATTCTATCCCGGTGGGAAACGAATTTGTAGATCAAGATGGATACTATTACGTAGTACTAAACATGTTAGAATGTTATTTTGATTGCAAAATGAAATCTGCTGTACAGAATGCTTATAATCGGCTATGGGTCTTTAATATTAGTTCAAGCTGTTTATCAGTATACGAGAAAGATGCAATGGTTAAGCCAATTGAACTTGAAGTTATTGTAAGGGAGGAAGCATGAGAATTGATGAACTAACCCGTAATTTGGTAAGAGCAGACTCAAAAGAAGCAAGGAATGGGTTTCGTTTTGCACCGTATGGAAGTTATGTGTATCTCGTACCTATGAAGGGAAATGAAACTACTCTGTACATAAGGAGATCGATACAAGAGGGACGGAGTATTTTTATCGAACCGGAATACGTACTTGTATTCAACGTGAGAAATAACAAGGCTGGTATTGTATTAGCCAACCGGATGGTTGAGCCGGTTGAGTTTACTGTTCAGATGGAAGGAAAAAAATGAACACAGTACAAGCATCGCCGAAGAAACGGGAATTTGAATGGACGGGTAAGCCTAAAGACCTGACTGGAGGTTATTTTAGGGAGAGCAGAACAGCCTTCATTGGAAAGTGTGGGGCTGGAGACGATGAAGAGCTATATCTTGTTACTTACGATTGCATAGTAAAAGCAAAAGAGCCGAAAGTCACCTGGGCTTATAAAGGATGTGAGGTAAAAGTAACCCGGTTCGTTGATGTTAATATTATAGTTGTTGAAAGGAAAAAAAGATGAATAAAGTGATTTTAATGGGCAATCTTACAGAGGACCCGGAAGTAAAGACCTACAAGGACAACTCCTTCACGGTATTTTGTGTTGCTGTTCAAGATGGGTATGGAGACAAGAAGAAAACATATTTCTTTGATTGTCTTGCCGGTGGAAAGACCGGTGAAAATATTGCCAAATATTTTGAAAAAGGCAAGCCGATTCTTGTTGAAGGTAAGCTGTACACCCGGAAGAATGAAGAGAGCGGCTTCAAAGAAATTAAGATTTCCATCTATAGCTTCTCATTCATCAACGGCGGTGGTGACAGCAAAAAGAAAAAGAAGAACACCAAGAAGACAAGAGAAAAAGACACTGACGACTACGATGACGAGGACATCCCATTTTAGATGAAACGATGTAAGAAATGTGACAAGCTTGTGGAAATGGAAGGATTCTATCGAAGTGGCAGGAACAAGGACGGTCGAGAGGGAGCGTGTAAAGACTGTCGTGCAAAGTATGACCGGGACAGGAAAGATGCACCGGACCGAAAGAAGATGAAGTATGAGTCAACTAAACGGTTGCGTGAGAACTGTCCTGAGAAGCACAGGGCACATCAGATAGTACGGCGGGCCATTCGTAGTGGCAAGCTGGTCAAGAAGCCATGTAGTTGTGGGAGCAAGGAAGTAATGGCTCACCACGAAGACTACTCGAAACCTCTTGAGGTTATCTGGATGTGCCGGAAATGTCACACAGACTTACATATTGAAAGGAAGTAACGTGGAGAAACTTGGGAGTAAAATAAATTCTATCGCAAGAAGAATGTGTGACCCAACTCTCGGAGTCAACACCGGCTTTAAGGATTTGGACTACATGACTCTCGGCTTGCAGTCAGGTGAGATGGTTATCGTAGGTGGCCGTCCGAGTATGGGTAAGACTTCCTTACTTCTCCAGTTGGCATGGCAAGTTGACGCACCGGCTCTCATTATTTCTGCGGAAATGAGCCGACAGGCTATCGGTGAACGGCTTATCTCACATGTCTCTGGTGTAAACATGAGAAAAATTAAAGCCAAGAAAACGACTGCTGCTGAAAAGGCAAAAGCAAAGGATGCCTTGATTCAAATAGGGAAAAGAGAAATCTATGTTTCTGATAAGTCGCGTGTTACTCCTGAAGTAATTGCTAATGAAGTCAGAGAGCTTGCCGAGAACCATACCTCTCCATGTATCTTTGTCGATTACTTGCAGCTTCTATCTATGACAGACTTCTACGGGAGTGGAGAGATAGAAGTAGCGGCTATCAGTAAAGAATTAAAAGCAATGGCAAAAGAAACAGGTTGCCGTCTTGTGGTAGCCAGTCAACTTAACAGGGCTAATGAGCAGAGGGAGAATAAGACCCCAAGGATGTCTGACTTACGGGGTAGTGGTAGTATTGAACAAGACGCAGATGTAATATTGCTGCTGCATCGTCCGTCTTACTACAGGATAGCCGATGAAGACCCCGATGCTAATGACGATGGACAAGCATTTGTGTACATGGCAAAGAACCGTAATGGTCCGGTTGGTAAGATTGAATATCACTGGAATAAAAGAACAATGACATTCAAAGAGAAGTCAAGCAGATATAAGGAGTTCGGAGAATGAATAAAACATGTACACACTGTAACTGGTATGGACGGTACGTATCCGAAAAGGAGAAGAATATCAAATTCCAGTCCCTGCTTGACGCAACTAAGAGAGCGATGCGGATACATGCTGGAGATATTTGTAGTGCCAACAATGAAACAGATATGTTCATATCCAAAAACGAGGATTTGGAAGAGGAGAACACCCGATTACGGGGCGAAAAGCCTATCCCTTTTACATGGTGGAAAGACTGTCCGGGTGTGGCACAAAAAGTAATGGAACGGGTTATAGAACGAAACAATGGGTTGTTGGAACGACACGACAAGCTGGTTGAGAGAATTGAAGAACTTGAGTTATATGTTGAAGACCTTGGAGGTTCTTTATAAATTAGTACAGGATGTACGGAGATTGTACACAATCGTTGGAGAATGATTATGAGTAATTTGTATGTGACCGTAAGGTACTTCGAGAATGAGAATGATTTCTTCGTAAATGTAATCAACTACGATGGAAGTCATAATACTATAGGACAGCATTCCTATAAGCACAAGAGGTCAGCTCGTCGTGCTGCAATAGCATTGGCGAAGAAGCTTGATGCGTCTTACCGGCAGGACTTAGAGTATTCTGATACGCCTCAAGCGTTTATAGCATTGGCTACAGCATGAGCGAATCTGTGAATGACATCATAAAACGCAGACAAAAAGAGTTTGATACCAAGGAAGAAAAAACGGTGATACCAGAAAGTCTAAAGTCTCCAGCCGAAAAGCTAATTGAATGCCGTGAAACTGTTGCGGTGTATCAGTCGATAGTCATGGACCAAGAGACAAAGCTTGTTGATCTTCAGGCAGAGGCGTGTTTACGAGCCAATGAATTCAGAACACTACAAAAAGAGAACCAAGACCTATGTGACCGATTAAGCAGTTATGAAACGGAAAGACGGTAATGCTTAGAACACAGCAGCTAAAAATTTGCAGTAGATGCGGAATTGAAAAGCCTTTTTCAGATTTCTATAAAAGAAAATCTAAGAAGGATGGACATCGCTCTGAGTGTAAAAGCTGTGGAAATATGGAAAGAGTCACATGGAGAAATAAACACAGAGAGAGGGAACGAGATATTTGTAGACGCTACCATGAGAGACACAAGGAACGTCGAAACAAATGGCACAGAGATTATAGGAAGGAAAATTTAGAGAAAACGACAGCACACAATAAAGTGGCATGGGCTATTGAATCAGGTAAACTAAAAAGAAAATCCTGTGAAAAATGTGATAGTCCTGATTCTCATGCACACCATGAAAACTACAGAAAACCACTTGAGGTAATATGGCTATGTCCTTCTTGTCATGGAAAGGTACATTGTGTTACGAACAACTGATTTGAAAATCTTGTGTCCTATTTGTCAGAAAAAGGATGGCTGCTTAGTAGCCGATGATGGTACGGCTGCGATCTGTTCAAGGAAGTCTGAAGGCTCAGTAAAGAAAGTTGGTAAAGGCGGATTCCATGGTGGTTGGTTACATATACTTGGTGACTTCAAACCACAGAAATATCAAGTACCGGAGAAGCCTTATGTCAACTGGAACAAGTGGACGGTAAAGTTTGCCAAACAACTCGTTAATAACCGTGAGGCGTTTGGTAAGCTTTGCCAGTCCATCAAACTAAATCCGATCTCTGCTCTCCGGTTCTATATCGGTTGGCATAAAGGTTGGCTTACAATACCGGTATATTCAAGGATGAGAAAGATATCAGGGATACAACGAAGACAAGGAAGTACTAAGAGATATATGAAGCATTCAGGGATGGGAGTATTTGTACCGTCTGCTTTTTACCAGAATCCTTCCAATACTTTAGCTGTGTGCGAAGGATGGACCGACACTGTTACTGCTTTAGAATATGGTTACAATGCTATTGGTAAGGTGAATGCTTATGTCGGTAATGAAGAAGTAATAGCGTATGCCAAAGCACATTCAGCAATAAAAAGGGTGACTGTTTTTGCTGACAACAACGTAGATGGCGTAGGTCTGGCCGGGGCAGAAGAAACAGCAGAACTTCTTAACGAAGAAGACTTTACCGCAAAGGTAGTGTTGACAACTGAGAAAGACCTACGGAGATGCAAGCAGGTGGGCATGACGATAGAGGATGTAATCAATGGATGATAAAATCTGTAGTGACTGCGGAGAAACTAAAGTGGAAGCACATCACGAAGACTACAGTAAGCCTCTTGATGTAGAGTGGCTGTGCAAGAAACATCATAAATTATAGGAGATTGAAATGACAGACAATTTTATCAGGAACATTTGGATGACAATTGCTACGTTCATATTGCTATTATTGATAGCAACAGCAATTGTCAAAGCTGATCCGACGACAGCACCACTAAGTAATATTGTGAGGGTACACATTGATTCAGTAGACAGCAATATGTGTGGGACCGGATTCATACTTGAGAAAGGAGTAGTCCTAACAGCAAGGCATATAGTACAAGGAGCAAAGAAGCAACTGGTAATCCGCTATAGCAATGGTGTTACTGAAAAAGTAAAGATAGGAAAATGCCGGGTATCTAAAAAGTATGACCTTGCTGAGATACCAGTAAAGAAAGACAAGGTGGGAGTTAAGCTGGAGATAAGTCACAGTGGTAATTACATAGGGAAAAGACTATACTTATCTGGCTATCCTGCTAATTGGGGAGTACTTTGGGTTACTACTGGTGTAATGTCCTCTAAGACAATATCTATCCATGGGCTACAAAAGGTTTTTCTTTCTGACATAGATGTGATAAGTGGAAACTCCGGTTCTCCAGTATTTGATTACACTGACAGACTGGTTGGGATAGTGTCCTCAAAATATCAATGTGTTACTTTTATTGTCAGTACTGAAGCACTGGAGGAATTCCTTGATGATACCCGGAGCTAAGAAGAAACGTAAAGTCAAGACGCCTCTTCAAAAGATGCACGATAAATGTTGGGCGATGGCGAAGAAGGTTATCGCTCTCAGAGACCACGGCCAATGCCAACACTGCTTCAAACGTGCGGAATCGAACAATGGTCATACGTCTCATGTGCTTCCAAAGAGTGTAGGAAATGGAGTACGGTATGACTTACTAAATCTGAAGTTGTTGTGTTACCACTGCCATATCAATTGGTGGCATAAGAATCCTTTTGAATCGGGTAAATGGTTTCGTGATACATTCCCTGAACGACTGGAACATATTGAAAGTATACCAAGGCGTAGATCGTACCGTGTTGATGACTTACAAGAAATATTAGAAGAATTACAAGCTGAATATGAAAGGTTGAAAGATGAATGATAGTGATCACACTGAAATTAGTAAGAACTTAACAACTGAAGAAAAACTAAGGAAAATCCTGAAGGCCGATCCGGACAGTGAACCAGATAGGATGGCCGATGATCTGGTCGATCTATTCATAGACCTGATTGCTGAGCGGTCGGAAGAGAAGGCTGAGGAAGTGCTGGAGAAACATGAAATTGAATTTGATCACTACGGAATTTGAATAAATTTTATTTTGTTGTGAACAAAAATATTTAATTGTCGTATGTATTTTTGTAAGTTAACTTTTTTCTGGAGATACCATGTCAGACAATATTAAAATTGAAGACGGCCCACAAAGAGTATTCTCTACTGGAGCAGAAAGTCAGAACGCTACTGGAAAAGGTACACCTGTACTTGTACCGGGTGATGCCATCATTGATATAGCAAAGCATTTTGAAAAAGGTGCAGCCGTCTATGGTGCGAGAAATTGGGAAAAGGGTATCCCTCTTAGCGAGCAATTGAATTCTCTTGAACGCCATCTACAGCAGGAAAAAATGGGGATGACAGATGAGCCTCATGCAAGAGCATTAGCATGGAGAGCCGTCTGTTACCTTGCTACTAAATTACGCATAGAAAATGGATTGCTCCCGGCTGAACTTAATGATATGCCGAAGTATTTCCCTTCGGAGATATTCAAAACTGAAGAAGTCAAGGACGAACCGGCAGAAGACGAGATGATGTCAGACTTTTCTACCAGAGGAGATGGCAAGGAGTTTTGTGATAGAGGCAGTTGCTGCAACCGTGGCTTTGTTAAAAAAATAAGTAAACTTTACCACTGTCCAGAACATCTATCTGAAGGGGATGAATAATGAGAACTTATTTGAGTCACTCAATTAGAGGAAAACTTGGCACGGATTGTCCGCCGGAACAGCAGATAATTAACTGTGAGTCGGCACTATTTGTTGCAAGGCTGATTCGCAAAGAATGTCCATGGCTTGACCTATATGTACCGTCTGAGCATGAAGACTTTGTTAAAAAAGCGTTTGACAAGAAGTACATAACTGAAACCCAGATACTTGATATTGATTGTGATATCATAGACAAGTGTGATAACATTGTGATACTCGTACCGGAAGGTGATGAGCTACAAGGTGGAAGACTGTTCGAACATGATCATGCTATAGACAACTGTATGCACGTTTGTATATTCAAGGACGCAAAAGAAGCAATCGAATGGCTAACTGAACTACATGAATATGATCTTCATTATGGGGGAGCGGGATGAGAATTTTAACGATAGGTGACTTACATTGCCCGGCAGAACATCCGGCGTATCTACAATTCTGTATGGATTTGTATGATCAATGGGATTGTGATCAAGTTGTATTCATAGGTGATGTTGTTGATCATCATGCAATAAGCTTTCATGCTGCTAACCCTCATTGTCCCGGTCCAGAAGATGAATATCAATTGACACTAAAAGCAATACATAAATGGTATGATGTTTTTCCCGAAGCTAAAATAGCATTAGGAAACCACGACCTGAGAATACTACGATTAGCAGAGTCGGTCAAAATACCTGCCCGGTACATAAAAGACCACAGCCAAACATGGAATACTCCCGGTTGGGATTGGGATTATGATTTCCTGATTGACAATGTAGTTTACTTCCATGGAGAAGGAACAAGTGGAGTGCATCCGGCATGGAATGCAATCACCAAGAAAATGAAATCAGTAGTAATGGGTCACTGTCATGCAAGGTCCGGTGTGAAATGGATGACGACACCACATGAGAGGTTCTTCGGGATGGACACAGGATGTGGGATATGCTCTGATGCTTGGCAATTCTCTTACGGGAAGAACCATTTAGTGAGACCTTTCATTTCAGCAGGAATTGTAATCGACGGCCACCCATACAGCGAAGCGATGCCCTGCGGCTCTAAAGAAAAGTATCACCGTTCCCGATTTTGATATGAAAATATGTACCAGTTGTAAAATTGAGAAGAGGAATGAAGACTTTGGCAGAGACCGGAGACGCAAGGATGGACTGCAGAGTCATTGTAGATGTTGTATGCGAAATGCCCACAGAGCGTGGTACAAAGAAAAAGGCGAAAAATACTATAAAGAATTTCGTCAGAGAAAACAAAGAAAGGAATACTCTTGCAAGAGTGCGAAAGCTCACCGAGATAAGTACCCTGAAAAGTGTAAAGCCAGAGACTTGCTGAAATATGCCGTCAAGTCTGGGAAAATACAGAAGAGACCTTGTCCTTGTGGAGAAATAGAAGTTGAAGGACACCATGAAGATTACAGTAAGCCGCTTGAAGTTGATTGGTTGTGCAAAGAATGTCACACACAGAAAGGAAAGAGATGAAGAAGGTCAGTAGAAAACCAACCAAGACGGTAAAAGTTACCTGCACTAAATGTGGCCGGGTCGTGAGAGTATCTAAAGGAAGCCGGTGTCATCGTGAAGAATTATGTTATAGTTGTATTGATAACGAAGTTAAGGAATCTAATGATGGGACGAAAGATGCCTAAGAAAAAAGAACAGAGAATACGGAGAAGCTGGAGAACTACACGATGGCAGACAGTTCCATGTTCTGTTTTGGATTGCTGGTGCTGTGTAATCAAGGCTGATACCGGAACTCTTGTAGTAGATGAGGGAGTATTAGGAAGACGCCTTGCTAAGTTTTTAGTAAAGGAACATAACGAATTGTTAGAAATGAAATTAGAAATGAAAGGGGATTGAAATGTTTACATTTGGTGTGCGGCTTCTTCGTTTTGATGTTGGGCTGCGTAATAATTACAAGAGTGTTTAAGTTATAGGAGAATGAGATGTCTATATTTGGAACGGTGTTCATGTTTGTTGGAGTGTCTATGGTAATTGTAGCTTTAATAGGACTAATTAAATCTTAGGGAGAATGAGATGTTTACATTCGGAGAAGCAATAGAATCAATGAGAGCTGAAGGAAAAGTACGTTTACCTAAGTGGTCGGAAGATGTATATATTTCAATACAAGTTCCAGATGATAATTCCAAGATGACAGCACCTTACTTTTATGTTACGAGTCGGTTTGGGATGGTCCCTTGGATACCGACTATGATTGAAATGTTTTCAACTGAATGGGAGATACTGTAATGGGTTACATCTTTTTGTCTGTTGTATTTTATACGGTAGTTAAATACGGTTACTTAATATGGGAACAGCGTAACGGTTAAACAAAAAGGGAGGGCCGATGATCAGTGTCGGTCCTCCCTATCATTGATTCGTCAGACTGGCTCAATGACCAAGCCTCTGTAGGTTATCTACCTCTGGTAGAGAACGGTTAAAGTAATACGATCAGTAGGGCTGTACCGGCTGCTATCAAGGAGCCTAACATAGCCAGCCTTACTTTGAAATGCTGTGACATGTGGCTTCCCAATGTTCTCTTCACCCACTTCATATCCGTCTTGATTTCCGCTATGTCTTCCGCTATCTTAGTCATTATTATCCTCCATTGAGTTTGCACACTCATCAAAGTAAGGACATAAATGACAAGGTATTGAAATCTCACAGTCTTTACATGTTATCTCTTCATTCTCTTTCTTAGTCATCCTCAACTCCGTTTCTTATATCCTCGATGTCTGTCATGTTCGCTTTCAGCACGATGCTTTTGCGGACTGCCGACTTTGCTTCCTTGATAATAAGTTCCAGTATCTTCTGTCTAACCTGTGGAGACTGAGACTTATACCCCGGATTATTGATAACTCTTGGCAACACCCGGTTCAATAGAAAACTTAAATCATCCTGATACTTCTTATACAGGTCCGCATTTAGACGCCAGTTTCTAACGATTGTACGGCTTAGACCGCCTAACGATACAGCCACACTGTCCATCTCTTTCCTGACCTCACGTGATAGGCTTTTCTCGACCGTAACCCCGGCCTCTCGCTGGCGTTTGACATCAAAGGAGGCGTTTCTCCGCTCGAACTTAGCAATCCCCTCCTGCTCTACCAACTGCGGTTTATACTCTCTAAGTGCGTTCTGTGAGAGGGGTCCGAGATTCTTCCATTCCTTGCCAAATATCCTTGTTGAGTAGTGATCTCTCATTTGAGTAAGATCGTCAAGAGCATTGGTTTCGTATGTCTGTACTCCTATGCCGTGGAACGCAAGAGGAAATGCAGACGCCGTCATAATTTTGTTATCCGAATATCGAATAGCATCTACCGTATCCTGAATAACCAGTGGAGCGAGTTTCTGCATAATGTATTCAGCCATTGCCCCTTTAGTCTCAAAGGTAGGAAGAGGTTCCCCTAAGAAATCTGTACCACTTGCCAACTCAATACCGAGACCGGCAACAGGACTAAGCTTTGACTGAATGAAACGTCCAAAGGTTTCCAGTCTGGTCTTTGAAAACAATTCACCACTTGATACAGCTTTACTCTTACCAGATATTAACTGTGCAGTTGACCTTGCTATCTGTTGGAAGCCACCCCAAACATCTACACGTGTTCGACCGACTTTAATCTTACCGAAGTCACTGGAGCGTGGGTCTTTCTCTACCTCAGCACCCATCATCTCTGCCAGTACCATTGCAACTAAACCAGCACCTACAAACATAACCATCTCATGTGCTAATATCTTTCCTGATGGTGTTGCGTTCCCGGTAGAAATATCAACCAATGATTTACCTGTCCTGCCTACTAATTCAAAACGGGACAGAACATATCTCGGAGAAAAGAAAGCAGCATTAAGAAAGGGAAGAACCTTGTCAAGATTACTTCCTCTTTTAATGTTACCTCTACCAGTAGAAGCATTAACAACATTAGCAAGTTCTCTGTAGTTAGCATCTGTTCTTTGTGTAGCCGTCCATCCCTCTGCTACCTTATTAAAGATACTTGTCCTGAGACGATTCATTCCTACCACTGCCGCACGTTCTGAAGCCTTTGTAAATATCCTCAGTATTGGAATTCGCTTTGCCCATGTACTATAAAACTGAGCCTCTGCGGTTGATAAAGAACCATCTATATCAGAACGGAACACTAATGCTCTTTGTCTGATATCTGCCCACTCATCGGTATCCATATCATTCATAGCTTGTTGAGCATAGGCTTCACTAAAAGCAGCACCATAAGAAGTTGTTACAGCTTTGAACCACTGCTTAGGATATTTTGGAAGGGTCGTTATGCCCTGCCGTCCAACCATAGATATATCAAAGGATGCCAATGTAGTTGTAGGAAAGTTTGTGAGTTCCAAAAGCAAACCTTTTAGCTTTCCTGTCTTCTGTGCCTGTGCCGCTGTTATAATCTTTGCAGCCTGAGACCTTCCTATAATAGAACCGAGTATAGCAAGTTCTGATGGAGTAGGAACTATACCATCCTGTAATTTGTTCAGTGCGTCATTGGCTCTTATCTGCTCAAAGGTTCTGAGTTTAGAATCAATGATCGCCCGGCGAATGTTTTCAAAATCCATGGCAGTCATCTCATCACTATCAAATTTAGGAAACACCGCCTCTGGATACTCCCCAATCAATTCTGCTTTAGCTGCTCTTTGTGCTTCGTCTGCTGTAGCACCCTGACCTAATGCTCTGGCCTTAGCTTCTTCGGCCTTTGTAGTACGCTTACCCCGTTCCATGGTACGTTCAATCTCAGTGACCTCACGTAATTCACCAAGGAGACGAGAGCTTATAGCATCGTTTAACTTATCTATTGATAACTCGATGTCGCTTCGTGTATCGGGTTCAGATAGTTCCTCAACAACAGGTTCAACTTCTTGTCCTTCAACAATTGAATCAGCAATTTGGGCCTCTGAATGTGTCTCACCTTCTTGTACTTCTTCATCAAACTCTATATCACCTTCACTTGGAATGTCCGATGTCTGCTCAGTTAGAGCATCCTGCTCAGTAATAGCATCCTGTTCCCCTTCAAACTCTTCTATTGCTTGTGCTTCAACAGTGGGGTCATCAAATTCAATTTCAGGTCTACTTGGTATGTGAGCCGCTTCTCCTTTTTGAGTTGCCAGTTGTGCCATAGAACCGATACCACCAAAGACACCACCGATCAATGCACCACCGGCTGCTTCTCTTAGTCTACGTCCTGCAAAACCCGGTTCAATCTCTTTGCCCCTCAATAGTTTTGGAACAAGTTCGGCAGTTGTCCCTTGCAATGCTTCCTGCAATGCCTCTTCGGTCATTGTACGAACCATTGACATAGAAAGCTGACCACCTGATTTCAATACTTGAGTCCAAGCTTTGTTCCGGGCACTGATTGTGATTGACTTTAGGAGAACACCACCGGTCTTTGATTGCCTAAGTATACCACCTATCTGAGCCATCTCCAGAAGAGCCTGTATACCACCGACTATATTAGCTTCCGTATTAGCGGTGTCTTCATCTGCACCTGTATCTATTGCATTCCTAAAAGCTTCTTCTCGCATGATAGAAAATGACGCCAAGGCTGCTCCAGTTTTTCCAAATGCCGCACCTGCTCCAAGCGGACCACCGGCTGCAAATCCTATTGCTGCTGCTCCTGCTGCTGCGACTGTATATGGAACAGTAGTGCCGAGCAACTCTGCAAACTTGTCCATTGTCTCTGGGTCAGTCTCAGGAGCAAGTTCGGGATTCTCTGCTCTCTTACCAAAGTCAATAGCGAGAGTACCAGCATTCTTACCTATCCATCCTGCTCCTACTTGCTTACGTACATCATCATCATCAAGAGCAAACGTAGAAAGTTTTCTTATACTTGTAGCACTGAGATCAACTATATTATAAAACGATCTCTCCATACTAACAAAAAGATTTTCCCATGCACCACGTTCTATCTCTCCAGTGCGTTGTCTTTCAATGCTCGCTTGTGTTTCAGCAGACTCCGCCGCTGTTAAGTTATTTACTTGATCAAGTAAACTTCCCATACTTGTCTCCCCTATCTAAACGAACCAAGAGATTGTCTAAACGTCTGATCAAAAGAAGGTCTCTTTGATGGCTTCGGCAGTATACTTTTAATTGCCTCCATCATCTTAAAAGTTTTAGTCTGTGATTCTTTCTTTGCTTCCAGAATATCAAGAGTCTGTTTGATTTTTATAGGGTCATTGGACTGTAGTATCTTCTTGATATCTGCTCTGTCTTCTGCACTCGTAGTACTTGAAGAGGAAAGTTCAAGTAATTTAGTAGAATTATTTTGTTCAGGAGCGACATCAGGACCAGCACCTCTTTCGCTAAGAAAATCACCAAGAATACTGGAGTCATCCTTTTTCTTGAACAAAGCAGACTGAGAACCGGAAACACCTAATTCTAATCTAAGTTTCTCTTTGGCAGCTTCCTTCGGGGAGATATCGCCACGTTCCGCAGCATTATCAAGAGCCGTAAATTTAGACTGAAGTTTTGTTTTCTCTCTACTGTCATCAGCCATCTTCAACTGATTCTCTATATCTCTACGTTGTTCCAACATGTCAAAGTCGTGTTGATTTCTTAGTTCAGTTTTCTCTTGCTCCCATGCTATCGCTCTCTTTGCAGACTCCCCCCGCATAAAAGATTCAAACTCCATTGCCTCTCGTCGAGACTGAGCATTAAGGATACTTTGTTGTATATCAGTATCAGCCCGTAAGGAGTTGGCTGCTGCTGTTGCATTTAACTGAGCCTGCTGTCTTGCATTTGCTTGTGATTCTGCCGCTTGTCTTACTTTCTGTTCACCCTTCCCGGCTTCAATACCGAACTGAGCTATTGTACTTGCTTTACCATGGGTTACACGAATTGCCATGTCGTCTCCTATACTATCTTAGTATCTGTCCCGCTATCATTAGTAAACCACAATTCCGTGGTCCCCGCATTATCTTTACACCATAACTGTCCGTATCCTGCACTGTCCCCGTCCGCAGTAGCTTGTTCTTTTAATGTTATGGTTCCTTCTACTGTAAGTTTTGTCTTTGGATTTACTGTACCTATACCAATTTTCCCATTGGCCTTTAAGACCATCCTTGGTGCTGCGGAATAAGGATTAGTATGCTGCTGTCCAGAAGATGCACGGAACAGGAAGTCGCCACTGTTATCCGTTATGCCGTCAGCGATTGCCTCCATGCTTGCAACATAGTAGCCATTTGAGTCTGCAAAAGTTATTATGCCTTTGCTACCATTTGAAGTGGCATTAGTACGCTGCATTATAAGTATAGCCTCAGCACTTGGAGCAGCAATATGCAACGCAAAAGCAGGAGTATTTGTCCCGATGCCAACATGACATCCCGTAATTCCAAGGTCGTTATCAGTGTCATTAAACGTAAGAAGTGGACCGGCAGACTGTCCGATAGTCCCGCCGTCTGCAATTACAACTCCAGCAAAAGTTGGGCTATCTCCTGTTGCTACTCCTTGATGTACACTTGCAAGATTATCATGTACTATAGTTCCTTCTAAATCATCGGCTGTTTCTCCGATAGTTCGCAGAGCAAAAGCATTTGCCCCGGTCATCTTAACGAAACTCGCTGCGGCGTATGTAAGTCCGGCAAGACTGGTCAGTTCCGCATCAAGCGGCTGATATGTATTTGCTAAAGTTGTTCCACCTTGAGTTATTACACCAGAAGTAATTGTGCCTATGGTGGTAAGATTTTCATTATCAAAATCTATTTCGCCACTTGAGGATGTTATTTTCAAATCACAATCGCCGACCGTACTTATTATCGGGACATCACTTACGGTGCTTATATAAAGATAATCACTGTTATCTCCACTTGTTTTAATAGCGAATGAGCCAGTAGCTTGAATCGAAGAAAAGGCATACGTTGTACTACCAATATCTAAACTGGTAAATTCGGGCGTGTCTCCTGTGCCTAACCCCAATGAAGTTCTTATTGTAGTACCACTTTCGTAAGCAAAAGTTCCCGCTCCTGTGCCTACAATAAACTGCCCGTCTGATATGACAGCACCAAGAGTGTTCAAATCATCAAGCACATCTCCATGAGCCTGTACATTAGTACCAATAACTAAACTTAATTCAGTCGGCGTAACACTGTGGGGATTACCAGAAGAAAGTTGACTGTGGTTATAGGCCGCATCCCATTCTGTATTAACAACGGCGACAGCAATGTTTCCGGAATCCATGTTTACATTTGTAAGAGCCTGACTGCCCATATCCCACGGACCAGTAAGAGCTTTTGTTCCATCCTGCCGCACAAAAACGCTACTTAATATCTCTACCGTAGTTGGGACAGAAACGTGGGAGTTAGTCACGCCCTCGGTAAGTATACCCAAATCGGTATTATTGCCAACTCCCATATTTGCAAACAGTTTCCATACTAACCTATCGGTTGCATTTATTACAATATCACTTGCTAAGGTCGCATGTATATTTATAGCTCTTTCATTGTCATCATCAAAATTCGCCGAAGTCTCAGAAGTCGTCCTTAGAGTTTCAGTACCACCGGGGTCTGTTCTTGTCCATAATTCAAAGTAGAGAGTATAGTCTCTGTTCCCCGCACTTCTTTGTACATGTAAGTGTATATTATAGACCCCTGCCGAAAGAACAGTAACGCCGGGGAAACCCGATTCGGTAATGAAACCATCAAGAGGTTTGTCATCCCCTTCAGTTAAACCTGTTGTGGTTAATGTTCCTGTTGCTGCACCTGTTGGAGACTCCGCAGCATCGAAATAGCCTCCGATAGAAGCATCATCAGTAAGGAAGAAGTCGTTAATAAAAGATATGGCACTGTCCACATATTCCTTAGTTGCAAGATGATTGCTATTAACGGGGTCAATTCCTGTTACCACTTGGGTAAATGTAGCTCCGGCAAATGTCGGACTTGCTCCCGTATGTATATCCTGCGGAGTTGACAAGGTGACAGAACCAGCACCGGGAGTTACTATAATCTGATTGGCTGTGCCAGTGAGAGCAGCAAGCACAGGATTAGCTCCAGTACTGCCGATCATCAATTGCCCGTCCGTAGCAGCATTCAAAGCCGTAGTAAAATCATACGCTGCTTTTGCATTAGCTACTGATAAGGAAACAGTACCATCATGGAGTACACCGGACAGGTAAAGATTCTGCCATCGGGTATACGTGTATTCCACCTCTCCCATTTTATAGATGCGTACTGTGAGATCATAGGTTGGAACACCGCTCCACGGAATTCCTTGTAAATAATTGCCACCAGCATATTCGTCAGAGTTCTTAAATCCAATTACAAAAGAAGAATCATGAGTGGTTACAGTAGGCCAAACTGCATACTTTTGCCCGCCCGTCAAAGAGAGAGGAGAGTCTAAAGTAAAGTCTACCCACTCAAGTTCAGAATCACTTATTCCAGAGCCGTCAATTTCTTTTGTAGCCAAATCCTCCCCTGACGGAAGACCGGCTGTAGTTGCAGAAACATGTAGGGTTATAAGTTCCTCACCCGGTCCGTTACGCCTCATCCAAAAACTCACACGGCCCAGATCATAATCTTCACCGGGGGTAAATGTTGCACCTTTAGAGCTTGTACCGGTTATTGAGGAACTTCCAGAACTGAGTGTCTGGTTTATATCTAAACTAAAATCTGGTGTACTCGGTACAGCTATACCAAAATCATTAGCGTCATCCGCATTTGGAGTCAGTCCTGCAAATATTGGAATCGCATCAGCCGAATAATCTTGACTAACTACTGTATCGTCTTCGACTGTCAAAGTTTTAGAAGCAGCAGAAAAGTCTACCGCTCCTGCATTAGTGGCACACGCAGTAAGAAGATTTGCAGCCGTGTAATTTGCCGATGCAATAGATTGATTAAAAGTCACAAGTCCAGTTGTTGTAAAACTAAATGCTCCTCCATTACTATTTACTGCATCATGCTGAAGGGTATCTCCATCATGTAAATGAGATGAGCCTGAACTTCCTATATCAGAGAGTACTTCAGCACCTGTACGGTATTTTATTACCCCAGAAGAATCAACAAGAAACTTATCAACATCAGTAGTTTCATTTGCTATACTCGAAAGTGTAAGACCAGCAAAGGTAGGAGTTGCAGCCGTGTGTATGTCCTGTGGAGTTGAAAGGGTAATTGTACCATCACCATCATCAGCAATCAGAACTTGATTGGAGGTCTCTGTTACCCAAGAGTATAAATCAGAGGACACCAAAGTTTTATCTGCATTAGATGAAATCAGTCTATTAGCGGTAAGACCGGTCAAAGTAAGACCACCAAAAGTAGGCGAAGAACCTCCCCCTATCTTATTAGAGGCTAACTTTTGTACAGCCCTTCTAAGATCATTGAGAGTAACACCGACCGCTATTAAGTTTGGTTCACCCATGAATTACCTCTAAAACCCTGCCGCCGCTCTCGCTACATTTCCTGCCTGTTGTCTCTGGCTTGTCAGTGTCGAATAAGCCTGAGCAGCGAATCTTCTTCTTTCTGTTGCCGCTCCTGCCGGATTAAAAGCTCTTTGGGTCGTCGGTCTTGGGGCATTTAACCGTGCGTGTCTTGCAGCATCAGAGGCTTGATTGGCTGCGTTACGTGCTCTATCTTCTGCCTGCATTCGAGCTAATCCTGCGTATGGACTTTCTGTTGTTACCGACCCTCCTCGTCGTGCAGCCCCCCCTGCTCCTATCGACTGAGCCAGACCCGCAATGGTAGCAAAATCAGGACCAGTATCTTCTCGTCTTTCTATGAAACCCGCTTTGTCTCTGAGTGATTGATTTAATCGCTGTTGTCTTATATCAGCAGCCTGAAGTCGGGCCGGTACTCCTATTTCTTCCTCAAACTTTTTACCGAGACCGGCAGCTTGAGTAGTACTTGCAAGACCGGAACTTACCAGAGATTGTGTTCCTTGTGCTACCGCTTGTGTTTTTCCTCTGCCGATAGCCGCTTCTATTGCTTTTTCAGAAACATCACCCGTCTCTTGCTGTTTAATTATTCTATCAAAAATATCCATGCCTTGCTGGAATCTCTGCTCATTAGCTGCATTAGCAGCCTCTTGCTGTGCCTGAAACTGAGATATTAAATTATCAACTAATCCCATTATCCTTCTCCTATTTTTTTATTCTACCGGCAAGTCTTGAGTTAATAGACAGCTTACTAAGAGACCAAGACTCGGTGACTGTGCTATTCTTCAAAACAATACCTAACCATTTTCCTCTTGCTTTTTTCCTGAATCTTTTTTGTCTTCCCGTACCAGTATATGTTCTTGTTAGGAAAGGCGTTGCTTCATCTTTGATATCTTCTACTAATTTTTCTGCCGACTTTCCTACATGTATATCAAGAGTAGCACCGTTTGAATCAGCATGTGCTCCACCAGAAGCCCCACCACTTAATTCAACAGTAAGAGAGTTCAACCGGCCCTGACCGTCATCATCTTCCTCATCTAAATTTTTTATTGGCATTAGAACATTAGATGATATGGCTTGATTGGAACCTCCTATGTCATCATCTTTACTGGTATCATCAAATTTTCTTATATAGCCATCCTTGCTTCCCATTAGCAGATCAGCATTACTCTCATCATTTGCTGAATAGTAAAGCATCGAGTATGTACCACACTCATTAGGATACGTCTCAGGGAAAAATCCTTTACCTAAAATGTCATAGAAGTAATTGGAATTGCTCCCGTCAGCAAGTAATGTTATTGCTGCTATAATTCCGTTCCTCCGTTTATCAAAACCAAGAACAACTCTATGTGTTGACGGGTCTGCTGCTTCATCTTCAAGAAGTTTAGGAAGATTAAGTCCCGACAGGTTCTCAACAAAAGTAGTACCCCTTTTGATTCTACTTATCCCATCATCCCCATATAAATATAAGTTTCCTATTTTGTCAAAGCCCCATGACTGTGCTCCGAAGATACCAGAGAAGTCATCTATAGAATGAAGTTCTCCACCAGCAGCCGGGTCTCCTTGTAGGTAGTGCATACTTGAAGCACAACCAAATATCATGTAATCATCATGGAAAGGAACCAAAGCTCTAACAATATCTCCTACCTTACCGGCATCTGCATTAGTTCCAGCCACAGGAGTTTGTGCATCATTAGCAACATAAGCAAAGTCGAAAGGATTTAATTGTCTACTCATATACCACTGATGAGGGTCATTTGGGTCTCCGCTAAGTACTGCTCTTCCTCTATACCAAGCACCCAAGTATGCTTTCGCAGGTAAGGAACCATAACTTTCTGTTGCCTCCGTACTTGTGTTATAAGCATCTGGATATGTTTTCCAATCATACCAATGAGGGGCAGTGCTGGCTTCTGCTACTGCTGTTGGATATCTGGTATCCACAGCTTGTAGACCCGGTGCATTTAATTTGTCCGCAGAATTTGTAGTAAAGGTTCCGCTTGTAGTATAGCCATATATAACATTATTTGTACTATCAATATAGTCAATAACCATTGTTGCATTAGAATTATCTTGTGTGAGAATTTGACCCCTTAAAGGATATCTTGTTAAAGCCCCATCAAGAGTCAACTTGGTATTTGAAAAATCTACAATCTTTAGAATTGTTCCATTGACAATGAAAGCTTTCTGTAGCCCTGAAAACATATTCAAGTTATCAGAAGTGTCAACAGTCAGTCCAGCAACTTGTGTAAGTGTACCAGCCACGGCTCTCTCCGTATAAACGGTATCATTTCCCACAGCAACTAATCGTTTAATACTTGTTTGGGGGTCTATTGATACAGCCATTTTTAAGTCTCATAAAAAATTTTGTCATTAGCAGCTACGACAACTCTTTTCAGTGTCACCATTCCATTTACTCCGGTTGGGTTACCGCTCCCATTAACACTGACAGCAGGTGGTGCAAATACTAATGTTGTAAAAGACCACACATCAGAGTCCAATAAATCCCCACTCGCACTAGCCGCCTGAACCTGCCAGTAGTATACTGCGTTATATTCCAGTCCGCTGATTATTTGACGCCAAAGGCCCTGATAAAAATTTACTAACAGGTCGTCTTCCGTAAAATTTGCATCGTCTTTTCTTAGATATGGAAAAAAATAATCATCTTCATGCTGTCCAGCACCGTCAACTGTCCACTCAAGACGTGGTTGTAAAGTGATACCGGTATCTTCGTCGGTCGGGGATGACAAATTTATCGTGCGACTGGATACACCATATATTTTGAAATACCAGTCTCTGCCTGCCCCACTCCAGTTTAACGCACACGCCCATGTTCCTGCTAAAGCACATATCTTAACAGAGCCTACACCATTACTATATCCAGAGGCACCTTCTACTCTAACGGTATTATTCTCTGTCGCCGTACCACTGATACATACATAGCTGCCAGTTGGTCTTATTACAATGGCATATTCTACTGCTGCTGTTAATGAAAAAGACAATCCAGTAAAATATACAGTAGCAAAAGATGTTGATAAGGTACTTGTATTTACTGAACCTATATTCCCTATAATGGTTGTCGGTTCATGTGACGCATTAGTATTGTATAAGTCTACTTCTACTTCTGTTGCCAGATAAGTTGCCCCTCGTGCCAATCTTAGCCGCAATTCTGTCATAGTATAAGAATCAGAAGCAACAAAGGATTGCCCAGCTTGGCAATAAACATATAAAGATGAACCTGTACCGGTCCAATAGTCTTGTAATGCGTCTGACATCATTCACCCAGCAAAAGAAGTTTAGATCACCGAACTAACAAAACACATAGCAACAATTGGCTGCTCCGCAGCACCGACCTGAGTACCATTTCCCCACTTATCCAAGCCCGGACGTTGACCGATACGTACACGTTTCTCCTGTACATCGACCGGTCGTACATTGTTCATTGACTCGGAAGTTAGTTCAGGAGCATGGCCAGTAAGACTGCCCCTGAACACACCTTTAATTGGCGGTAAAATTTCCATTACGTTCTCCAGAGAAGGTAAACATCATCCTGAGCAGCACCCTTGAAGAATAGTTTATTTGTATTACTTATTGGGATACGCATGTATTGACCGCTTGACTGAGCAGCTATTCCAGTAAGCAGGGGTACTCCCGAAGCAGCAGCCGTTGCATCTTCACCAATAGTAATTACTTTATCAAGTTCGCCCCAAATAAGAACTTCTCTGCATGGCTGGTCTGCTCCCTGTCCAACGAAAGTAGTTGCAGCAAGAGTAATAACCTCAACACCAAAACCTCCTGATACAATACCAGAAGGGCTTGCATTATCATTGTATTCCATGTTAGCTCCTCTTATGCACTGAGATTAACTTCAGTCGGCTGACTGTCAGTAAGTTCAACATTAGTTGACAGGTAGTATACTTCAACCAGCATTTCACCAGCCGTAATCAAACCAAAGTCAGAACCAGCAGT
>SDBS01001499.1_pt1 | contig 23641 bp, 29 predicted proteins | sample 2277091 | NCBI WGS metagenome assembly SDBS01 (sample SAMN10404972, study PRJNA504765) | marine sediment metagenome | isolation source: marine sediment core GS10_PC15, 163 cmbsf | place: Arctic Ocean: Southern Knipovich Ridge | collected 2010
CTGAAGCTTGTTTAGGTGGACATGTGAAGATTGTCAAATTAATGATAAAGAAAGGAGCTAATAATTTTGATGATGGATTACATGAAGCTTGTTTAGGTGGACGTATGAAGATTGTCAAATTAATGATAAAGAAAGGAGCTGATGATTTTAACCGTGGATTACGTGGAGCTCATTGTAGTAGAGATATGGAAATAATTAAACTGATGAAACGTATGAAATCTAAATTAATTTTATAAAAATGTTATGCTTACCAAACGAGATTATTAATTACATACTTATTATTTGTGATGGTATCGCAAGAGAAAGATGTACAATAGTATGTAAATTGTTTGCCGATATACTTAATAATTTTGAGAATATAAACAAGAAATATTTATTAAATAGAGATCCTATTTTATATAGAGAAGTAAGATTCTTAAAGTTCAATGAGAGAGAATTATATAAAATATGTAGGATAGGAGATACAAAATTACTAAAGTATTATTTAATAAAAGATTTAGATTTTAACTATGGATTGTGTGGAGCTTGTCAAGGTAGACACATGAAGATTATTAATCTAATGATAGAAAAAGGAGCTAATGATTTTGACACTGGATTATATGAATCTAGACTAAAAATGATATTATGTCAACATTTAGAATAATATTTACACAAGTCTCAACAGGAGCCAATTTCAAGCTTGTAATAAATAGAAGTACTAACGAAAGCATCTTTATATCTACTGATGATTTAGAGTGTGTAGATTGTTTTTCATTGGATGAGATATCAGCCTCTTTCTTTACAATATCTAACAATTCTGGGATTATTAGTTTTCCAGTGGGACATAATAATAGAATAATTAGAGTACAACAAATAATAATACCCACAGTATCTTCTGTATCAGATATCGCTAATTCTGTATCAGCTACAATATGGTTTATAGTTGGCACAGACAGATTCAGAATTATATCTATTCCTGTTCTTATAAATAATAAAGTAGTAATATTTCTTGATAATAATCTTCAATTTACTATAGTTAATACAGAAGATATTGATATAGATACTGGCAACATAGAATTAACAAGTACAAAGACTAGGGCAGAGACATTTAAGAGTAAAGGAAGTAAACAGGATCAATCAGGAAATAAATCTAACGCTTTAATAGTATTATCAATATTAGCAGTAATACTAGTGATATTGCTTTTAATCTTAGGCAGACCAAGAACATGATGATAAAAATAAATGGAAGAAGAAAAGTTTCATACCTTTCGTGACAAAGATAATAAATATGACTATGATATCTATTTAAACAGAGTATCTTTTGTTACCTATTTCTCAGGACAGATAGATTTTCTTGAAAGACAAGGTGGAGATATTAATATTATTAAGACAAAGTTCTCAACAGAAGTGCTAGATATAATAGAAGAATATATAAATTATGGACAGTTGCTTATATGTGATAGTTTTAGAGATATGTTTAATAAATTTAGGGAAACAAAAGTAGCCGGTCATGAAGAAGTAGATGAAGAGATATTACAAGATGTTCTTATGATATTAATTTATGATTCACAATATGATGAAGATTTGGCATGGAGAACATTGTGGATAAGGATAAAACTTGAAGAACAATGGGCTAAACATAATGACAATCATAATAATATAGTTTTTGATCTTGATGATGAAGGTATACGTTCCACTTCAGGAAATATATCTAGAACATCTGATTTGTTTAATGAATTTGCCAAATATCTTGACGCAGACATTCCAACAATAGTGTTATCTGATCTTAATTCAAGATTTTTATATTATAGACAAAAGACTGATTTTACAAATCCTCCAGATTCAAGGATTACTATACCAATTTTTGTAAGTAGGGTGAGTCTTCACTTAAATCTATTTACTATTCAAATAGATAGGACTTCTTATATGTTAACATCAATTATTACTGAACCAGAATTAGCTAAGATTATGAGAGACTTGCGGACTGCTACTGGAAGGGGATGTTGGAATAAAGCATATAGTGATAATCCTGATTTATATATTCTAATAATAGAGAAAGGAGTAATACGTGTTCAATTATTCTTAATCTTTACCGACGCTATGGATTTACTACTTCATCCTTATCTTCCACATTGGTATCAGATAGTTATTAATGAAAATGATGAGTATATAGCTACAGATGCTTGGTTATATAGTTATATGACTAATCAATATTTAATAGATCCTATAAAGTTTGAAGAATTAATAGGATATAGAATTTATATATTGTGGATAATAGATATCAATTACGAGGTTCCGATATTTCATAACGGATTTATTCCTGAATCAGACTATTATAACTTACCTATTATATTTGAAGAATTGCCACCATTTATTTCAAGAAAACCTATGCAGATATTTTCTTTAGATTAAAGGGTTATAAAAAAGTTTTAATGGAAGATGAAGAAGAAAAGTTTCATACCTTTCGTGACAAAGGTAATAAATATGACTATGATATCTATTTAAACAGAGTACCTTTTGTTACCTATTTCTCAGGACAGATAGATTTTCTTGAAAGACAAGGTGGAGATGTTGATGTTATTATGACAGGGTTCTCAACAGAAGTGCTAGATATAATAGAAGAATACATAAATTATGGAAAGTTACTTATATGTGATAGTTTTAGAGATATGTTTAATAAATTTAAAGAAGATGGACTTACTGATTATGTTGAAGTAAGTGAAGAAGTCCTACAGAATATTCTTATGATATTAAATTATGATTCTCAATATGATGAAGATTTAGAAAGAAGAACTATGTGGATAAGAATAAAACTAGAAGAACGATGGGCTAAACATAATGACAATCATAATAATATAGTTTTTGATCTTGATGATGAAGGTATACGTTCCACTTCAGGAAATATTTCTAGAACGTCTGATTTGTTTAACGAATTTTCAGAGCATATCGACGATGATACCAATTTACAGTTACATATGTTGTATAAGTATAATGATTTCAATCCAGACCTTTTTCATTATGCTGGGAGGAATATCAATGGAATAATTTCCCAATATAGATCGTTTACTACTATACCAATGACTATATCGAAATATTTCTATCGTCTTAATATTTATACTTTTCAACTAAATACTGACAATTCCGGATTTAATTTAACATCTTCCTTTTCAACTAAAGCTCTTCGTACAAAAGTTTTTAGGGAAAGTATCTCCAAGTTAACTTCCCAGAAATCTTCGGGATGGAAAGATATACACATAAACAAAGGACCGCCGGGGAGAAGGGCATTGCCGAAATCGTATCATAGTGATGATCCAGAATATTATATTTTAGAAATAGGTGGACAGGCTTCTTATTCTATTAGACTATATTTAGTCTTTAGTGATACTATGAGCCTACTACTCAATCCTTATCTTCCATATTGGTATCAGATAGTTATAGATGAAAAAGATAAATATATTGCTACTGATGCTTGGTTATATAGTCATTTAACTAATAAATATTTAGTAGATATTACAAAATTTAAAGAAGTAAAAGGATATAGACTTTATATTTTATCAATGAATGAGGGTATAAAGTTCCATAATACAGTTAATTTTGATTGGAGTGAATATGATTATTATTCTGACATTCTTAAGAATCTGCCATTTATTGGATGGAGAATTAATAAATTTGTAAATATATAAAATGGACTATTTGGTTTAAAGTATTAATTTAAATTTATATTAAAAAACTTCTCGTCATTAATAATCGTTATCGGAGATGTACTGGTAATATCTGGTATCTTTCTGCATGTAATTATAGGTTTCATTAAATAAGAGTATAATATATCATCCAACATAGAATTATCCACTAGATTAACTCCTTTTACTACGCAAAATAACCAACTTGATGTAAAATAAATTATGAAATCATCAGTATCTTCTTCTAACTTTATATTCATCCATAAAATTGATGAATATATTTTAAATTCTTCATTGTTTATGTAATTTTCTATAATTTCAAATACTTTAGAAGATTCCATAATTTTGATTGGTTTGTCATTTATTTTACTTCTTTTAAATTCTCTAATTTTAATATTAAGTAAATTATCTTTATTATCAGTTTCCATATGATATAATACTAATATTTTTTACTTATCATAAGAAATAATTTAATCGTATGAAATAATTTTCTTATCGTATGTTTTCATTTTAGATAATCTATCATTAAAAGTAACACGTGTAAAATCTTTAGGATTAAATGTTCCATCGAATTTATTGTCGTCAGGAAGAACAGATTGTATAAAATACTTATACCCCAATAATTTATCAAATTTTATAGAATCTATTATATGTTGATTAGTTAAATAACTAAATAACCATGAATCCGTAGAGATATAATTATTCTTATTATCAGTGACTAGTTGATGCCAATATGGAAGATATGGATTAGTTAATAAATTTAAAGCATCAGTAAATATTAAATATAAACTATCATAATGTCCTGGTACAGCATATATATATTTAGTAATATCATCACTATCAGATCCACGTTCATATTCAACAACATCATCAATATTCTCATGGTATATTTTAATATTATAAAGTATTGATGTTAATCTAAAATCAACACCTTTAGTATTATCTATCTGTAAGGTATAAATTTCTCCCCAGTTAGCACGACCGATCACAATTTTAATAACATTAACCAAAGTAGTTCTTGGTAAGTATGAATAATTAGTTTTATTTCTATTAAGTAAACGTAAAGGATTGAGATCATACACTGTCTCATATTTTGGATCAATATGTTCATAATATCTATTGTTTATATAATCAACAAATTTATAAAATAAATCAGAAGTTCTAGTGATAATATTTAATTTAATTCTTATTTCTTCATCGTCAAGATTAAATATTATATTATTATAATCATTATTATGAGTTGCCCATTGTTCTTCTAGTTTGATTCTTATCCACATAGTTCGCCATTTTATATTTTGATCATAAGTTTCATCATAAATTAATATCATAAGAACATCATGTAAAACTTTCTCTTCTACTTCATCATATTTAGTTTTGTTTGTTTCTTTAAATATATTAAACATGTCTCTAAAACTTTCACATATAAGTAACTGTCCATAATTTATGTATTCTTCTATTATATCTAACACTTCTGACGAGAAGTTTGTCCTATTAATATTAATATCTTTACCTTGTCTTTCAAGAAAATCTATCTTACTTGAAAGAAGAGTTTCAAAAGGTACTCTCTTTAAATAAATATCATATTCATACTTATTATCTTTGTCACGAAAGGTATAGTAAATCTTTTTCTTCATTAATTTTTAAGAAAAGATTTACAAAAATGACAGATCATGTACAGAATGTAATAAATTTCTATATGCGATTTCCTAGAACAATGATTATTGACGCTTCTTATAATAAACATGTGGCAGATATTCCCATATTTAAAACTATCACGATATCATATAGTGATAAGAAATATCCATTGTATGATTTGTTCGACGAGGACATAAAAGAACTTAAACAAGAAATAGGTAAACACGATCTTGAGTTTTTATTAAAACAAATTAATTCTTCGATGAATAAGCATGATTTATTATCATTTCTCGATAATCAATCTAATCTTTCAAAGAGAGATCGAAAGATAATTAGTACTAATTATAATAGGCTAAGTAAGATTGCTATGGATTTAAACACCAAAACAAATGGACAGGTATATATACAAGGAGGAAAGTTAGGAAACATGAAAGAATTACTGATTAAAATGCAGATATTTATTAATAAATATACAACATAAAAACAAAACTTTTAGTAAAGTTTAGTAAAGTTTTAATTAAAACTTTACTAAAAGTTTAAAGTTTTACTTGAGTTTACAGCTCTTATAAAACTTAGTAAATCCTCATTGTTACACTTTATACCTATAAAATTAATAATAACATTTCCATTGTCAATTGTAAATATAGGATTAGAATGTGCTCCCGATATCTTAATTAATATTGAATTCTTGCATTCTCTATCAAGATCTTTTGAACAAGATATTGGAATTAGATCATCGGTTGGACTATGAAGTATCATAACCTCACTATTAATCTTTTGTATTAATTTTATATTATCTAAAATATCAACAACTGTAGAAATCAGTTCCGCTATTAACCGATTGTCTGTCTTTAATCCTATTGCAGATGAGAAGGGTGACAATAGAATAAGTTTATAGTGTTTTCCTTCATCTTCTAATATAGTGCATAATTTTAATGCAAAATGAGTACCTAAACTATGAGCCCATATAATTATCTTGGAATTGGGCCATGTATCACAAGCTTCATTATACATATTTATGACTGAATCCATTGTGTCATTATATGTAGGAGTCCTAACATCATAATCATACCCAAACCCTGGATAATCGCATGTTATAAAGTTTATTGGAAAATATTTAAATGCTTTTATTATCTTTCTATATTCAGTTCTTATAGTTCCTTGTCTACCCTTACAAAATATAATAGTTGTATCATATGAAATGTCATATTTACTTTTGACTATTGTATAGCCAGTATCGACACTATATCTTGCAGATATCTGAGATTCGCTGGGTAGATTGCTCTCTTTGGTAGGATTAAAAGTTTCGTCTCTAATTTTATTCTGAATATATACTAGTACAAATAATAAAAAAGCAAAAACCAACACAATAAGAAAAACAATAAATACTTTAATCATTTAATATTTTTGATATATGTAAGACAATATGACGATTAACATATTCATATTTATAAAAAGCTCTAAAAATGATATTGAATATTATGACATTGCTAGAGATAATAGATGATCAAGATCAGCCAAATATACTATGCAGCATTATAGAATTAGTAACTATAAAGATAAATTTGTTACTGAAATATTTAATAGAAAGTAATACATCATGTGATGAGACATGTGAACAAAAAGAATAATTAATCTTCAATAGTTACAACATTGCTATTATCTTCTATTAAAAATAATAGTAATGGATCATATAGATAAATGTACAATTGTAGAAAAAATAGGAGAAATATATTGTTGTGTTACTCAAAAGTTTGACACTTTCGTATAGTTATGGATGTCCAGCTAAAGATACTATTGTTTCACTAGATAGTTTACTTAACATATTAAGAGAGAAACTACTCTAAAAACTTTAATAAAAATAACTTAATGATATATTATTCTAGAATAGTTAAGTATATAATTAAGCTTTTCTAAAGCTTATTAAAAATAATTCTGTTGAAGGAGTTAAATTAATGTTATGTGGGGAGAGAGCAACTAATTGATATAATAAATATGATATTACAGAAAGTTATATTTTTAAATAATTTATAATGGACTGTCTCGTTATCAATATTCAAGTCTATTTAAATAAGTTAAATTGATTAAGCCTTTTATTGTATCATCAGCAATATCCATATCTTCTACATCTAGATGAGTTAAATTAGTTAAACCTTTTATTCCATCATCGGTAATCTTAACTGCACGAAATAATCTTAAATAAGTTAAATTGGTCAAGCCTTTTATTGCATTATCAGTAAGATCAGGTATATAATATAAATCTAGATAAGTTAATTTATTCAAATCTTTTATTCTGTTACCAGTAATATTAAACATCGAAGAAAGGCTTAAATGAGTTAAATTAGTTAAGCCTTTTATTACATTATCAGTAATATTATTCATATCACGTAAATTTAAATTAGTTAAATTGCTCAAACTATTTATTCCATTGTCAGTAATGTTATCCATACTACCTAGATATAAACGAGTTAAATTACTCAAACAACTTATTTCATTATCATTAATATTGCTATCATAAGATAAATACAAAGATGATAACTTTATATCTTTTATTAGTGACATTTTTAAAGTAATAAATTAACCTTTTATTCCATTATCATAAGGATAAATATATCGTTATATGTTTATTAATCATTCTAATAATTTTAAAATTCTTCTTTATGAATTATTGAATAATGTAGAATTGTTTTCTTTTAGAATGACAAAAGATAAATAGATTCAAAAGAATATAAAATTATATAAACTATCTCCTTTACAATTAATAATTTATGACAGATCTAAGAAATAGTCTTATTTAGAAAAATCACCATATGAATAAAAATATGAAGTTAAATGTAAAAGATAATTTTGTTGAATTTATTTCTTCAGACAATATTATATTTAATATTAATGTGAACAATTGTCCCTATAAAGATAATTTGCTTAATATTAAAATTAGAGAATCTGAAAGAAATAAACTTAAAGCAGACAATGAACCGATTAAAATTATGGAATCGTCCAAGGTATTTGAAATCGTAGAAGTTTACATAAACGACGGAATGTTCAAAATATGTCCTTCAATTTTAGAAATGTATGAAACTGAAGAAAACTGGCTTCTGGATCAAAGAATTTTAAATGGAGTATTATTTATATTATCAATATCTTTGGATAGTTATATATCAATTTTATGGATGAAAATAAAGCTAGAAGAAGATTGGGCTATTTACAATGTTAATTATGAAAATGTTTATCATAAGAGTACATACATAAGAATTAGAAAAATTGTGAAAACAGTCAATATGATTTTGAGTGGAATAAATCTTAGAATGGTTAATATTGGTAATGAAATAAACGAAGCAACCGTGTTTATTAAAGAAGAAGGTTTAGGCAGTTTTGGTGTAAGTTCAATTATTAATCCATCTTTGGTTAGTACATATACTATTACTGATACAGACGACTTGTTTTTTCCACTCGATGCATATGACAATAATGGAAATTATATTTTGCCGAATAGAATTATTAATCTTATAGAGTCACAGGATTATGGAGATGGTATAAATTTGCATGATTATGGAAATGGTATATATGGGTTTAGTAGAATGGAAAGTCCTACATTATATACAAGAAAATATATGCTTAAACATTATCACGATAAAGGATACAATACAGAAAGTTTATATAAAGAGCCTGTGTATTTGGGTCCGGGTCCGGTAGAGTATAAGAATGATAAGGATATATATTATCTTATTGGCTATACATATAATTCAGAAATAGATATACCAAATGCATTATTCGATAAAAGAATTCCTCATATTTATAAATGTTCATATTCTATGTTATATTCTGACAATAATATTTTAATAAAATACCCGAATATTAAAGACACTAATGATTTTGTAATAAGATTTGCAGATAGTTGGCTATATTGTGTATTAAAAGGAATTAATTTAGTCGATATGAACATGATAGAAGATATATTATATTTCTATTTGATAAGTTCAGTGATTTCGGATTATAGAAATATAAATGTATCTGTAGATGATAAAATTATTCCTAACACTAAGGATATTGTGAATAATATAATAATACCTGAAGTAATAAGTAGACCGCCAATAAAAGAGGATGGAGACATTATATATATAAATATGTTTTATTAATCATCAGAATGATTTTATTGTGTTACTTAAAGCTCTAAAAACTTTAATAAAAATAACTTAATGATATATTCTTTAGTAGGTCATTTATTAGGTGACGTGCTTGGTTCACCGTATGAATTTAGAAGAAATCCTAGAGCTTCAAAATATTATTCTAGAGTTATTAAATATATAATTAAGATAAGTGCCTGGAGAAAAAGAGAGGGATCACTAGGGCAACCAACGGATGATACAGAAATGACTACTGCTCTGTTACTATCAATAAAAGATGAAAAATATAATGAAATAGAAGCTATTAAATCATATATTCATTGGGCCAATTATGGAAATGGAATGTTGGGTAATAACACAAGGAGATTATTTAAAGGAATAAAGACTATAAAAGGATATACTAATAGACATACCAGGTACTTTGACAAGATTCCAAATGTAACTCAATCTAATGGATCACTGATGAGATGTATACCTCTTTGTGAGAATTCATCATCTTACAATCTTTATCTTGATTGTTGTCTAACTAACCCATCAATAGTTAATTTATGGATAGTTAATATTTATTATTTTATGTATAATATATCAAATAATAAAGATAAACTTCAATATCTCTTTGACATGATATCACTTGAATATATTGATGAATTAGATAATTTTCTACAGAAAAATAATTTTGATTATGAATATGTAGATTGTCAACATATTATTGATATATTACTCTCTGATTGTCCATATAATCTTTCTGTGAAGAAAGGTAAGGGATGGGTAGTTAATCCTATAGCAATTCTTATTGAGACTTTATCAGAGGAATATGAATCGTTTTCTGATGTGATGGAACACGTAATTACACTTGATGGTGATACAGACACCAATGCTGCAATAATTGGAGGATTATATGGAAAATGGTGGCAAGAAGATACTTATAAAATACAGAATCATCCTATGATAAGGAAGTTTTTAATAGAATTTTAAAAAGATTCTGATCTCATACGATCTAATTCTCGTAATGTAACATGACGCAACTCAAGTTGTCTACTAGTGTTACCAAATATCTTACAAGATCTAATACGAGGCACTACTCTGCATGATCGTGATACAATACGACGTCGTGGTAATCTAGTATTCCATAAACTAGTTAGTTTACGATGGACTATAACATCTTTTTCACTAATACTAGTGTATGATTTACACCACTTGAGTAACAATTCTTCAATTATAATCTTATCATCTTCTGAAGTTGCTACAATATATTCACGTGTTGCTATTATACCTTCGTGGTTCATCACTTCCTCAGCGTGTTCAGTAAAATCACTTAGTAGTCTTTGGTAATTCCATTCACTTGCTTTAGAAAGAACAAACTTAACATTATCTATTAATTCCTATTCGCTCAAAGATTTCTCTAGTAAAGAAAAATCTTTGATTAATGAAAAGGTAGATGAATTATTAAGCACAGTTAAAACATTTAAAGGTCAGATATGACAAAGGGAACCGCCGAGATTATAAATCAAGAGCATATTGTCCGTACAGAAGAGATAGATGGAGATTGATCCAGTAGGATATAAAAAAGATTTATTTATATTATAAAATATTAATATAAGTGGATGGAGAATAAGAGAAGTAACTCTAGATCAATCAATAGATGATACAGAAATGACAACTGCTCTATTATTATTGAGACTTTATGAAAAAGCGATCCCCCATCTGTTGAATCATCTGTCTTTAACATTTCTAAAATAGAATTATATATCTACTTCAAATTAAATAGTAATAAATAATATTAGAAAACTTTAATTTTTATCTTATTAGATTTATTTTCTTTATAAAAATATTTTTATAAAATTAACGGGGGAATTTGCCTAATTCATTCATATCTGAAAGCAATCGATCGAGCCTATAAATCATATTATCTTCAAGGAACTTGGCTAGTTCGTTAAACATCGGATTATCATCTTTCTTACAAAAAGCTAATAATTTCTTAAACTTTTGATCTATTTCAATTGATTTATTACTCATATTTTTAATTAATATTGTTTAGTAGCAAAGATATAGTCAAAAATAATGACTTTATCTTATTTCAATAGAAATGTCTATTATGAAACTTTGAAAGTAGGAAATTTAAACTTTCAAATAAGCAATCTTGTATTAGATATGGTTCCTTTATTGAAAGACTTTGTATCAGCATCAAAGAAAGGATTTAAATCTTCTTCTATACTTGATTATTTTAAAGATTTTTTTTATAATTTATCTGAAGACAATCTTTATGAGTACTTAGAACAGGTGGTTAAAATGTTACATTCAGTAAGAGTGAAATTTGATGAAGTATTTTTATATTTTGTATACTTATTAGAAATACCAAGAAACATAATAGATCCTGAAACTATGTTAAGTATGTGGAATGATATTGGAGGATATCCAAGTGAAAAGTGGACATATAAAATAGATGCTGAGACTCGCATGATGAGTGTGGTATATGCTTTGAGGAAACCAATAGATATTAAAAGGTTAGAGATAGTATATATTGATTTAATCAGAAGTATGAATATGTGGGATGATGATGATTATGAATTACGTACGGGAGATGCTGTGGAAACAGTAGAAGAAGCAAGTGAAGTGTTTTTAGAGAATAAGAACTACTATTTATATTTTATGAATAATCTATCACTTCTCAGTCTTCATTGGCACTCTGTCAAATCATTAAAAGATTATATTGATGTTGTAGAACCTAGCGATTCTTTACCTATATTTACTTTACATAACTATACAATAATATGTGGAGATGTTTTTATTATTCACGATCCATTATTAAATTTATTACCTATTAAACTAAGAGACGCGTTGATGGATGATACTAACAATAGTATTTATAATACTCAGTTAGGCAAGGATAGAGCAGACGATATGAGAGAATTCTTATCTGCCTTATATAAGAGTCATGTTTATAATACAGCAAGCTTTTATAGTGAAAATGTAGAATTGCTACTAGATGATTTAAAATAGGAAATAAAAGTGCAAATTTAAAAACTTTTAAATCTTTTAAATTTAGTTTGCAAGCTTTTCAAAGTTAGTTTGCAAGCTTTTCTAAAGCTTAAATATAATATTAGTATTTTTATCTTATATAAAGCCTCCGAATATGCTGATAAAGATATTTTCTAACTTTAAATTGTTCATTTATATCACTCATGTAACCTCTAATCCATTTCCAAGACTTGCTGATTAAATCCAACTCAGTAGGCTGTACATAAATCGATGTTAAATCATTATAGAACACTCTGAGTGCTCCGTTGACGTGCTTCATTCCTCTTCTATCCTTGGGTTTTGCATGCAGACTTTTAAGGTCAATAAGAACGAATGAATCTCCTATGAATCCTACATTATCTAATATTAGATCATAATGTACTAATCCTGCCTTATCGATATCAATAAGAGCTTCTTTAAGCTGGGTCATGATATTTAAAATATTGTCAATTTTCATCTGGCTATTATCACCTCTTTCGATACCGTGAAATATAAACTCACTTATAGTCTGTGTAGCTAATTCTAGAACATCGAATACGCTAATATGCTTACTCATATCTTTTCTTTCACTCTCGTCACAGTAGGTTGGATCATCAGAAAGAGGTCCTATATAAATGATATAAGTGATAATTTCAACCACATATTTGGTTGAAAGAGCACCAGATTGTTGAAGTGAATATATTTTACTCAACTTGGATTTATACATATTATCACAAAGTCCTCCTCTTATTACAACAGCTACTTCTTTGCCATTATTCATACGTGTCAGAAAAGCAGCAGATTCCAATCCTTGACCTAATTTAGAGATTAAGTGATAACCTAATGATTTAAGATATTTGTAGACATCTTCTGAAAAAGGTATCAGCGCGTCACTGTATTCAATATCGTGCACGAATGTGAAGTCATCCATTTTTTATTAATCAATATGGAGGGGGCTCGAAGCTTCTTATTAATGATCTAATCTACTTAATTCATTTGCTAACATACTATAATCATATCTTAGGTATAAATAGTACTATAAAAATCAGGATGATGATTAATAGATAAATAATGATCATGTAATATTCTCAGAGATGAAAGTATATCTTCTTCAATAATATTGCCATATGTTCTAACAATAGAAATTAGATCTAATTTCTTGTAATTTATATACTTCAATATAATAGAGTGATCAATGAATTGATTAGAAAAATAATACAAAATAGGATCAATTAGAGATTCTTTCATCAAATGTAAACATCTCATTATTTCTCTCAATTCTTTTAGTGATGATATATACACAGGATACTTATTATCACTACCATTCTGAGTATAATTCCATAAAGATTCTACCATAGAATCAGGCATAATTCTACACAATTCCTTATTGTGTGAAACTTCCGCTTTAATTAGAACAAATGCTTTATATACTTTATAAAGATATCTTGCTATTGTATTAGTAAGATATATCTAATACTATTGAGATATAATTTTCTAATCTTCTTACTCAATAGAGAAATAGAAACCAGAGATAGTATAAAATCTAGCTCAACAACATTCAAGATTGTATCAATTATTAATATACCACTTTCCATTTTTATTAATTAAAATAAGAAGCTTTGAACCTCTCTATTCTTTAATCATATCATATGATTTCATAACCTCCAATATATCGGAGAAAGATTCAACTTCTTGATATCTCTTATGAATATATTTAAGTATTCCACAATAGATAGTAATTATATTTATGCTTTCTCTTTCTTGACCTAGTCTATTTATTCTTGCTTTTAGTTGTTTTCTTGTAGCAAGATTAGTAAAATATACACTTGTTATCATTGTTCCAAGAGATGTTAATGTGTAACCTTCACTTAATTGTGTTCTTGTTAATATTATATCTATAGGACCATTATAATTAAAATCAAGAGTATATTGTTTCTTTCTTGTCATTATTCCTATTCTTTCACTACCCACACCTCTCTCAATCAATTTATTATATATTTTAGTAATATGATCTTTATTTCTACATACTACAAATACTCCATCATCGATATGTTTTATAATATATTTTACCATTGTCCGTGTTATACTAACATAACAATCATTTATATGTGTTCTAAATTCCTTAGTAGTCATGCTAATTGGTACTTCCATCAATGTGTCAATTTCTATATTTTCTATTTCAACATCTGTATCAATATGTCTAGAATATATATATCCAAAAGCAATCAAATAATTATTATAATCTACTTTGAATGGACTAACAAGCTTCAACCATCTAATCAATCCATCACTATTATCGTTTGTTATTATAGTTCCTGTCATTAGTATAAATCCAGTAGAAAGATTAGCTAATCTTAGAGCTGCCGAAGTTCTTTTAGTAGGATTAAACATCTTATGTACTTCATCAACAATAAGAAATAAAGAATGTACATTCTCTATTATATAATCAACTATTGATCTTAATACATCATGTTCTACAATCAACACTCTTCCATACATATTTTGTATTGATTCTACATTATTAGAGTCTAATATTACATATATTATATTACTAGTATCTAACTCTGTAGTCAAATTATCTATTGCCGAAGAAGGTGTTGTCCATATACAATAGTGAGGCATAGTATTTAATGATACAAGATATTTAATATATTCCATTGATATATATGTTTTTCCCATACCCGTAGTTATCCACATAAGATGAGACAATTCTCCTTCATTGTAAGATTCGATCATTTCATTTAGAACATTAGTTTGAAAATCTTTAGGTTCTCTCGGATCATCCCCGGTTATCCAATAACTATTATTCATTCCATATAGACCATATGATTCCCATGACGATATATGATATTCAAGCATAATAACTTTCTTTATATATTTCTGTATTTTCCACCATACAGGATCGTAATTAACATCAAATCTACTTCTTCCTACACTAATTATAGGAAATATAATAATACACAATTTATGTATGATTTCATTAACAAGAAGATCAATATCTATGGGAGTTTGATCTTTAGACTTTCCCTCCCTATTTAAAGGGGGAAGCCTAAAACTTGAATCATAAGTCATAAAGTTTAAAAATCTTAACCATACCATAATATCATAATCTTCCAATAAAGTATCTATTTTATCTATGTATTTTCTATCCAACGACAAAGTTAGGTCCATATAACTATTTGATAGAAGTATTGCATTCTTGTAGAAAGAAGCACTTACTGGAGTGCACACAGATAAATCTTTACTAGAGATTTTCTCAAAGTTTCTGTCTACTGCAGGAATATGATACACCAATCTTTTAATATTTATCCAACTAGTATATTTTCCATCTTTAGTTTCAATATAATATTCGTTATCTTCAAGAAATAATTTACTTTTCTTGAAGATAACAAGAGACGAAGGAACATTTGAAAGCTTAATACCTGACTTTAACTTCTCTATTGCAATATCTATTCCTATATTCTCCACCTCTTCTGTAAGATCTTCCATTTTATGTGTTCTTGTTGGATTTCTTATTACCATTATCTTATATATATTCTTGGGATTTAACATTGCTAGATAACTTTTCTTTTCATGAGTAAAATCTATAGTGCCAATAAAAGCTGATAGCCAAGAATCTTCCAACACATATTTTATAGTTATTGTATCTCTTTTCATACTTTTTTAAAGATAGTTAAAAATATTCATACAACAACTCTATTAGAATATCGCCATGACAGTCGTTCGGTTTGCACCAGCAGCCCAATACTTTATTTTCTAATTCCAAAAGAGAATGATATAGTTCATCATTTTCAAGAATATATTCTCTATATAATTTTAAACTTTCTTCTCTTCCATATTTCTTTACTGAAAAAGGATTTGCCCATTTACTCTTTGATAGTCTCCACCCTCCCATATAACATTGTCTTCCAATGTAGATATCGCAGTCTTGGACCACTTTTCCACCTTTTCTTCTAATTCTTACAACTCTAGACATTTTTATTAATTAAAAATAATTGTCAGATATATAATCAAACAAAGAAGATAAATATAATTTAAATTTCACTGTATCATTATAGAATAACTCTCCATATTCTCCTATTAATTGAGCTAAAACAGATCCACTGGGATCAATAAATAGTTTAATAGTCTTATCTGTGTACATTGATCCATAAATGTTTATACGATAGTGGAGACAATCACACAAAATATAAATATAATAGAAATTATTAGGTTTTGTTTCTGTTATATAAAACTCAGAATCGGATGACTCATTCATTCTTAACTTAGTAATCCACTTTCCACATTGACTTAAGTATGGTATTGATTTTATGGACTCTATACTATATCCCAAATCTAACAAAGTTGAAATAATAAGACCTTTAATTCCAATGTTATAATTATTGTAACATAGAGATGGTTATCGTTAGATACTAATATATTATCTATATGTAAATCTGAATGTGACATTAATCCTGCATTATTCAATATTAATAACGAAATCCACAATTCTCTAAATATAAATAATGGCGAAAAATTATTTATATTTATTATTGTTTTTCCTGATATATATTCCTGAACTATATAATACTTTATATTTCTATTTATCATACATTTTCCTTTTATTAAAGGAATAGGAATAGGTATATTTATTAGATCGATCTTTCTATTAATTAGATTAATAGAAAGATCATATAATACATTATATTCAAAGTCCGACGAAAATTTATTTATTTGAGATTTAATTACAAATCTTGTATTATCTTTTCCTTGAGAATGTGTTAAATAGACATTACCGTACAATCCAGAATCAAGATATTCCCCTATATAACAATTAATATAATCTGATACATCTTTTGAAGTATTAATAATTCTATCAGTCATTTTTATCAGATTAATATAGAAATATTATCTTGTTTTTAGGTCTCAATTGTTTAATATATTAATCAGTATATTATATTCATTTAAATAGTTGCTGAATTTGGTATATTTATTACCATATAGAGAAACCATATCTAAATAATGATCGTGATGCATTCTTATATAATCTTTTATTTCTTCATCAATGTAAATATTATATAATCTGACAATTCTAAGTATCTTTGATACATTATAATGACTTGTTTTATTTAAAATATTTTCTAATGAGGTATTAATTATTGATACTGTGTCGAAGTTAACTAGTCTTATATAATCCACTATAATAGAATGATCAATATTTAGATTAAAAACATAGTATATAACAACTTCCATTAAAGGTTCTCCCATTAAATGCAAACATTTCATTATCTTTCTTAATTCTAATAGCGATGAAATATGAGAAGGATATTTAACATTGATATTGTGTAGAGAATAATTCCATAAGGAATCTATCATTGATCTGGGTATAATCTTACATATTTCTTCATTGTATGAAATTCCTGCCTTTGCTAAAACACCTCTTTTATATCCTTTATGAAAATGGTATATTATAGATTGACCATAAATGTCACTAAATACATATTTCAGAATATCTATGCTATAGTATTTAGATGTCTTGAAAACTTTTAATTGAAAATAATATACGATTCTAATTTTATATATTCGTCTAATCTCTTTATTTACAAAAAGATTAGCACATAAAGGTAATAGATTCTTTAATTTGATATTGTTTAATATTACTTGGACAATAAGAGAACTATCTTCCATTTTTTATAAAATATAAATAGGTTCGTGTATTGTATATAAACCATTTATTATGATCAGTAATATTATTTTAATGTTAAGAGAACTCTTTTCCATTTTTCATGTAAAAATGGAAAAGAATGAACCTAGAATTCATGAAACAGGAATAGAAAACGAGACTATTTTAGGGGTAGGGAAACAAGTCAAAGGAGTTTTAATGTATGTGTCTGGAATATACTCTCCAGGAGAAAATCCTCGTTCTAGGTTATCATATTTAAACAAGTATGATCTAACAATTAAAATATTAAAACTTCCTCACGATATTGACTTTGCAAAGAAATTAGGTGAAAAGAATTATCTTTCGATACAATCTAACAAAGAGAAGATGTGGAATATAAAGGAATTATATAATATGATGGTTGAGAATGAAGGTAAACAAAATCTTATATTTAGACCTAATAATTGGATAATAATAGGTAAACAAGAAGAGAAACATTATTTAGAGGGTGATATAATTAATGTTTCTGATATATCTGTAGAATATAATATTAAGTTTGACAGAAAAGGTTATGATTATATGGAAGTTTCTGAAAGTTTTGATAAAACTTTGATAAAAGTTTTTATTGTATGGAGGGCTAAAGATTTTATCAAAGATAATATGACTTTAGATAATATATGTGAAACTCTTAAGTTAAATATTGATTCATGTAATCAAATATATAATACAATAAAACATATATCGCCAGGAATACTTAAATCCTTAATTCAGAAGATGATAAGAGTAAGTCCCAGGTATATAATTCATGAAGCTTTAGGAAAGGAAGCTTTAGGAAAGCTTCACCAAAGCCTCAAATGGAAATCGAAAGAAGTAATGTTAGTATCCTTATACTTATTGGCTAACCATTCTGGATCTCTCAATCCATATTCAGGAATATTTACTAAAGGTATATCAGCATTAACTAAAAGACTAGCTGTATCAATAGTAGAAGATAGTTATGGTAACTCGCTCGACATACTTATGTTATTGTCAATCTCTCTAATATCTATTGATCATGACATATTTACAAATATATATATGTTAGAATATTTTTATATTATAGCTAAGAAAGCTATATATTCTTTGAAGAGTTTGAGATATGGTGTTGATACTAGTGCCGATACTAGTATCGACAATGCGATATGGGATCTTAACTCTTATATATTGGAAAAACTAGGGTCATTCAAGACAGATATTCAAATGTTTATAGATATCGCAGATGCTAAAAGTTACAACAAATCTTTACTAAAGTCTTCTCCTAAAAGAGAAAGATCGATGGAGTTGGTATCGTGTATAGATAATCATAGTTATCCCAATATTATGTATTATCTTCCTTATCATGATCATGATCATGATATAACAGAATTGCCTAAAATTATATGGGAAGTGGCTTCTAAATATAATCCAAGACTCAAATATACTATCAACATTGATACTGACATAACTTATGAAGATATTTTAGAAGCTCAAGCCCTTATATGGGAAAGATTATCTCTTTAGTAATTATAAAAATATGAATATAGCAATAGTGGGATCGCGATACTATAATAATTATAATCAATTTGCTAGTAAAATAGACAATATATTAAATAAATATTATAGAAAATCTATCACAATTATATCAGGCGGATGTAGAGAAACAGATAAATTAGCTGAAAGATATGCTAAAGAACGAAATATAAATATGTCGCATATAATAATAGCTTTTGTTAGTAATAGTTCTAGAGGTACATTGAACACCATTAATATAGCAAGAAATCAAGATAAAGAATGTATAATAATACATATTTAAGTTATATTGAAGAAGATTTTTAATAAAAACTCTCTTTAATATAAGATATATTCTTTAGATAGTCCTTCATTTGGAAAAATATGAAGAAAGAAAATATATTTTCTTTCTTCATTGATGGAAAAGAATATAATATTATTTTAAGTAATATATCTAATGTTTTATATAATGATAGTCTGACAAACAAGAATCTGTATCAATCAGAAAGTGCTTCGATAATTTCTGAATACTCTAAGAATGGAAAACTTGGGTATATTCCATCCAATGATCAAATAGAAAAGGAATTAACTGCCTCTGGAACTTATTATAAAGATCTATCTGAATATGGATTATTGTTTGGTGTTAATAATAATGATATGATCAACTATATATGGTTTAGGTCAAGACTTGAGTATGAATGGTCCTCTTGGAATAATGGATTTTCTGTAAAGAAAGAAAGTTTGAAAAGTTTTCAAGAAAAAGTTCTTCGTCATAAATTTAAAGATGTTAATAAAATAGCTAGTAATACAGTTATGACATATGATTTAATACAAACTAAAGAACCTCCTAATTGGGATATAATGGTAGGGTATCCGGTTACTAACTATATAAATTCAATATTTGGTACTATTCCAAATAAAGATTATATTACAATTAAATTAGAGAAAATATCATCAAGACGGAACAAGAATAAAGAAGGAGATTCTTCATTCTCAGTATATAAGAGAAGAGAAGTTTTCTTTAATTATTATGTAGAAAAGATAGATGATGAAGGAATAAATACTTATCTTAATGATAAGAAAATTCCATATATTTTGAAATGTGTATATCGAGATGGTTATATTTACTATGTTGACACTTGGGTATTTTGTATTCTGAGTGGAATAAATATAATAAATGGACCAATGATGAACAATAATGATATATATCGAAGGTTAGTTGAACCTACTATATCTGTTTCTTCTTATTATATCAAAGAGAGTTTTTAATAAAAACTCTCCTTAATATAAGATATATTCTTTAGATAATCCTCCATTTGGAAAAATATGGAGAAAGAAGATATAATAACAATAGTTGTTGATGGACAAAAGTATGATATTATTTTGAATAATATATCTGATGCTTTATATAGTAACAATCTGCTAGATGAGCATATGTATAAACCATTAGTTGCTCTAGCAATTTCACAATACTCCAAGAATGGAAAAATTGAATATCTTCCAGATATTGATAAAATGATGGAGATGTTAATAAAGATTTTCGCAGAACTCTGCCTGTATATGGAGCAGTGTTTGATATTAGAAATATAAATATGGTTAGTTACTTATGGTTTAAACTGAGGCTTGAATATGAATGGATATCTTGGAATGATGGATTTTCTGTAAGAAAGGAAAGTATATATAGTTTTCAGAAGAAGCTTCTTCATTATAAATTTAAAGAGGAAAGTATGGTGGGTATTAATGTGCTAATAAATTATGATTTAATACAAACCAAAGAATTTCCTGATTGGGAAATAACAATAGGATATCCAATTAGCAATTATTTTAATCCAATGTTTGGCATTATTCCAAAGAAAGATTTTATAACTATCTCGTTACAGAAAATATCATCAAGATTTGTCAAGGGTAAAGAAGAAGGAGATTCTAGTTTTTCTTTATATCAACAACCTAAGACTTTCTTTAATTATTATGTAGAAAAGATAGATGATGAAGGAATAAATATAATAAATGGACCACTGATGGATGATGATGAAACATACAGAACATTAGTTGAACCTACGATAAATGTTTCTTCTTATTATATTGAAGAATCGTTTTGATTTATATAAAATCAGTGCTAAAAATATGAAAGAAGAGAATATATTAACAATTACCATTGATGGAAAAGAGTATAATATTGTTTTGAGTAATATATCTGATGCTTTATATGATGATAATCTGCTAGAAAATGATAATTATGCTGATAAGTTTATTATGATAATATCGAACTATGCTAAATATGGAACAGTTAGTTTCTCAGAAAGTATTGATGATATATTAGAGAAGCTGCCTACACTAATAGATAAGGAAGATAGTTCCATTTCTTCAATATTATATCTTTTTGGACTTTCATATGAAGATATGTTTAGCGACTTGTGGTTTAGACTAAGACTTGAGTATGAATGGATGTCTTGGAACAATGGACTTTCTGTAAAGAAGCAAAGTATAAAGAATTTTCAAGAAAGACTTATTCGTTATAAATTTAGAGATAATGAAAGGGGAAATGTAAGAAGTATAAATTCTGTAAGAAACTTTGATTTAATACAAACTAAAGAATTTCCTAATTGGGAAATAATGGTAGGATATCCTATTACCAATTATTTTAATCCAATGTTTAGTAGTATTCTAAGGAAAGATTTTATAACTATTTCATTACAGAAAACATCATCGCAATTTGCTAAGGGTAAAGAAGAAGGAGATTCTAGTTTTTCTTTATATAAAGAAATTAAAACTTTCTTCAACTATTATGTTGAAAAGATAGATGATGAAGGAATAAATACCTACCTTAATGATAAGAAAATTCCATATATTTTGAAATGTGTATATCGAGATGGTTATATTTACTATGTAGATACTTGGCTGTTTTGTATTCTTAATGGAATAAATATAATAAATGGACCAATGATGGATAATGATGATACATATAAAAGGTTAGTTGAACCTACGATAAATGTTTCTTCTTATTATATTGAAGAGAGTTTTTAAAAATATAAGTAAAAAATGACAATGAGAAGAACGAAAGAAATGAGGTTTCGAAGTAGGAAAAACACAAGGCCAACGATAAGAATAAGAATAGAAGATCTATTTTCTGAAGGAAAGGTGCCAGATATTTTAATCAAATATGATGAAAATATTGACAATATAATTAATATAGAAAAAGAGGCAATAATATTATTAAATAAATATCGTAAAGGAGGAAAATTAAATATAGTATCTAATTTATATGATCCATATGAAATACTGGTAAGGCATAGAGTAATAATAGATTTTCTTTTATTATTTAATATACCATATAAATCAATTATAAGCTTGTCGTGGATGAAGGAAAGATTTGAATTAGAATATTCTATATACAATAATAAAACAACATCTATTATGTCTTATCCAATGGAATTAATGCAAGAAAAGATATCTGATGTTATATTTAGAGAGGACAGTGTAATAAGAAATAACAATATAGAATATCTAAAACTTCCTGAACCTATAGGATCAATAGTTGTGGGATATCCTGTCAGTTGTATTCTTTGTTCTTCCTTTATAAAAGCTGATCCTTTGGATACGGTAACTATAATATTCAGAGATATAAATAAAAGACAAAGATCAAAAATTGTTTATATAGTAAAAGGATCACGCAAATATATCTACTATTACATGCCTAAAATTACCTCTAGAAGTATAGGTAATTATTTATTAAACCCCAATATACCACATATCATGAAATGTGTATATTATAATAATATTCTGTATTACACAAACACGTGGTTCTTTTGTATTGTCAAGAGGTTGAATGTTGTTGACAGATTTATGATAGAAAAAGAAGGAAATAATATATACAAAATATTAATTAATTCAATAATGAATAAATCTTCATATGTTATTTATGATAATATTTAGGTGAAGCTTTGGAAAGCTTCACCAAAGAGAACTTAGAAGCTTTGGAAAGCTTCACCAAAGAGAACTTAGAAGCTTTGGAAAGCTTCACCAAAGAGAACTTAGAAGCTTTGGAAAGCTTCACCAAA
>SDBS01001500.1_pt1 | contig 23631 bp, 35 predicted proteins | sample 2277091 | NCBI WGS metagenome assembly SDBS01 (sample SAMN10404972, study PRJNA504765) | marine sediment metagenome | isolation source: marine sediment core GS10_PC15, 163 cmbsf | place: Arctic Ocean: Southern Knipovich Ridge | collected 2010
CAGCAGGCGGGAGGCCAGCAGGCGGGAGGCCAGCAGGCGGGAGGCCAGCAGGCGGGAGGCCAGCAGGCGGGAGGCCAGCAGGCGGGAGGCCAGCAGGCGGGAGGCCAGCAGGCGGGAGGCCAGGCAGAACCGATCCAAATAGGGCCGGGCGCCGGGCTCCGGTGGCCGGGCTCTTAGCGCCCACCAAATCGAGGGGTGGGGGTGGGGCTGTAGCGATGGCGAGGGGCTGCCGGATTGTGGCAGATATGACGCCCGATCCCCTGTATAGTATTCGCTAAGCTAATACTAGGGGTGGCCGATTATGCGAATTCCTAATATCGTCATAACCCATTGTAGGCAATAGACTTACGACACGGATTATTCCGATTCTGACGCGCGGTTAGTTACCGCGCACGGAATTGGCGATTATGTAACGTTGTGTTACACATTGTCATAACCCGTTGAACCGTAACAGGTTGCGCCACCGTCACAACCCCTACCAACGGGCTAATCGGCGGGCACCCGCAACCGGTGGCCGGGCTCCGTCGGCCGGGCTCCGGTGGGCCGATCGGTTCCGATAACATAGGCTATCGGAACCACCTTCGACAGAGGGGCACCATCACATCCATCGAGGGGTACACAAGGTCGGGCTGTAACAGTCGTGACCCCGCGAGGGAGGGGTCAAATACCCCGCCGAACCCCACCCCCCCTGGCCCCGCGCAACCCGCTGCCCTATCGACTTGATTGTTGGCTCGAAAATGAAGGTCTGACGCGGCAGTGATTCCGAGGGCGCCGGACGGGCAGTGTGTTGGTCCCTCAGTGGTGGGGTCGTTTCAGGCCGGTGGTCAATCTTGGTACTGATTTGGAAATGAGAGTCTGACGCGGCAGGGACACGAGGCACTAGCGGGCCAGTGTTATCTCTTGGAAAAGGGCCAATTTTCGGGGAAGATAACTTACTCATCTTCACACTTCCCCTATAGAGGTTAATAAAGTAAGTAATTAAGGTTTGGTATGTATAAATTCTTTTAGAGAAAAAGAGAAAAGAAGCGCCTTATAGGGGAAGTGTACAGATCATTAAATTACTTTTTGGCACAAATCGACCTAACTGACTGACCCACCTGGGTTTATGCCGACAAACGCCCGCTTACACGCCTGGAATCCGGTATCCAGACGCCTGGCGATCGCCCGCTGGAGCCCAGCAGGCAGGTTACCAGGTGTGTTGGCAGACGGCCCACAAGAGGTATTTCGAGGGCGCCGGCCCGACCCAACCACTGGCGCATGCAAACGGGCGACCCTCTCCTGGCCGCCCGTAAGCGTATCGGCTCGAAGTATTGGTATCGGCCAGCAGTGGTCAGCCTGGCCAATCGATCTCGTCGGGCCACACGATCGGGCCTTCCAGGTCGGACGGCAGCCCGGCCAGGTAGACGAGTGTCTCGCCAAGATCCTTGTTGAGCCCCGCCCGGACGACGAACTGGGCAAATGGGAGGCACCGCTCCCCGATCCTAAAGCCAGGGGCGGGTATTTCCCGATCTTCGAAGATGACGACCACCTTGCTGCTGCGGACTTCGCAGTCGAGAACCCGGTGGCCGGCGGCCAGATGCTGTTGTGGTTTGATCATAGTGCAATCATACCCGACAAACGGGGTCCCCTAGCGGAAAATCCATGCTTTTCCGTGGGTTTACCTATTTTGGGGACCACCTGGGCCGAAAATGTGGTATAATTTGGGAAGATCCCTACACTCCAAACGAGGACTGCATGAAAAAGGCTGTGCTGTACATCCGATCGACCCCATCGAATCCGCCGGCGCGACAGCGTCCCCGGATCGATCTGTACCTCAACCAACAAGGCATCAAAGTCGTTGGGGAAGAGGTAGAGAGGGCGGGGTCAAAAGGCTTCCCCGCATTTAGGCGAGCCCTCGACCGGGCCGATGGTCGACTGATTATCATCAGCAACATCGGTCAATTGGTCAAGAGCCCCACCTTCATGCGCCTATTGGACGGGGCCACCTTCGTGACCCTTGACTCGCCGGACTGCCGGCCAGACACCTTGGACGTTCTCCGCCGGGCGGCCGAAGAGCTAACGGCCGCGACTCGGACGAGGATCAAGGATGCGATGGAGGGCTTGAAGAAGAGAGGCGTCCCACTGGGATCACACATACCCGGAGCGACGGCCGGCGCGGAGGCTCTTCGCCGGCACGCGGGCAAGGGTCCAAAGATCGCTGGGAAGATGCGAGCCCAGCGGGCACGCGACTACTACCAGTTCGTCATGCCTCACATCGTGGAGATGCGGAAGCGAGGCATCAGCTACGTCAACATTGCTAAGGCGTTGAATGATGAAGGCCAGACGATGCAAAACGGTGGGCCTTACCATGAGGTTGCGGTCCTTCGGCTCAAGCGGCGTTGGGAGCAGGAGCACGGCAAGATCGCAGAGGAATTTGACAAACCTGGTAGGAGACAACAATGAAGACACTATTGAACGGTCCATACGAGCCTCCCGAGTGCAAGGTAGGCTCGACTCTCCATGATCTGAGTCTTGGCGACGTAGTAGTGGTCTCGAAGCGTGGTGGTTGGCCGGTCACGGTAGAACCACCTCGACCAGGCCCGAATCCGTTCGGGGAGATTCCCGTGCTTACCGGGAACCTGGTCAAAGCGGTTTGCGAGGAATCGATTGACGCGGTGGTTGATCATTGGTCTGTCACTCGTCGTCTTGTCAGGCGCTGGCGTGAGGCAATCACCGGGCGGAAGAAGAACATCAACACCGCGTTAGCACTTCTGCGCAGCAATCCTCAGTTCCGGGCAAAGTTCTATTGATCGCACATTCAATTACTACCATAGAAACGACAGGTCGGCAAATCAGACGGGCCGGAATAGGGCAACCAAATGTCAAGTTGGCAACTCAGAGTCCAACTCGTCATCGGAGTTGCCATTCTTTTGGTCGTAGAGGACAACCCAGTTCTCCATCGCCGTTCGTATCTCTCGAATTATCCTCTTGGTGGTAACAAGCTCTTCATTGAACACTCCGTCTTGTAACAGTTCCGTTATGAACGCAGAGACTTCGACATCATGCTTATCGATGTAGGCACGGCCGGCGTCCGTTAAGCTGACGAGTGGTGCTGTCTTGTGGGCGGGGTTCGGAGAGGTGGTGACAAAATCCCGACCTGTCTCCATGATTTGATTCACCAGCTTCCGTGCGTGTTGCCGCGAGATGGCTCGTTCACGGGCTAGGCTTGCCAGTGTGATCGGACTCTTCTTTCGCAGCGTGCGGAGAATGCGCCGATGGAGAAGGTCTACCGGCTCATCGGCCCAGTTTCTGTCCGAGACTTCTTTGATGATACTGGCAAAGACAATCCATTCCTCGTTTGCAGCCAAGAGTGGGTGCATCTCTCCTCCATGATGCCCCATAGGTAAGTCCATCCCTCTTCAGGCTGCTAATTATGCGGGTTGCCGCAATTGTGTCAATCCGAGTTGCCCTCAACCTGGAAGCCCCAGCTTTTCTACCTTCTCCAATTTGACAAGCACCCGTTTGTGGTGTAGACTTGTGTTGTGTAAACGACCTCAACACAGGAGCAGCACCGATGACGACGACACGAGAAGAATGGCTGACCCAACTGACCGATGCCCTGCGGCCCGCCTTCGAGGAAGCCGGCAGCGAGATCCCGGAGGAAGTCCGCGTAACCTGTGGCTGGCCCAGTCAAGGGGCCAAGGCGAAGAAGAATCGCCGCATCGGTGAGTGCTGGGGCCCCGAAGCCTCTGAGGACAAGCACTTCGAGGTTTTCATCAGCCCCACCCTCGACGATGCGGCTAAGGTGGCCGAGACCCTGGCCCACGAGTTGGTCCACACGGCCGTTGGTGTGGAGTGTGGCCACAAGGCGCCCTTCCGCAAGGTCGCTAAGGCCTTGGGGCTGGACGGCAAGATGACTGCTACCAACGCCGGCGAGGCTCTCGCGGCCAGGCTGCTGGAGATCACGGACGAGATCGGCATGTACCCGCACGCCCGGCTGAGTTTCAAGAAGAAGAAAGTCCAGGGCACCCGGATGATCAAGGTCCAGTGTCCCGATCCCGCCTGTGGCTATCAGGTGCGTACCACCCAGAAGTGGATCGACATCGGTCTACCCACCTGCGTCTGTGGCACGAAGATGGAAGCCGAGATGGAAGCCAAAGAGGAGTTAGAGGAGCTTGCGTCAGCCGCTTGATCTATGCTACACTTGAGGCCAGAATAAGGTGAAACAATGCGACTGATTAACACGATTGACTACCCCGACTATTTCCTGCGGCGGATGGTTTCGTGGTGCTGCAAGGAACTGGGGCTGCCAGGGCGGTATGTACGGGAAGTGGCATTCAGGAACTCGCGGAGTGCCTGGGGTGGAATGGCATATACCAACAGCCGGCGGGTTGGGGTGCGCATCGGGGCTGCCAGTCACTTCCCGTCCAAGTACCGGATGCGTGGCACAAGGAAGTGGTTCCCAATTGCCGACCGTACCGAAGCACTTGTGATGGTTACCGCTCATGAATTGGCTCACCTGCTGCTGCGACGGCTGGGCAACCATAGCCGACGTGGCGGCGGCCTGGCGGGTAGTGAGCACAATACCGATTGGCATGAGCGTAAAGTCATGGAGGCATTTCAGCTTTGTCGGGTGGAATTGTTGACGGCCTGGAATGAGCCGCCGAAGCCGCGTGCTCCACATCCTAAGCTGAGTCTCCAGGAACGCCGGGCCAATAACGCTATGCTGCTCCTGGCAAAGTGGCAGTTGAAACTGAAACTGGCTCAGACGAAAGTGAAGAAGTACAAGGCTCAGGTTCGGTATTATGATCGAGCGTTGGCCGCGAAGAGAGGAAGTTGATTGACTACGTCACAGTCACTTGCGAGGAAACCAATGGAACGATCCAAACATGAATGGGGTCTGCGCCTCATTGCTCGGCCGTTCAGCACGGCCAAGTTCTCTGACTTGATGATTCAGGCCGACGTTCACAAACCTTCCAGGGGCCACGCGCGGAAGCAGGTCTATGTGACCTTCCGTGGCACCTCGGGCGATTCGCTCCGCTACGCCGACGCCAGAACCTGGCAAGCGGCCTACACGGCGCTGCTCGCCGAAGTCGACAAGGTGGTCGACGAGTTTACGCCAAAGAAAAAAGCCACCAAGAAGGTGGCGAAGAAGGCGGCGAAGAAGCGTTAGCACTTCGCCCGGTCATGGTGTGGCCACTAAATCGCGTCGAGGGCCTTCACTATCTCCTCCTCGCTTGGCCTGCGGCCGAGAATATGGTACAGTACCGTGGCCACAGCCATGTGTTTTCTACAGTGTTGCCTCCGGTAGTAGGGCATGCTTCCGACGCCTCCCCGTGTTCTATCTCGATCTGCGATGACTTCAACAAGCTCAGCGACGGCCGCGATCTTCTCTGTGTCGAGGTCGGCCTGTTGGGCTTCCGTATTCGCGGTTGGGCTGCATCGGTTCATAGTGTTCTCCCTTGTGGTGTGACTGATGGATGAGCCTCTTGACTGGAAGTATGCTCTTTGCCTTGTGGCGATTGCCGCCTTCTTTCTGTTGCTTCAGGCGTGTGGCCTGATTTGATCGGCGTTAGTTCCAGATGGCATCAGGAGGTGGTTCTTCATCGAATCCTAAGACCGCTATTAAGTACAGCCTGTCTTGCACCACACTGCGCTCCATAGACTGCTTGTTGGTAAGTAAAGTTCTTGATTGACGTTGGCTAGATACGCGCTGAGGCTTTTCCACCCGGTCTCGAAGACATCGAGTTCCATCCCAATCTCCTGGGAAATTTAGGGTGCCGACCCTGCCAAAGTTTTCTACCATTTCCTGATCCCATACTCTGGCGGCGTCTTCTATCCTTGCGAAGCGGCCAAGGTACTTGTTCTTTCCCTTGATGAAGATTGCTGCATACCATTCCTTAGAGGTAGGTTGATACCATACACCTTTGAATGGATATATGTCACCGGTAAGCGCCGGCCGCCGCTGTCGTCGCCTGCTCGGCCACCGGTCTGCCCACCTTTGTTCTGGTGTCAATTGGTTGCTTTTTTCGGTAGCCGCAGTGGCGGTTTTGACTTTGGTAGCCATAGTGGCGGTCGCAAGCATTGGGTTCCATTCCATTCATCACGGAAGTTCAGGTAGCCCTTGCCACGTTTCTCCATGATGATTTCGTCATAAACACGGGCAGCCGTTTCATCGTCTCCATATGGGCCGAAACCCCTTGTTCTCCCATCAAGTTTGATGGTAACCATGAAATACGGTGTCTTGTTGGGGTCTCTGGGGCGTCTGATACCGACGCCTTTGTATTTGCGTCCTGGTTGCTTGGTGTGGATGCCCATCCTTGAGTAACCCCCGGACCCGCCCCGAAAACCATTGAGCAGTGTGCCAGGGTTCTTTCTGCTTCCTTGAATTCCAAGGGCATCAATGAAGAAGCCCTCGAAGAAGAATGCCTCTGTCTCCGCAAGGTCTATGGCGATGCGTGAAATGTTCGGGGTGACTTCCTGATCAAGCATCTGTCGCAAATAGATGTGGAAGGGACGGGTTGTATTCCTCTTCTCATAACATTCATGCAGATGCTGTTGATCCCGATCTCCGTGCCCCTTCCCAATGTAGATCGGCTCATCGTTTCGGGGATCGATGTAGCAGTAGACGTAGAACTTGTTGGCGCGTACCTTTGGCGTGGAAGTCATCGGTGTACCTCAAGCGAAGAGAGTCTCAGTTCCATTCAACCTGTGTCGCCGGCAGCGGGCGCCGCACAGACTCAGGGCTTATCCCAGCCCGCTTGCACGCGATCCACCCGGCGGCCTCTTGGAAGTTTGCCACTCGGATGCAATCCGTGCTGCCACACGGAGGTAGCACCGTCGTGTTCTCTTCGACGATCATGATCGGGATACCGGCCGCCTGGCACAGGTGATGCGGCGTCCCGAACTTCATGTTCGGTGACACCAGCACGTCGATGTCCTTGACCCACAAAGCATTGTCCTTGCCGTTCAGCCTGGTGGTCCAGTGCGGCGCGGTGTGGAGCCCTTTGAGGACGCAGAACAGGTAAGCGACCGACACGAGTTCGGCGGACATTCGCGGGTCAACGACCAGCTTGAGATTGTCGAAGGCACCACTGTCGATCGGGGCGTGTGCGACGGGGCATCGCAGTGCCGCTGAGACCGGTTGGCATGCCATGGATTCCACGGCGCCCCAGGGGTTCACGCCACCCGTCTTGAAGTAGGCGAGGGCGACCTCCTCTGGCGTCTCGATCTCGGTCGCAATCGCCAAGGCATCGAACTCCATGTCCTTCACCTGCTCGATGAGCGCCTCAGTGCCCAGGACCTTTCCTGTGGCGCAGCCCGACTCATCGTAGCCGGACTTCAGGACGAGATGTTCCTTCAGGACGACGATCCTGGCGTCGATGCCCAGGGTTGCTCTTGCGGCTGAGACGGCGTTGATGGTGTCGGCGTTGTTCTTGTGCCGATTGATGGCCACAAGAATCTTGTTGACCTTCACTGGTTTCAAACCGATCTCGCTGGCCAGGAACTTGTCCAACGAGTGGCCATCCACGTAGAGAGCGTTGGCCGGCATCTCGTTGATGTCGGAGGCATTGACGACGTTCGGGTGCAGGACGATCTTGTCGCTCACGGAGCCGATCAACCTGGCGGCCGGGGTCGCATCCCCAGCGTGGCCGCCAATCTCAGCGCCTACTCCGGTTGGTACGATGAAGACTGTGTTCATCCTATTCTCTCTCCAGGATGGTGACTTTCTTGATGGTGGCGTCGAAGAATCTTTCGCAGTAGTCAATGACCCCTTGGATGTTGAACTCGCGGCAGACGAAGACGTTGATGTAGACCTGGCCGAGCATGTCAAGGGTATGGATGGTGATGTTGCTGAAGAGCAGGAATTGCACGACGGTCGTGCCCACGCACTTCGGGTCAGTTTGCCGCTCGGCGGCCGGCACGCCAACGTCATCCCAGAAGTGACGATCGCAGACTTCCACGTCGAGAATGCCGAGACACATCGTATCAAGGAATGCACCTAAGTCGTCTCGATTGAACATCGAGACATTGGCATCATGCAGATCGATAATGACTTCGTGGCCGTAGATGGTTTTCTCCTCAGTTAGGGTTAAGTTCGCCGCGTTTGCTGATCAGCGGGATAGTCTTCATCTCACACCTTCCGCACGGAAGGGTGAAAGAATAACCACCGCTTCAGGGTGTCGATCTCATCATCATGTGCGATGTGACGCACGTACTTGGTGAGTTCGTCCCAAGCACCGAAAATGTGTTGAGCCGGAAAAACGCCCCAGAGCCAATCCGGGCAAGCCTTTTTTCCCTGCGAAACATGCACTAGCACGGGCTTCTTTTGTCGATTGCTAAGATAGGCTTCTTCGTAACTTCCACAGGCATGCACTTCAACATCAATGTGAAGCACCACAAAGTCACTGATGTCGCACATCCTTAAATCGATACGGCGGATTTGATTCATCTCCGCACCAATTGCGGCCCAGTCGCCACGTTCCTTGGCTTTGTAACGACGACGGTGACTTGCTTCATCTTCGAGGGCGAAGTCGATTGGCTTCCGCGTGGGGTCAAGCCAACTGATTTGCAAGTCATCCAATTCTGTTCTTAAAAACTGGCGCCACCCAACTCCTCTGTCGGGAGCACGGTCCATAGCCCCGGCGAGATACGCGCGGGTTCCAGCAAGTCGATTACGAACCATAGCAGAGACTCCTAAAACGAGAGGCTCCGAGGCGACCACATCCCATGTCGAGATACTTGATTGCGTCCCGGTATGTCTTGATTCCACCACTGGCCTTCACTTGAACACCAGTGCCACAGACGGTATCCAACATCACCTGCACGTCTTCCGGTGTCGCGGGACCGTGGCCAAAGCCCGTTGAGGTTTTCACGAAGTTCACGCCGACCCTGATGCAAAGCTCGCAGGCTCTGACCAATTGCGAAGGCGTGTAGGAGTATGATTCGAGGATCGCCTTGACGACGGCGTTCTCGCAGGCGCAGAGTCTGTGAAGGTCTCGATCGATGATTGCTTCGTCGCCACCGAGGAACCGACCGTAGTTGATCACCACGTCCAATTCCTTTGCTCCTGAGGCCAGTGCGATGGCGCCTTCCTCGTACTTGGCGACCGGCGACGAGTTTCCGTGCGGAAAGCCAATTACGGCACAGACGTTGTCGTGCATGGCGGCGGCGATTGGGACGTTCACCGAGGCAACGCAGTAGGCTTTGATCCTGTGCTTGTTACAGAAGGCGGCACCATCCTTGATGTCTTGGATCGTGGCCAGCGGGTCGAGGACGGCGTAATCCAGATGTTCCGCGATGTAGCTGTCAGAGTAGCGTGGTGTGTAGTCTTTCATGAGTTTCTCCAGTTCTTGTGTGGTCAACCAATCATTGATTGGAACGTCGGTGAAGTCCTCTTTCGTCAGGGGTCTTCCGAGAAGGTTCGCTAAGCACGTCAGGTGGACGTTATCGTAGAAGCCCAATCCAGCGTCTTCCCAACATTGCTCTGTCACCATGTAGTGATCGCGTGTCTCGGTTAGGCACCCCGGACAGATGTGTTTGATGGTTCTCATGTGGGTCCACTGACGTACCAGGTACGAAAGGCATGTCTCAACATCTGTGATGCTCGTTGTGGGGTGATGTGAATGGCACAATGTCCATTGCGATAGACGTTCACGATGCCGATGTCTCCGCGCCCATTCGTTACCATGAGATAAAAGTGCCCGATTCGTTTCGTTTGGACTACGATGCAGCCACTTTGGAGAAATCGCTTGGCCGCCGGCCACGTCTTCCGCCGGGCTCGTCCAAGGATTTTTGAAATAGCTTGAGTGGTGGTCCATTGGGTTTTTTTGCATTGCACCCGTTTGCGATACCGGGGCAAGTCTTTGTATGTGACCCGCCGGCCGAAGAACTTATCGATGTTGAGTAGGGCGATTGGTCCACAAGAGTAGTGATCACGCTGTTTGCAGAATCGTGTCATCAGGCCCCCAATGCCTTTTTGAGCCACTCCCAACAGCCTTGCGTCGGTTTGAAGTTGATACAGTCGCCCTTGTTCTTGTCGTGGCAGTCTTCCCAAATCGGTATCAACTCTCCGGTCACCGGATCGATTGTCTTGGGCCAGGGAGCAAAGCATCGCCAATAGATAGTGCGAGGGACACGATGCTTGTGACAATGGCCACATTTGATGCAGATGGTTCTCATAGAATCCTCGCGCCGCGATATCGCCAGTCGTATGCGATCCGCCCGTCTGGGAAGAAGATGATCTGACGTGTGTCATTTGGGTCTGTGTCCACAGTGAGACAATTCGAGACGCAGACGTTTTGCCCGCGAACGTCATAGACGATGCCTCCGTGGGGATACTCCAGCAGCTTCGTGGCACCTTTTGAGTCCAGGTAGTGATTCAGCTTCTCCGCTGCGCCGATCGGCTTCTCTTTCCTCACCCAGTCGGCAATGACCAGGTCTTTCGGATCTGATGGCATCTCTACTTCGCGGAACGTCAACTGATCAACACCCCTCACACGACATTGGTCGATCAAGATTTCCACGTCTTCTGGTTGATGGATGCCACTCTTGAGCATCGTGCAGTTCAACCGCACGGCGAGCCCAATTCTCTTGAGGTGTTCCACAGCATCCCAGAAGCGATACGGCTCTTTGATCCCCATGAGCTTGCTACTGCGATACGGATCATGGTGAGTGATCGAGATGCAGACATGCGTGAGACCGGTGTTCTCCCAGTGACCCAGATTTCTGAGGTTCTTTTCGATCAAGATGCCGTTCGTCCACAATCCAACGAGTGGAAAGCGGAAGTTGAGACAGTCGAGATACCGCGTGATCTGTTTCGGCCAGAGGAGCGGTTCTCCCTGACCGGTCAGAGCCACGGTGATCAAGCCGTCCCGAGCCTGGTCCACGACCCGGCAAGCGATGTTGAATCGCCGTTCACTGAATAGGGCTGTCTCGCAGGCCGCGGCGCGTGTCATCTTGGCCACGCAATACGGGCAATTCGCGTTGCATGCCTGTGTACCGACGACGATCGAGAAGGTATTTGTCTTCACAGAACCACTCCATCAGCGAAGTCCAACATTGCCTCGCTGGTTACGCCGATCGCCACGTCGTCGTTTGTTTGGCTGCGGCCGATCACCAATCCCACGACCGTCTCGTCGACGATCAGCGGAGCGCCGGTGATCTTGTCGGCGGGGATGTCCTTCAAGAAGAACCACGCTGGGTTGATCGCCCTTCCCTTGGTGACCTTCGTGATTGTCTCGCCATAGACGCTGAGTTCACCTTCCGGCGCGTCTTCCAGCGAAACACCTGGCAAGTTCGTATCAATGCCAAGGGCGACCAGTTCACAAACGTCGTCTTGGAGCAGCACGCGAGCCTCGACGCCATTCACCAAGACGGGGCCATTTCCGTTGAAGAGCATCCGACTTGTCAAGACGAACTCTTCCCCGGCGTGGGTCACAACGATGCCGTAACCGCTCAGGACGCCGACCCTTGTATGGCAGACGACCCGGACGATCGAGTCGTTGAGGGTGACGACCGGGATCGGCGCGTCTGGCGTCGGTGGCGTCGGGCGAATGGCATTCGATATCAACGCCACCACCAACACGGTGGTACTGAATCCGGCTGCGAAGAATACGATGTTGTTTTTCATGGACACATCCTCAAAAGGTTCTGGAGGGCGTTCAAAGCGACGAGGACACAACCTCTTCGCAACGAGGGACACTCGACCTTGAATAGTTCAAACATTTTGTATTCGGTGAAGTTCCGCATGGCACCGACGGTCTTCCCCTCTGTGTATTCGACGAGCATTGAGGCGGCGGCTTGTGCGAAGCAACAGCCCTCACCTTGCCACCAGATTTCGACGATCACGCCGGCTTCGACCCTTGCCTGGATTGTCGCCGTGTCTCCGCAAACAGCGGAGGTAGCATTGCCTTCGTAGACCCAGTCGGAACCCTCCGGCGTCGGCAACAGTCCCTTGTGGTACGGCTCACCGTAGTGATTCAAAACATGCTCTTGGTACATTAGCAATTGCTCTTGATGTTGTCGGTGTACTTCTTTGCTATCCAGTGGGCGTCGTCGTACTCTGTCCACTTGGGCGGCACGAAGACTCGGTCCTTGTTGCTCGACAAGTAAAAGTGCTGTGCGTCCGGCCACCGGGAGATCGTGATCACTTCGTCCGGGTAATGGTTGGGCCAGTTCATCAGTTCCGATTCAACGGTGGCGAGTACCTTCACGCTATCCAGCGGAATCATCCCGCCACAGAAGTTCACAGCGAGCGTGGTGCCGGCGGACAGAAACTTCTCCACTGAGCCAAGCCATAGTCCTGCCAAGCGTACAGGGTTCTTCAACACTCCCTCTTCGGAATCCGGCTTGAGGTGCGGGTCCATGCCGAACTTGGTGAAGTAGAGATTGGCGACTCCCTTGTGCAACTTCATCAGCGCGTCGAGATCATCCGGCTTCAGGATCAGATACCATCCTTGAAGATCCGGACATTTGGCGTGCGGTTGGCAACGAGCGAATCGATACATCACTCAAATCCCTCTTCCAATAATAGCGACCGTCGTCTTGTGTCCTGCACTTTGCATTGTCGTGGGGCGAAAATGCGAAAGAGTCCCCCTGTGACCCAGAAGGGGCCTGCAACGGGCAGGCAGACTACAAAGAGGATCACCGTTGCGAGGAGTGTTGCCCCGTTGGAGACATCATGGACGATTTGGTCTTTATTCATCACTTTCCTCATTTCTTCACAGGTGTCACAGCCGCAGCCGTCGTGGGCGCCATACCTGTCGAATCCCATCACTTCTCCGACCTAGCCTGGTCACGTTCCCGCCGGGTCGCTTCCAAGTCAAAGACCAGGTACTTCATGTCGAGTCGAAGCTGCGATAGGGCGTCTTTCACCAAATTCAGTATGCGTTGCCGACGCCCGAAGCTCTCCAGCACGTTCAAAACACTCGGCGTGATTTGTCGTTGGTGTTCTTCCGGCAGTTGACCAACTGCTTTGATCAAAGCATCAAGCTCTTTCATTGCCTTGCTCCAATTCCTGTTTGAACTCCAGCGTGAGCTTGTCCAACACCTTAGCCCGTCGCAGGAAATCAGGGCCTCGGTTTTGTTTTCGGAATGCCACACACTTTTGGTGGTTGGGGTCCTGGTGCTCATTGAGCAACTGCGTGTAAACGGAGACCGGATCAGGCAACGCCGTGGTGTCGATCACGTATTTGCCCCTTGGGATGAACCCATCCGCACAGAGCACATTGAGGATCAGATCGAGACTCCGGGTTTTCCGTCCTCGCCGGATGTTGTCCACCTGCTGGCTGATGTTGGTGGCCGGCGGCAGGTTGCCCGTCACGATGAACTCAGGGCAGACCCCCGCTGTGACTCCGGTGGCCCGCAGGATGTCGTAGTCCCCCATCCGGTAGACCTTGGCCAGATACGCCTGAAGGTCCAGGTAATGCACCCGGCAGAGGTAGGTGACCTGCATCGGGAGCTTCGGTTTGGGCCCCTTCCAGGGCTCGATGGGCTTCTGGGGCCTCTGGCGTCTGAGCATTGGCATCCTTTCAGCGGTTTGCGGGTGTATCTCTATGAGAAACTAGGGGAAAACGGGCTTCCAGCTTCCCGAAAACGCATGATTTGCCGCGTTAAATCACCTATTTTGGTGAAAATAATTCTCTAGTTTACTTTTGTGCCTCTCGTTTGTACTGTATAGATAGTGAACGTCCTTTCTAGGGAGATTCCATGGTTTTGGCACGAGTCACCGACCCCGCCGATCCCACCCGATGCCAGGGTGCAGCACCCGATGGGCAATGCCTGAACAAGGCCGAGCCCGGCTCAAATCGCTGCCGAGCCCACGGGGGCACGGATTTGGCCGCGAAGGCCGAACGCAAACGCGGGTATCTTCTAGCGAAAGCCGAGGATCAAACTCGATTGGCCACCCTCAGCGAGGAATTGGAGCCCGTTAAGGCTCTGAGAGACTCCATCGCTTTGCTCCACATGATGATCGAGCGCCGATGGAACTCCATCAAAACCGATGGAGACTTGCTGCAAGCCTGTGGCCCTTTGAACCAGATGCTCCAGAACATGGAACGCCTGGTGTCTTCCTGCCACAAGATTGAACAGAACCTCGGCCAGCTTCTCGCCAAGAATGCGATTCTTGCGTTGGCCAAGCGGATGGTTGAAGTCATGGTCGAAGAGCTTGAAGGGATCGAGGACTATGAAGCGATCATTGATCGCATCACAGTCCGACTGGTCGACACGATACGCGGGACGGACAACGACACAATCAATGAGACAAGCAAAGTGCTGACTTTGCCGGCTTCTTTTGAAGAACTTCCTCCGGAATAGTATTCCGGAGAGGTAGGTTTGTCGTGGCCGCGACCACTGAGTATCAGAGAATCCTGCCGGTCAGCGGGAGAGCCTCTTAACGCAAGGTGCTCTTACCTCTCCGGAATACTATCCCGGAGCCGACCTTCCTTCGGAATAGTATTCCGGAGCCGACGCCCTCGGGCGTTTCTATACGGCCCAGGTTGTTTACGATCTCGGGCATTTCATGTGGCGCACGGTCCCGGCGACATGGCCTTGCCGAACGGCCGGATTACGACTCCCTGTGCTAAGCCACTTCAACCAAGAGGTTTGCCTTGAACCTGCCAAGAGTTTGCGCATGCGGCAACCTCATCAGGTTCTCTAATGAGGAATGCTGCGAAGACTGCTTTGCTCTGCAAGCCGACCGTTATCACGGTCGAAGCCAACGAGTGAAATACCTTCCGTGTATGGAGGATCGATTCAATGACGAAACTTCAACCAGAGATAAAAGTCGGTGACATCATTGGCTTCTCCGGCAGCGGGTTGGATGGTTTCATCATCAACCTGTGTACCTACGGCATCCCACTTTGGAGCGCTTCGCACGTCGGGATCATCGGAGAGCATGAAGGTGAGCTACTGCTCTTTGAGTCCACGACACTTTCTGATGTCCCCTGCGTGATCCAAGGCATACCTTTCAAAGGCACGCAAGCTGTTCAGCTTCCCGATCGTCTCGCTGTTTATCCGGGACGGATGTGGCACTATCCCCTGTGTGAGCAGTTGAGTGACACCAAAGCCGAACGTCTCAACAATTTTCTGGTTGAGCACGTTGGGATCTTTTACGATTTCATCGGAGCGGTTCGCGCAGGCGGCGCAGCTTGGAGTTGGTTTGAATCGCTACTCCACGATGAAGACTTAGGACACATTTTCTGCTCAGAACTTTGTGCTGCGGCACATCGCAAGATTGGATTGATCCAAACTGACAATGTAAGCCGCTGGAATCCGAACCGGTTTATCCGGTACGAATGTCGGGAGAGAATCTTGGCACAACCGTGGAGACTCAAATGAAGCGTCTTCTCTGTGTTCTTTCACTACTGGTGTGCCTACCGGGCTGCGATCAAGAAATCAAACTTGATTTCGGTTGGGGCTCCGAGGACACACCGACAGATAACCGGCCGGACTACGTTTACCCTGATTACAAACGTGAGTTTCCGACCATCAATCTGGAGCAATCCTTTCGCCAGGGCAACTGGCTCGGCTCACAAAGGGAAGGCTCCTGTGTGCATGCCACGATGATCATGCTTTTCCGGTGGCAAGGTCGAGAAGACCTGGCCGAGAAATGGCGAGCGACCTACGAGAACGGCGAATGGCATGATGGGCTTGCCGCCAAGTTCGATAAGGAAGGTGTTCGCTATGCCTACACTTGGAAGAAGAACGACGTTCGTTTCCTTGAGTGGGCATGCAAGACTCGCCGTGGCTGCGGTGTAACGGTACTGGGCGGGGCCCACATGGTGATGCTTGTCCACCTTGACGACAAGTGGGCCGGCATCCTCGACAACAACTACACTGAGAAGATCAAGTGGGTGCCAAGGCAGACTTTCATCAGTGAGTGGAAGAATTCCTACTCATGGGCAGTCACGCCAGTGTACACACCCCCGCCGCCACTTCCATCCGAGGGAAAAAGCGAATGAGATTTCTTCTGACCCTGACATGCCTCCTGGCATTGTCAACCAGTGTGTTTGCAGCCGACCTGAAGGCAGACGCCGAGTTTGGTGTCAAGCACACCCAAGAGCGTGTGATCACGCTCCCGCAGGATCAAGGCAAATGGTACGTGAGCCTCTTCGGCGACTCGACTGATCCGAAGTATCAGCGGTTGCAGCAGTGGTTCAAGACGCACGAAGGCTTGTCTGATCTTCGCGGCCAGGTTCACTACAACGAATATGCGACCGACACGACTCGCTATCAGCGGTACACCGAGCAAATGCCTGGACTGCCCTGCGTGCGAGTGCAAAACAGCAAGGGTAGTGTTCGCGCCGAATTCTGGGCGGACTACATCCCACTCACTGGTGAAGCTCTTTTCACCGGTATCAAAGCCGACTTGAGGGATGAGACCCGCCAGCGAAGGCGACGACTTTGCCCGTGCCCGAGTCCTGACCCGGTGCCGACACCGGAACCGACTCCCGACGTTCCATTCAACGATGGACCGCCTGTGTTTGATGAGCCGGAGCCGGAGCCTGAACCCGAAACGTCGAGTTTTCCCTTCCTGCTTGCCCTCGCCGCCCTAGCCGTTGGTCTTGGTGTTGGTGTCACGCAGGGCTATCGGAAAGAGCGGCTTGATGCCGCTTCGCCCAAGCAGAAGGGTCTCTAAACAATTTCTTTCCAGTCGGATTTGCTCTTGTAGCCCTGGCTGGTTATCTGAACTTCACTCCAACTCTTTGAGGGAGAATCAATGGTCCTTACGTTATCGAATCTCATCATCGTTGCTCTCATCGGTCTCTGTGCCTATTTTGGCAGCAAGTGGCTGTTCAAAAAGGACACCGAGGTTGAGAATCGTCGGCGTGCCGCCGGCCGCCTGGCTGCCAAGCTCCGTGAGCTTGGTTTCACCGAACTGCCCGAGTTGTTCATCGACTACTCGGTCGGTGATTACAGCGGCATGGCCCACAAGCTCCAGCAGGTCGCCACAAAATTGATGAGTGGTGAGAAGGCGGTCTTGGCGGAACTTGACGATGTGTTTCTCAAGCTCTTGTCGATCCGACTCAATACTGAGGAGGGTCGTCACCTGGTGAAGACACGGCTTGAAGAGGTTGAGAAGCTGTTGGCTCCGCGCGTGGTTCCGACCCCGCTCGCCATCATGGACGCTGTGGCTCCGGCCGCTCCGGCCGCTCCGGCCGCTCCGGCCGCTCCGGCTGTTGCTCCGGCTGTTGCTCCGGCCGACGCTCCTGTGTCGGTTGAGGGTTTGACTCCGGCTCCGGCCCCGGCGTCCGTTGTGGTCCAGGTCGTTCCTGTGGCTCCGGTCGCTCCTGTCCTGGTCGCTCCTGTCCAGGTCGCTCCTGCGGCTCCTGTGACTATCCAGCCGCTCCAAAGTGGCTCCAAAGTGGCTCCGGCCGAATAAGGGAGGTGACTCTTGCGTCGAAACAGTTATCTCCTGCTCCTGCTCCTGATTCCTATGCTCACCCTCGCTAGTTGTGATGGTGTCACCATCGGCCAACCTGCGAGCGATGCACCGGAGCTTCAAGTCGAGCCCGACCCTGAACCCCAGCCTACTGCCAACATCGAAGTGCTCGTCTTCAAGGCGAAGTGGTGCAAGGCTTGTCAACGCGACAAGCCTCAAGTCGAGGAAATGCGCCAGCGAGGAGTGAAGATCACTGAGATCGACTGGGATGAGCACCCTGAGATATTCAGGAAGTACGGCGTCACTCGAATGCCAACCTATATCGTCCTTGAAGACGGTGTGGAGGTTGAACGGACCGAGGATATCATTCTGATTATCGGTATCCTTTCAGCCATCTTGAAGATCGTGATTCCGATCCTCATCCCACTGCTCTTCGGATGATCATGTAATTTGGATCGGGCCTCGGCAAGTTCGAGGCTCGATTCTTCAGTTCTCTGAGGAGACCTGAAGAATCGGACAACCAATCCCCTAACCACGAGGAAGATGATGAAACTGCGAGTGCCCCAGAGTTTGGAATACAGTCGTGTCACCATGGAAGTCACTGGACCTGGTTTCCTTACTCATCTTGAGGTGAGTAACGAGTTGCAGGAAATCGAACGCGAGTTCGAGGTTGAGGATCGCCTCCTCACAGTCAGAGCCTGGTTTATCACGAATGCTCATGAGCCGGTGGCCGGGTCTGAAGTCGAACTGTGGCTGGGCCGTGATGTGGGCCGCCCGTTGACTGGCGAGGGAATGCCTGAATCCAAACCCGAACCCAAACCCGAACCCGAACCCAAACCCGAACCCAAACCCGAACCCAAACCCGAACCCAAACCCGAAGGGGACTCCGATGAAGAGACTGAAGAAGTGGCTGCTGACAAAGTTGAAGAGCCTGCTGTGGCGGAGGCTGAAGAAATGGCTGCTGACAAAGCTGAAGAGCCTGTTGCCGAAGTGAAGCCTTCTCGGCGGGGTCGTCGGTACGGTTCCTAACGCGAGGCCACCATGGATTTGCTCAACGAATTGACATTGTCGATAGCGGATGGCTTGCAAAGTCGATCCCTCACCAATTGTCTTCGTTGGGCTGCTAAGCGGAGGGTGATGACAGGGGACTTTGCCGGGCCATACTCGATAAAGCATCACCCCTGGGTCAGGGAGATGCACAACTCGAAGGCGTCCTACAACTATGCGATGAAGGGCGCCCAGTTGGGTATCACCGAGATTCTCATCAACCTGGCGTTCTACACGTTGGACCAACTGAACCGCGATGTGCTTTACGTTCTGCCAACATCGAAGAATGCCAGCGACTTTTCCAAGTCGCGTTTCACCCCAGCCTTGAAGAACAGCCCCTACCTGAATTCGCTCTTCACAGACATCAACTCGATTGAACTGAAGCAGGCTGGCAGCAACACGCTCTACATCCGTGGTTCGCGTGGCGACAGCAACCTGAAGTCGATCCCCGTTAGTGTCTTGCTGTTGGACGAGTTGGACGAAATGAGCCAGCGGGCCATCGCTCTTGCGTTGGAACGCCTGTCTGGTTCGCTCAGCAAAAGCGTGTGGGGCATCTCGACTCCTACGGTTCCGAACTTTGGCATCCACAAGCTGTACCAAAACTCGACGCAAGAGCATTTCATTTTCAAGTGCCCGTGTTGCAGTCGTCGGACGGAGTTGGTCTGGCCTGATTGTATCGAGATCATCGGTGAGCACATTAACGATCCGCGATGTGCGGAATCCTTCTTGAAGTGCAAAGAGTGCGGCGGGCGTTTGACGCATGAAGCGAAGCCTGATTGGCTCCGGACTGCAAAGTGGGAGCCCACCAACCACGGTGGTAACCCGGATGTTCGCGGTTTTGGCAATCTTTCGCAGTTGTACTCTTTCACTGTCTCGCCTGGCGAGTTGGTTGTTGCCCATTACAAAGGCTTCGGCGACGAGGCTTCCGCTGTCGAGTTTCACAACTCGAAGCTCGGCCTGCCGTTCATCGGCGACGGGGCAAAAGTCGTCGACGCTGACATTGATGCCTGTATCCGCAATCACACCAAAGACGGTAAGCGGCCGGATGTCGGCGGTGACCGTCTGATTACGATGGGGGTCGATCAAGGGAAGTGGAACTACGTTGAAATCACCGAGTGGCACTTTGACAAGTTCTCCCGCGACCTGAATGTGGCCGCTAGGGCCAAGGTCTTGTACGAAACCAAGTTCCATGAGGAAGATCGGGACGCCAGGTTGGACGAGTTGATGCGGGAGTGGCAAGTTCTTGCTTGCGTCATTGATCCCGATCCGAGTCCGATGGAGGCCAGGCGTTTTGCACGCCGCTTTCCCGGCTACGTGTGGCTCTGCCGTTTTCGCAGAGGTGTGACGGCGAAAGAGATTTCAGAGGTGGACGATGGCGAAGGGGCCCCGATGGTCCATGCAGATCGCGCGAACTGGTTCAGTGCTGGATTGGGCCGTTTCCGAGAACCGCGCCGCATCGAATTGCCTCGGGATGTCTCCCACGACTACCGCGAGCACATCAAATCACCCGTCCGCACGTACAAGAGGGACGAAAACGACAATCCGCAAGCGGTTTATGTGTCAACAGGGCCAGACCACTTTGCATTGGCCCGCATCTACTCCGAGATTGCACTCCCGTTTGCAGCCAGTATCACCACTGGCCAGGATATCAAAAAATTCCTCTGAGAGGTAGCCTACAATGGCCAAAGCCAAACAGAAACTCATCATCGATTTCCGCCTCCCCAATTTCTTGACCTCCATGGCAGATTGGGGGCGTTGGAGGTTGACCTACGAGGGTGGACCGTTGTTTCGGCAGGCGTATCTCCAGCGTTTCACTGCGCGCGAGGACGTAACTGAGTACAACGAACGGTTGTCAATCACTCCGGTTCCTACCTTCGCCAAGGCAGCGATCAACGATATTCGCAACTCGATCTTCCAGCGTATGGTCGACATCGTCCGTAAAGAAGGCAGCCAATCGTTTCATCGTGCCGTAGCCGGTCTCGACATGGGCGTCGATCGCCGTGGCTCCAGCATGAATGCTTTCATCGGGCGGAGGGTCCTGGAAGACTTGCTGGTGATGGGGAAGGTCGGCGTGTTTGTCGATGCTCCGCCGGCGGCAGGCGACACATTGGCCGACGTTGGGGGATTTCGTCCTTACGTCTACGTGTACAAGATGGAGAGGATTCTCTCGTATGCTTGCACGAATCAGGAAGACCCGAGTGAATTCAAATCTCTCCTCTTGGAAGACACGGTCACCACTTACGACGGCAAGTCAGGACTCCCTGATGTAGAGACGACTCGCTTCCGACATCTGTGGATTGGTGACAACGGCAAGGTCAACGTCCAATTCTATGACGCCGAAGGCACTCCGATCGATCGTGAAGGGAATACCGCCGGCTCGGTCGAACTCGAATTGACTCGCATTCCATTCATCCTGTTGGACATTGGCGACAGCCTGCTGAAGGATGTTTGCGAGTATCAGATCGCCCTGCTGAATCTTGTGTCTGGCGACGTGAGCTATGCCCTCAAAGCAAACTTCCCCTTCTACACTGAGCAGAAGGATATGCGGGGCGTCGGTGGCCATCTCAAGAGTGGTGTCAATCCCGAAGGGACAGCAACCAGCGGTGGCCAAGGTGCCCATGACAAAGAGCACAAAGTCGGCGTGACACAAGGTCGCTATTATCCCAAGGATATGGATCGACCCGACTTCATCCATCCATCGAGCGAACCGCTGAAGGCATCGATCGCTTTGCAGGAGAAGTTGGAGGGTGACATCCGGCGTTTGGTCAACTTGGCGATTCAGACCTTGTCGACTCGCCAGTCAGCCGAATCCAAGTCAATGGACAATGCCGGCCTGGAAGCCGGACTCTCATACATCGGGTTGATCTTGGAAGCTGCCGAGCGGCAGATTGCCGAACACTGGGCGGCTTACGAGGAGACCAACCCGAAACGCCGCAACATCCCGACGATCAAGTATCCGGATCGCTACAGTCTCAAGAGTGACACAGACCGTGTCAAGGAAGCCTCGGAGCTTTCTGAAGTCATCACAGGGACGCCGAGCAACAGTGCTCGGAAGGAACTGTGGAAGACCGTCTGCACGACGCTCTTGGGCGGCAGGGTCAATCCTGACACCATGGCCACGATCTACAAAGAGATCGATGACGCCAAGTTCACTACCGCGAGCCCCACTGTGATTATCGAAGCCAAGGAAGCCGGTTTGGTCGGCGAACAACTGGCCTCGGTAGCTCTCGGTTTCCCTGAAGAGGAATACCTGCAAGCTCGCAAGGATCATGCCGAACGGATCAGGCTGATTGCGAAGGAACAGGGGACTGTGGACGACAATGACAACCCGGCAGCCCGAGGGGTGGACGACTTGGACGAAGATCCCAACTCTGGCGCGGCCGAGAAAAAAGCTAGTCGAGACAACACGCTCCGTGGTGAGGCGAAGAATCGCACTCGCGGATTAGGCAAGAACACTGAGGAGTAAATTGTGGGTTACACCAACATCGGTAGAGAAACAGTCGAAGAATTTTGGACGGGCCAAGGGGAAGCAACGCAATTTGCAGCCCCGGTTTTGAGTTCGTCTGTGCCACTTCTGAAGCATGCAACCGTCCGCGCTGCTTCAGGCAATCCTGGCGACCTTTACGTTGGCCCGAGCAATGTTGCTGTCGGGACGGGTTTCATTCTCGACGCCGGCGACGAGACTCCACCGATTCCGATCGATGATCTCAGTAAACTCTACGTCATCAGTAGTGTGACTGGCACTAATGAGAAACAGAAGGTGTCAATCGACAGTTTGTCTTCCAGTGGGTCATTCACATTGTCTCATGGCGGCAACACGACTGTTGCGATTGATTGGAATGCCAATGCAACAGCAGTCAAGACGGCCATCGACAACATGGGCGCGGACTACGATGTCGTCGTCACTGGCGGCCCAGGTCCAAGCTCTGATTGGATTGTGGAATTCCAAGGTAATCTCGCTGCACAAGACCTCGCCATGATGACTGGTGATGGCAGCAGTTTGGTTGGCGGAACAACTACGGTGACGATCACGGAAGATACCAAAGGCGATCCAGCGGCTCAAGACTATTCCTGGCTGGCCATCTAACTCTAACCGAAGGGCAACCATGTCCAAAGTCGACACGCTGAAAATCAAGGCTTACGATCTGTTGGTCGAGGTCAATCGTTCCATGTCCGCTGCAAAGCAGGGGCAGGTAGAGTTGCGGGGGCTCGAAGAGAAGATCAACGAACTGGAGCGAGAGGATGCTGGCTCCGGGGCTTAGTACCTGTGACACACGAGTTTGTGCGCCATCGATTTCGGTCGGAGTGCGGCCATGGCGGTATTACGATATGATCCGTGGAGGAGAATGACATGGCGGCCTTTGGTGACACCTACTACGGAAGTGTGGCGGAGGCGGATGACTACTTTGCCGTGCGGCTCCATGAGTTTGCTTGGACTGATGCTTCAGCGGGCGATCGTCCCAAAGCTCTCTATGCAGCGACGTTGATCATTGATGTCCTGAATTTCAAAGGGACAAAGAACACTGTCTACACGCTCTTGCAATCGAATTCATCGGCTTCGGATGAGGATATCCGAGCAGCGGAAGCCAGCCAACCATTGGAATTCCCACGAGGCGCGGACACGGAGGTTCCCAAGGAAATACGTTTGGCTTGCTATGAGATCGCGTACGGTCTACTCGACGGGAAGGACCCTGAGCTTGAGTTGGAGAGTCTCGGCATCGTCAGCCAAGGATTTGGCTCCGTGCGTACTACCTACAATCGATCCCAAATCCCGATTGAACACATCATCAACGGTATCCCCAGCGCTCAAGCCTGGCGATTCCTGATGCCGTTCTTGCGGGATGACGAAGCGATCAAACTGTCCCGAGTCTCCTAAGCTCGGGCGCTTTACGTTACTGGTCACGTAAGGCCAGGTTACAAAGCCACACCGACTGACCTGCATCGGTGTGGCTATTCTTTTGCGCAGGGTAATGTATGAGGTTTCTCATGTTCGACGGTCTGTTTCGGTATTTGTGTGTTGGGCAAGTTTCCTGTTTCGACGGCGACGGCGACGGTGGCGACGGTGGCGGTGGCGGTGGCGGCGACGGTGGCGGCGGCGACGGTGGCGGCGGCGGCGACGGTGGCGGCAAAGCCGGTGGCGGCAAAGCCGGTGGCGGCAAAGCCGGTGGCGACGGTGGCGGCGACGGTGGCGACGGTGGCGACGGTGGCGGCGAAGCCGGAAG
>SDBS01001501.1_pt1 | contig 23629 bp, 29 predicted proteins | sample 2277091 | NCBI WGS metagenome assembly SDBS01 (sample SAMN10404972, study PRJNA504765) | marine sediment metagenome | isolation source: marine sediment core GS10_PC15, 163 cmbsf | place: Arctic Ocean: Southern Knipovich Ridge | collected 2010
TCTCTAAAAATAAGAATAGGCGTAGCATCAAGAATTGTTATATCGCCGGAAGTGATTGTACCTGTTGAAGAATAATCACCTGTACCTGCACTTATATCGACATCTGAACCAGTAATATTGCCTACGTCTGTAAGATTGAAGCCTCCTACCGCCCAATCGCCCGTCAAGGGCTTCGTCCCGTCCTGCCGAAGGAATACCTGATTCAATACGTTTGTGGAAATAGGGACTGATAAATGAGACGACGTTAATCCTTCTTGTCTCAAAAGAACAGTAACATCAGCGCCACCGGAATCAACATTAGCAAGCCACTTTATTATTATCCTGTCCGTCGTCAAAATATTGACATCGTCGGTAAGAGTAGCATGAACAGCGTATGCTACTTCGGCAGTTGTCAGAAATTCCGTCTCTTCCGACGTTACAATAAGCGTTTCCGTAGTATCGATAGCCCGTGCATAAATCTCGTAATGTAACTTTACGGGTTTTCTTCCCGATGCCGATACAAGTGCGTGGATATGCCCGCCATATATGCCCATTTCGAGCGTAATCAACCCCGGCACATTCGGGTCTGTAGCGAAATTAAATAACTCCTGGTCGTCGTCAACTCCTAAAGCGCTGCTCGTGTGCGTACTCTGTGCTTCGCCGGTAGGCGTATCCAACATCTTGAAATAAACGCCGCCTATGTCAGAAGCGGTATTGTTGAAGAAATATTCCTCAATAAACGTAATTGCTGAATCGACATATTCCTTCGTGGCAAGGTCAGAACTTGCTACGGGGAAAATACCGCCAACAGTTCCCGTAAATGGCCTTGTGCCGTCGATTAAACTATAAGCCGAATCGTCAAAACCTATATCATCGTCTGTCAAAGTAATCGGCGAAGTAACCGTTAAGTTCGTTCCGCCTGATATATCGACTGTTCCCCATGACGGGTCTGTGCCATCTGAAACTAATACTGTTTGATTTGCACCGATGGCAAGTTCGTCCCACTTCGGAGTTGCATTGCCATAGATTATCGAACCCCTCGTAACCGCTTGCGCTACAGCATCATGGGTAATACTCAATATATCGTGCGCTGCCGATGTTGACGGTGTGCCCCAACTAAGAATAGCCGTAGGGTCGCCGCCATCAGTCAGCAATGCCTGGCCTCCCGTTCCCTCATCAACAGGCCATAGATATTTGATAGTATTCGACATAGACCCCGATGCGGCGAGAGAGAACTTCTCAGAATTATTGTTCCAGATAACTACCGCACCGTCCGGGGAAAGTTCAAAGTCGCTCAACGTAGCAAAACACTGAGACGCTAACAATAATACTAAGAGCCATGAATTTTGTTTGCTTCTGTCCATGTGCCGCTTATCCTTTTCTCAAATACTAAATCGCCGTTACTTTCCCTGATTCGCCAGTTGCCGTCCTCATTCTTGTCTGTATTGCCGCCTGCCACTATCTCTATCTGTTGGTCATTTACTCTCGTTAATAAGAAGTTGATTCGTTTCGATATTCGGTTGAAAATAAACCGCTCAATCCACGATACCAACTTTGATATATATCTCGGCAGGTCTTCGCCTTTTTTATAAACAATAAATTTTTCCGTATCCTTGAGATTCTCCACATCAATTCAACCTCCCGCCTACGTCCTGAAAGTAAGGCACTATGGCGTGAATGCGAGGACGATTATTTGCAGCGTTGTTAGTAATCTTTATCCTGTGAAAATCAGCGACCGCAAATACATCGACCCTGTGCCACGCTTTATCAACCGAACCTCTTACAGCCGTGCAAGTTATCGTCTTGGTCTGAAATTCGGTAGTATCGGTATTGATAAAACTTAATACGTCAAAACTGGCATTGGCATCTACATCTACAAGAAATAATAGATAGCCCAGTTTGGCCTTATGGCCTTGTTTCGTGTAAGGATTCCATCTGCTACTATCCGCGTCAAACTCGATTGCAGCGGTATCATCAGAGCCTGAAAAATTCAGACGAAAGATTTTACCTGCATGATTCCCCATCAAAGTTATAGGAAACCCAGACTTCGCCCGGCCTGTGCTCCATGAAAAATCTATATCCTCCCACGCATCCGTTACATCATTCCAAGTCAAATCACTTTCGACATTAGAAAATCCCATAGTATGAATCGGCAAACCGTAAGTAGCGAAATTATTATCTTCATAATTTATTACTACCGCACTATCTGGATATATATTCCCATCACTATGCGCAGAGGCATCATCGGAGGCATAAGACATTAAGATATGTTTTTCTTCATCCAACAAGAGACTGTTACTGTAAGGCAATGAATCGAGAGTCCAATCCAGAACAAAATCAGGAATTAAGCTGTCTGCCGCAACAACATCCCTGCCATCTGATAATTGAATCCTTGCAGCGCCCACAGCAAACTGGCGGTCATCTTGAGTTACTAAACTCATCTGCGCTGCCGCGCCTTCGGTATCGGATACTCTCTCCCACTCAAACGGATTAGTAGAATCACTCGTCCATGTAAATCGCCATACACTTCGCTCGAACCATACATATAATTCATCGCCTATGAAGTCCACTGACTTGATTATATCCGATGTGGGAGCGTCCTTGAAATTGGTTGTAGGCCAGCTAAACGGCTGTTTGATACCAGACCATCTCGCGCGTTGGAAAAAATCCACACCGCTTTCGTTTGTGCTGAACAAAACGACCCGCTCTTTGAATACGATTACCAATAAGCAAGAATTTACGTCATTAACACCTGCTCTTGCAGCATCGGTCCCTATATCTATGGATAATTGCCTTAAATGAGTTCCATTGTATATCTGAATAGGGTCCTTGTTGTTGGGGATATACGTAGTATCGCTTGAGCCATCATGGTCCCAGTTCTCAGACCAGAAGAAATTAGTGTTATCCCCAGTAAAGGCCTCGTCTGAATTGGCGGCTATTGCCTGACCTACAATCTCAGCAGCGTTGGAATCGTTTTGCAAATCTTCGTTTGCCTGAAACGTACCTGTTACCGTGCCTCTATCGAATACGATAGTACCAAAGGCGTCTTGCCCGCCAATAGTGCCATAATCTATCATAAGGCCACCCGCGGCCACTGTAGCAGTTGCGCCGCTTGTTCCGCCTTTTATTACATCCCCAGTACCAGGTGAAAAATCGCCTGTTTGGCTCGTTTTATTGAATCTTATCTTGTTTTCCGTAAGGTCGGTAAATGCCTCCTGGCTTGCAGCCGTTCCAGAATCCACTACGGTATCAGATGCGGCATGTTCTATATCAAAAGTATTGGTGGCGACTGCTTCGAGACGATAAGTACCGTTCCAGTCAGCGTCTCCAGTGATAGTTATAATATCATCAGCGGCAAAGCCATGAGAAGCCGAAGTGAATCTTACCACGTTCGGGCTACCGCCTTGGTCGGCAACTGCCGTTAAGGATTTATTTACAATCCTGCCTGATACAAACTCGTTAATCCTGTTCTGGTCAGCAGCCAAAAGGTTTTCAGTAGTACCGGATAAATGATTGAATATTCCCATCACCGGATTAGTCTGCAAAGTCGGATTGAGCGTAGTTGTACTGATAGCTAAAATCTGGCCGAACAAAGAATAACCTCTTCGCTTTTCGAGAACACCTCGCTTGATATGGCAATTGCGCAATGTCTCGAAAGCATCCTGTGGCGATAACCACGGGTCGCGGCGAGTGTACTTGCCGGTCTTCATATCTAAAATTGGAAAAGGTGTATATGGCATTAAAATCCTATAGCAAACCAGTTCCACGTTGCTGTTGTACTGGAATTAAATAATTTGAAAGTTGTCGCTGTCAAAGTATGAGCGGATGCGCTATGCAATGTGCCCGCCGTTAAGGATGTATGGGTAAGGAATACAAACAAACAGTCATTATCGAATGCCACCGAAGTATCGGCAAAGGTCACAGTATCGGTCGCGCCTGCTCCAACCGCTTCGGAACCGAACTTCATAATCAGGCCATTTGGCAAAGTAACGCTGGAACTTGCAGCACCCATTGATGCAGCGGCTACATCGTCTACTTTGTACTGGCCCTTGTGAATACCGTCGCCGGACGCTGTGCCGTCTGCCATACCGGTTATCTTATTAGACCCCATAGCAAGAGCACCGGCCATTGTAGTGGCATTCAAGCCGCCCGTGAGGGTCGTTGCGCCTGTAACACCCAGAGTGCCCGCTACTGTTGTATTGCCGGACGCAGCGGTTACATTAAACTTATCCGTATTGACATCAAAATCACCTGTAACACCTAATGTACCACCAAAGATACGGTTAGCGGCAAGAAGTGTTGCAATTATCTCTGCCGAAACAGGAGTCCATGTAGGCGTAGTGGCCGTTAGGACATAAACAGCATTATCATCGGTATCGACCCAAATTGAGCCAAGGTCAGTAGCGGCAAATGCGCCGCCATCAACTTGAGTGGCTGGGGCCGTAGCCTGCGAAAATGCTTTAGCCGAACCCTGTGTATGTTGACCTTGAGCAGCGACAGTACCGCCAGTCGAAAAACTATGCTCTCTATTTATTGCATCTTCCAACGCGGACCAGTTAGCTAAAATCTCAGGATTAGAATTACGCAACGAAGTTGTTGACGCCGGTTTATCTTTATCAAAAGCCATGCTATTCTCCTGTGATTTGTATTGTTGCTGCGTTCGTTATAGTTGTTGGCGAAATACCTATTGTGCCGCCACCTTTGAAATCAACAGACCATTCGGCAATATAATTCCCTGTTGGGCTTACCGGTGATGGTGTTGTGTGCCAAAACCTGTTGGTTTCTACAACTGTATCAGCAAACTCTTCTCCCGAAGTAGAGGAAGTCTGTGTCCCGGTAGTCCATGTAAGCGTGGCAATCCGTGTAAAATGGTCGGCAGTACCCCTCATAGCGAATATATCGGTAACAGAAGTATCGCCCTCGGTAGTCGAACTTAGACGCAACGTAATATTATTCCACCCTGATTTTACTTCAAAAGTGGAATTTTTTGCATCGCTGCTGACAAATAAAGCAGCCGTCCTGTTTGTTGATGTAGGTGTGGTAGTACCCGATGCGATAGTATCTATCGTGGACCATCCATCCTGCAACGTAAACAGCTTCTGCGATACACCTTTACCTCTGCCGCCCGAACTTGGGTCAGCGGTTACATGTTGGTCAAATAGAACGCCAACAAATATTACACACAACACGATGAGTAATGTTACATTTTTACGCATGATAAACTCCTAATTTAATTTCTTGTTCGTGCAAAACCGTCATTCTTCAAATTACCACTCTGTCTATGTCTTCGGCTGACCGTGCCGCCTCTGTATAGGCTGGATACATCACTTGCTAATAACGCCCCTGGATACATCCTTACATCGCTAATATTGCCGGTAAACAAGCCACCCTGGCTGTTGTTAGATGATAATGCCCCTATAGTAATAGTATCGCTTGTAGCAGGGAATATTTGCGTATCGTCGGTATCTTCGGCGTCAAATTTACCATTGACATATATTGTCTTGTCGTCAGCCGCTACCCATACGCCTACTACATGAACCCATTCATTAAGGATAACTTTTGTAGCGGAAGGAGTAGATGCGGCAATCCCTCCCGCCCCCTTAACTCTCAGTCGTGGCTTACCGGCATTAAGTTGAATTTCTAACATTCTTAAGCCCGCACCTGTGCCCGCTGCATTAGAGATACCAATAATACTGGAGGTCTGGGAATTTGTTATGTAATACCACGCCGACAGTGAACAAGGGAAAGCAGTGAGAGGTTGAGAAGTATCATCTATATAGTCCCCCGTTCCGTCAAGAGTAATTCCACGCCCCACCGGCGCGGTTACAGATACAACCGTTTCGGTACTTGTACCGTGATAAGCATTGCCACTGCTATCGACAATATTATCTGCACCGGCAGCAGTTCCATTTGTCTCATTTAATTTCCAGTGCCCGACGAGAATCTCAGATAAACCTGACGCACTTCTTTGATGGCCGTAACCAGTTAAAGTTATCAGTCCTCTTTGCCCGTCCGGGTCGGTCCATGTTGGTGAAGTGACTTCAAGTATGCAGTGAGAAAATCGCCCCGTATCTGTCTCTGATGTACCCCACACATCAGCACCGAGATTTATATGAACTACGCCATTTGCGGTAATAATGTCCTGATGGCTGTGGATGTGAGCAGCGACAACTATAGGCTTAATTGTTTGTCCGGCCCTCTCTATTAAAGTAAGCCCATCTACATATCCTGATATGAAACCTACTGTGGGGTGAAAATTCTGGCGCAACGGTTGGTGCGTAAAGATAATTACAGGCTCACTTGCGGCTTCGGCCTCGTCTAACATCACTTCCAGCCAGCCTAATTGCGTGATGACCTCGTTATCCCCACCACCCGTATCATCTGATTGACCTGCCGTATCAAGCCCGGCCCCACCGGCTATAGCAGCAAGGAATATCAAATAAAAATCGGTCGTCTCTATTACATAGGCGCACGGTTGGTCGTCTGTGGTAGCGGCAGCAGGCCACCATGCCTTTGCGGGGACATCGCCAGCGCCGGGTATGATTGTACCCATACCGTCAGCAGCAAAAAACTCATCATAATCGTCCGCCGCTATTCCTGTCTCGCCCACGTCCCAATGACCCAAACAATAATATAACTTTGCAGACAGAGCGTCATTAGAGGCTGCTGTGCCGTCGATTATATCCACAAACTCATCAAAATTATCATCCCTCGCGTTACCATCCCCTGAAACGCCACCATTTATTGCATCTCCCATCTGCACCGCTATATCAACGGATTCGTCGTTGAATCTTGTTACGGCTAAAGGCAAAGAAACATCGCCATGGGCCGGAAGCCTATAGCCGGGGGAATCGCCAAAAGGCTGAGTCGGTGACGGGTCGGTTGCGTCAATGTGAACATCTGCAATTATACCTATTTTGATAGTAGCAGGCCAACATACTGAACACAATATAAGGAATAGAATTATAAACTTTCGCACAACTAATTACTCCTTTGAACTACTTGTCCTAATAATCTTTTAGTTTTATCACCACGAATCGAAGGCATATCTTCGGCTACTCTTGCATCCGCATTAGTCGCATCTTCACCAAATCGTTTTAAGAATCTCGATGCAGTTCTCGCAGCTATCACAGGCCCCCATTTAGCATCATCAGGCACAGCGCTATCGTCTGCAAAAGCCGTAGGTCTGTCTGAGATGGAAAGCGCCTTGAGTTGGTAAATATCGTTCGCTTTTGGCTTTACATATAAATTGTCGCCATACAGTAACGCTTCAATCGGTTCGGCCCTGTTCTCAAATTTACCATCGGTGTAAGTATCGGTCACATTGGTTGCGCTTAATAACGTGGTATCCGGCGTAAAAGCTCCGTCTGATTTGGTTACGGTCACATAGCCCATAAAAGCGCTATCAGAATCAGAAGACCCCAAATCATCCAAGGCTATTCTCGGCGTCGCATAACCTGTGCCATTGTCGGCGGCAGCGGCAACTGTAATCGTGCCATCCTCGTCTATCTTCAGCGACCATGCGCCATATAATCCGGCAGGAATAGCGTCACCAGTCAAAGCCACCTCGCTCGTCGCCTTAGAATAAGACTTTTGCTGAATCTCGTAATCAAAGGCATCATGCTTTACTCTTGCGGCGTTGCTTGTGCCTATCGCAAGGCCCGGCTCAGTTATAAACTGCTCGTCCTCGAACTGAACATGATGGAAACTCGTTCTCTGTCCGGTAAAATGCGCAAAGTGAGGATGGTGTCCGTGATGATGGCCGTGCATACCGAAGAAAAATTCTCTGTCCCTGCACAGGATGATTTGCCTGCCGTTTATGGTAACAGGGTCGTCGAGGCGGTCAATATTACTGGCGAGCGCATAAATACCGCTATCGGTAGCAGATAGGGCCTGTGTAAAGAATACATCAAACTCATCGACCTTCGCATCGTCAGAAAAGTGATTAACATAATAATCGTTAATCTCTTTGTTAGCATTAACGTCGGTAATCTGGTCGGTCGAAGGCCGCCCGGTCAATTCCCGGAACAATTCTCGCATTTCAGCCAATGTCCATGTTTTCTCGTCAGCCATTACTTTTCTTTCTTATCTTTCAAAAACTTTTTCAAAGACTTCCCAACTTTTTTAGCAGCCTTGATGGCCTTGCGCTTAAGTCGATGACCCTGGCCCGATTTTCGACTACGTACCATAACAACCTCAAAAATAAGGAAGCGGGCCGTAAAGCCCGCCCCCGTCAAATGTTAATCAGGCGTTACTGTTCCAGAACGAACACCAGCAGTTGTAATAGTCGTACCTGTCCATGAATCAACGGCAAAATAGATAAATGTAGCAATATCAAGGTTGTTCATAACATATTCTGTGCCGCCATCTGAAGTGTCAACAGTATTGATTGTGTCGTTACCAGACTGAAGAGTTCTTATTTCGAACCCAACACCATTGGCTGATACTATTAGCACTGTGCCAACGGGAGGATTGTCAGGCAAGGTAATAAAATCATCGGCGTTTACTGTAATGGCTGTTACGGTAACATAAGATGTTCCGTCATTAACCTGACCAAGACCTTCTGAGTCGTCAGCAGTTATCGTTTGGCCAAGACCGAACTGATTACCCAAGGTTGCAGTTAAGGATTCGTCTATTAGCACTATTCCTGAATCGACATAAATACCTTCGTTGTTAGTGGAATCTATGTGCATGACGTATTCAGTACCACCACCGGAAGTAGTGGTATCTACCATATTAAGACACATACCTTCCTGTCCCGAAATGTTCGTACCAGAACTTGCCATATATATCATAGAGGCAGTAGTATCAGCGGCAGTTCCATCGTTAGTTAAATGGAACATGCCAGTAGAAGCAGCACCAATCCAGCCAGCACCGGCATTGCCGATAATTTTTGAAAGCGATGCGGTTGTACTTGCAACACCAACAACATGAATACCAGTAGCAGTTGTAGCATTAGGTGTAACCTGTAAAACATCAGCATTTCCCACACCTACAAGCTGTACTGTATCATTATCGGTATCAGCGCTGGTAATATCCAGCAAAACACCATCGGTTGCACCTTGACCTGCTATAGTCATTTGACCATTCAGCATCAAACACGGCGTAGTAGCGGTAGTTTCAATCTCAACAGCATAAGCATCTGTAGTTGCAGTTCCTGTATGAATGAATCTTGCAAGGAAACCTTCTGACGCAGCAGCAGGATTAGTACCACTAATAACAGCAAACAATCCGCCACCGGCGTCGGCATTAGCCGTAGCACCGCCAATGATTTCTACCATAGCAACATTATCTGCCCCGCCAATCCAATCACCAGTGTCGCCATCAATCGTTACGACGGTAACTGAGGAATTGGCAATGCCGGTTACAAGTAATGCTGGGGTATCAGTATCATCAGGGGTAATCAACATGGCAGCCGCAGTACCCTCGTTGTGCAAATCAAAAGCATGTGTGTTATTAGTACCATCGTTACCGACAACACTCAAGGTGGTTAAGGCTGACGAAGCTTGACCGGTGAGAACCACTTGACTGTTCACAGCCAAAGCAGGTTGCTGGGCTGGAACCTCAATCTCAACCGCAAATGAACCAGACTTCTTAGTTCCAGAATGAACAAACCTCGCCAGGAAACCCTCTGCGGAATTTATCGGCGTAGAGCTGTCAAGAACCATTAAAGCTGTTCCGCCTGCATGGATATAAGGGTCATCACAGGTAATAAGAATCTGTCCCTTATCGTCAGCGAGGTCTATATTGTTCGTAGCACCATCAATGATAATAGTTGGCGTAATCTGAGAAGCAGTCGCAATACAATTTATTGCCGTGCTGCTTACATCTGAGTTTGTAATCTGAATACCATCAGAAGCAGCGCCGTTAGCGATTGTCATAACATCAGTATCGCCGGTGTCGTCGTTACCTGTAATAGCAACCAGAACGCCTGTCGAGTCAACGCCGGTAATAGTCAGTCTGTTGTTAAGCATTAGAGCTGGTTGTGCATTAGTGCACTCAATCTCAACAGCATGTGCAGTGGAAGTAGCCGTACCAGTATGAATGAATCTTGTTAGAAATCCTTCAGAACTGGCAGCGGGTGTCGTTCCACTGATAACAGCAAATAAACCACCGCCTGCGTTAGCATTAGCAGTAGCTCCACCGACAATCTCTACCATAGCCACGTCGTCAGCGCCACCAATCCAGTCGCCGGTATCTCCGTCAATAGCTACAAGAGTAACAGACGAGCTGGCCTTACCAACAACAGACAATGCAGGAGTGTCAGTGTCATCGCACGTAATTATTACAGCAGCCGCCGTACCTTCGTTGTTCACCGTCAAAGCAGTCTTGTTGTTAGACCCATCATTGCCTGTAATTGCTACCGTGTTATGATTAGCCGAGGCTTGACCGGTTACAGTCAATCCGCCATTCATAAATAAAGCGGGTTGTGTAGCAGGCACTTCAATCTCAACTGCAAAAGCGTTTGTTCTTGCTGTTCCTGAAAGAACGAAACGAGCCAGAAACCCTTCAGCAGAAGTTATAGGTGTTGAGCTATCTAAAACTACTATCGCAGAAGCCCCGGCATTTGCATAGGCAGTATCGTTTTGTACAAGCAACTGGCCTTTGTCGTCGGCCAAATTCATGTTGTTCGTAGAGGCGTCAAGAATGATAAGCGGTACTGAACCAGCAGCCTTGCCAATTATATTGATACCACCGGAATCGGTGTCTTGAGGTGAAATCTGAAGCGCATCACCCGTACCAGTCTGCTCAATAGTCATGCCATCGTTATTGTTCGTACCTTCCAGTTGAACAATAGCCAACACAACATTATCGTCGCCGTCGCTGGTTGTCATTGTAACCGCACTGGTATCAACATCTATTGCAGAACCGACATTGTACGCAGCGTCAAGAGAGACCGAACTACCAGTCTCGAACTCAGTCCACGTACTACCGTCTTTACTGCCATACCATGTCCTGGCTGTAACATCATAATACATTTTGCCTTCGATAATGTCATTACCGGCAGGCGCAGCCATTGGTGTAAAGGTAAACGTACCTGACGCAATCGCGTCCCTTAGATACTGTTGCAATGTTTCAGGGTTCGAAGCGATGTCGTAGTTGATGTCAGTAGCTACGTATGCGAAGGCATTAGTCGCAAGAACCAACATCGTTACTACAAATACCATTAACAGTGTTTTCATGTTGATAAATCCTTTCTTCTTCGTTTTCCTCGAAGGCTTTTTAGCGGTCTTTTCAGCAACGAGCTGCAAGACCTTGCCTTCGACAAGATTGAGATTGTCAATAACTCGATTAACGACGGCTAATTTCTCGTCGTCAGTATCGAACTCTTGAAAAGTTACATTTTTCATAATTTGCTCCTTATGAAATTAAACTAATTGTTCTTCTAATAACTCGCTAAGGATTTTCGCATCTGTAACCATCCCGAATTTAGCGTCCTGCGGGGCTTCGCCAAGATGTTCAAACGAAAACCTCGGCTTGCCACCTGTCCGCCTGCATTCTTCGGCTATCTGGCCGACAGAGTCAGGGCCGGGTACAACGCCGGTAGGCACTCTTTCGTAGGTCGGTACAACGGCTTTCCGCCTACAGAATTTGACGTGGAACTCGGACAAAACGTGAACCTGGTCAGGGACAAGGTCTATGTAATACTTGCCTCCGGGGTTGATAGTGTGCATCGCATCATCCTGCCGGAGGTTCGTAAACTTATAGTACCCCCGCTTGCTCGCTTCGATTGCAAGCGTTTCAGGTGAGGGTTTTATCTCAGCCTTTTCGATACCAAGTTTTTTCCTTGCTCTTGCCAAGTCTAATTCTGTCGGGTTGTCGGGCAAATCAATTACAATCCCTGCTGTTTCGGACTCTGCGATGATTGTTGCGCGGTCAATTTGAATCTGATGCGCAACTTTGAACTTCTGTCGTGCGTCTTCTTCAGCTTGTATCCTTGCTTCAATCTTCTCAAGTTCTTCAGCAGAAAGACCTTTTTTGACAACTCCACCGGCTTTCGCCTGTGCAATCAGTTCCTCGAATTTGTCAGCCGTATAAAGACCGCTTATGCCTAACGCTTTGGCTTCGGCGCGGACTCTACTCAGACGGTCTTGTTTAGTTTCTTCAACTTTTTCTGGTTCCATTTTGAAAATCCTTAAATAAAGTTATTGTTTAAGCATCGGGGTCGATGCCGTCCGTCCAACCAGCAGTGTCACCGTGAACGACAGACTGATTGGCTTGTAACGCCACATAATACATCAACTGGTCATCTGTCTGTATCGCCGCTGCGATTACCACACCTTGATAACCACCTCGCTGAATACTTACATTGACCTTTTCCCACGTATTACTTGAATCATCTGTGACCTGTTCTCCGTCAGCAGAGGGCCACGTAGGTTCTGTGCTAACTGAGCCGGTTGTTGCCACGCACTCATAGAGCGAACCTCTATCCTGGGCGTTCCCGGACGAAGGTCTTACGTAAGTTCCAGGCGCAGTAGCAGACCTTGCAGTTGGCGCGCCTGCGTCAGCATACTCAACAATAGTCGGCGTCTGTACACCTGTGTCGTAGCCAGTAATACCAGCAGCGTCACCAAGGTCTGTAGTACCACCGCCGTCTGCGATAGCAATACCTTCTTGAGAACCGGATATATCGTCGGTCTCCATTAACCTCCACCATTTAGTAAAAACGGTGTTCGTGAGGTCTCTGTTGGCAAGTTCGATATAGTCCGGGATGAAGCCAAGAGGAAGATTTATCAATCCCCCATCTTGTTTGAATTGTCCAACTTTAATCTTATTCATTGTATTTTCCTTTCTTTACATAAATCGTTATTGGCACAACGCTTACACAGTCGTCACCAAAACGTGTCCGAAATTATCGTTTAGTATCTCAGCCGCAAAATTCTTCAACCAACCGAGTGTGGTGAACCTTTGCAGCGGAGAACCCGTTCTGTCTTTCGGCGTGAAGATAAGCGGTGCATCCGCAGAGTTGCCTTTTATCTTGACAGTGCCGTAAAACTCCTGACCGAAGATGAGGTTTTCATACCCGGTAGTTGACGTAGCGCGAGTTGCATTGGTCGTCAAGAGCCAGCGAATATCATTGGTAGAGCCAAATTCGTCCGGCATTATCTCACCGGGCTTGGCATAATTCGCCACATGCTTGAAACCACTTACGGATTCGAGTTTGTTACGCTGACCTACATGACAGATACCGATAAACGCCGCCCTGATAGGCGATGTACCCTGATTCGGGCCTGCGTTGACCTGACCCTTAATCATTCGGGTATTCTGACTGAGCAGGTTCGTAACGATAATGTCAAGGTCAATCTTGTTAATAAACGTCGCCGTCCCCGAACCGTTAGCAGCTGTAGTCTGCGAAGCCGTACCACTTGCTACGTCTCTGGTCAGTGTGTCGATAGTCAACCTCATATTGTCGAGCAGGATGTTAGCCATCTGGCTTTCGTCATCGGTCAGACCTGTGAAGGTCATCCACGAACTCGTTACAATATAAGCGCCGTATTCTTTTAGCCTGACCTGAATATCGGTCTTCGACAAAAGAATCGGAGCGGGGTCAATACCTTCGATTAGCGGCACGGTCTGAGCGGATGGGTTCGCCCATCTGCGCCATTTGTTAATATCTCCGACATGTTGCGGCATTGAGTCGCTTTTGCCGAATCTTACATAGATAAAGGCATCAATGACCCTGAGTAACACCTTACTTTGGTAAAAGATGTTAATCGGGTGATTTATCCTTGTCGTTGTGTGCATTAATTTATTTACTGGCATTTTAATTTCCTTTCTTATAGTTCGCCGGATTCGAGCTGCCTTTCCTGCTCTAAGTATTGCTCTCTGCTCAACAGGCCTTGCATAATATCGCCACTTCCGCCACCAGCACCTGCGGCTGAACCGCTCATTGGTTGTGTCGCGTTGTCAACTCTGGTCTGGTGTTCTGTGTCGATAACAGCAGCTTTTTCAAGTTCTGCGAGCTTTCTTGCATTTATAACAGCGTCATAAACGTCCTTGGCAGATTGAAGATTGGCTAAATACGGCATCTTTTGTTGTAACAGCAGGGCCTCATTAGACCATGCTATTATCCGTCCGGTCGTAGGGTCTACACTTCCTACGGTTTGTGTAAAATCTGAATGACCCGCTATAAACTGTTGGTTCGAAGTAAATGTCGTCCGCTGCTGTTGCAAGGTTGTGTCGAGTTCGGACTTGAGCCTGTTTACTTTTACAAGGTTTTCGCCCATGTACAGGTCGTCAGCCGTAACGCCAAGTTGTTGCATAGCCAGTTCAAACGTCGAACCCGGTTGCTGAACTTGGCTGGTCTGCTGCGTTGCCTGCATCTGTAACTGAACTGACTGAGCAAGTTTCGCTTCCGATAATGCCAAAGCATCTTCGGCAACTTTCTTGGCCTCATTTACTTCGTCAAATCTTTCCTTCGGTATTGGGTGGTCATCCTGTTTTGTACCGTCGGCGAGTACGGTAGAAGCCTGAGCTTCTGCTACGCCTTCCCCAGAGGCGACCTGGGTTACGCCTTGACCATCGACGACCTGGTCTTCTTTTACGTCTGTATCCATTGTTTTATTCCTTATTTAGGTTAATAAAAAAAGCCCTTGCTCACGTTACACAACGTGAAAACAAGGGCCTATTTTTTAGGTAATCCTTAGTATTTAGTTTTTACTTACTTATTATTTCCTCGCCATTTTCCCACGCTTCTCTTAGTTGCCTGTACTTTTCTGGTTCAGGCGGTAGATTATTGGGGTCAAGTTTTACTATCTGGCCGCACTGATAGCCCCAATATTCGTCAGTGCCGTATTCGTGGAATCTTACCGCATCACTGTATTTTACAGCATCGCTCTCCAACACATCAAATCTTGCCTCTATACTTTCCCGCCATTCCGCTTCGTTCGGGTCGGCGGCATGGGCGTTTTTAATCACACCCGCTGTTTGTATAAGCCCGTTCTGCAAAATCCTGTCATCTTGGCGACCGACAGCGGCGTTGAAAACAAGCTGAGTCTCAAGTGTGTCGCCGTAAGCGTCTTTCCATTGTTGCGGCGCAGACATTATTAGCGTATTCAACGGTTTATACTGCGGCGCAGGCGCTCTCTTCTCAGCCCCGTTGCAACCGGTCAGCAAACCCACCCCGTAAATCAATAACAGAATAGTCCCTATTACCGCCATTATTCCTTGCCATGTCCATTTTTTCATAATTCGTTCCTTTCTTTAAGGTTCATCAATTATTTGTCTATTCCACTTGCTTTTATATTGTAATTCATATTAGTGCGCGTAGGTGATAAATTAAAACAAACCTGTATTCCCTCTTTCGGAAAAGCCTCTTTGAGTTTCTTGAAAGCTTCGCGCATAAGATTGTGTTGCGTGTCTGATATAAGTTTTTCAGTCGTTATCACTTAAATTCTCCGCACGCGCGCCTGTCCTCTTTGACGTTAGGTCCGTAATCTATAGTTGTTTCGCTGTTGCCGTCATTGACAGGTGGATAGCGAAAACACTGACCGCAGTTTCCTATAGATTCGTACCAGTCGCACTCGCTACAAGTTTTTTCTTTTGCCATCATTTTTTCCTTTTCGTATATATAACAGGTTGGCCGTTATAGAATTTCACTGACCACGTAATTTCCTTCCAGTGACATTCATACCTCTCACAGGCGATAGTTATAGTCGCCTTCAAATGACCCTGCAAATCTTCCGGCATACCCTTAATCCGCTCTGGGTCGAGTATTATATCAGGGTCTATAGCAACGTCAAGTACGTTTTTCATTCTAATCCCCTCGATATACGAAGTTGTTTTCTGAATTTATCACGCTTTCTTTTTTCTTCAGCCTCTTTCATTTCATCTTCGGTCATGCTCTGGATATTGACTATACCGTTATTGTTCACATTAAATTTCAATGTCTCGACATCGACGTTATTTTCCAAGGCCGCCTTTTTCAGCATAGTCTCGGTTTCCTTACGGAACTCTTCTCCGATAGACTCTATATCCGATGCAGGTGTCCATATTTCATTTGGTCTTACCACGTTTATTCCTTATCATGCCCAAAATCTACCACAAGCCATCGTCCACAAAGATTCTTCGGCTTCCGGTGATAGGTCATCAATCTCTTCGCCCAGTTTCTCTAAACCATCTGCTTGCTTTCTCATTCTTTCTACCATGCTCTTTATGCGACCTTTTGCATTTTCCCTACATGCTGAACCTGTACCTTCCATAATGTTTTCCTTTCTTTAAGGTTGATTTGTTCCCTGTAACTGCCTTGTCTTTTCCTGCGCTAACTGTAACTTGACTTCTTCTTTGATTATAGCAACTATCGGGTCGGCCTGCAACTTCTGAATCTGGGCCATTGTCTTCGCCCTGTTCAGAGGTATCTCAGAACGCTTTTCAGCGGCGTCGGCGATATTCTCACGCGCCTGCGTTATTTGGACTTGCGTTAAACCCTGAGTCAATGCGTCAGTAGCCTGCTGGCTCTGTAATTGCGTCTTCTGTATCTGCTGTTTCTGCTGCTGGGCCGCCTTAATAGCCCTAAGCATTACGGTAGTGAACTGCATCGGTGCTGTCTTGACCAGCATCTCAGGCGTGATGATACCCGTGAACATCTCAGGGAATTCCTTAAGTAAGCTCTTTAACTCCATGTAGAACATATTTCTCTGAGAATCGGTATCGACGCCCTCCGTAGGATTACAGTCGAATCTCGCAAGGTTATCGTCGTAAAAACCCTGTACAGGCCGTTCGTTTATAATCTCTTGTACGAGTTGTGGATTGTAATTAAGCTGAACCGCCTGTACCAGTTTTCGACCAAAGTTTTTCTTAGATGCCAAAAGAGTCTGGAACATCCACGCCTGACCTGTAAGAGCCTTGGCGGTCCTGAACTGGTGTAAGACGCCGGATATTTCGACATTCTTATCGTCTGTGCCGAATATCTCCTGATTAAGACCCCCGCTTTCGGTCTGGGCCTTGTCGATAAGCGCTATCATCTGGAATATAGAGGCCGGGACCTCAGATGATTTCATCTGACGGAATATGTTTTCGAGAAGCAAGTTGTCTGGCGCGCCCTCTTCAACGTGCAGCACAACACCCTGGCCTGACTTATAAGCGTCTTCGGGGTTCTTTAGGTATTTGTCTCTTATCATTCGCAACCCCTGGACCTGTGATTCCATAATGTCCATCGCCTGATTTATCTGACGGTTCTGCATCCTCTGCGGGTCGCGCTGGCCCCGGACGAAACCCTGAAGTTTCAACTCCGTCCTCGGGCACTCCGGGCAGAACTGCCCGTGAACCCACGTATAATTGTAATCCCTTAACTTCATGGGATTATCACCTTCCCACAAAAACTCGTCATCAAGAAATATCGTAAGCCGCACTTTGTCTTTAATATCACGGAACTTGACTAACATGGGCACGCCGTTCGGTGCGAGAAATGTTTCAATGAATCTGTTAGCCAGTTTCTTATCGCCACCGGCGTTTTCACGCGCGAACTGCTCGAACGGCATCTTCTGGCCGGTGAACCTGTGCTGGACCACGCTGACCTCCTCAGTCGTCCTGTGCCACCATTGCTCGAACATCCTCTTGCCAGCCTTGTTCATCATCGCAGGTGTGCCCTGAAACGGCCAGCGGCTTGTGTGGGTCAGGGGCTGAATTTTCTCAACCTCGCTCGCGCGGGTAGGAACTAACATCTTGGCCTTCTCGGCGGAAATCCACTGCCCGGTAAGAATGTCGCCACAATCACTTAAATCGTCTTTAGTCAACCCGTGGTCGAGTAAAAACTGATTCCAGCCCAACCGCCCGAACTGAAGTAATCCGTTACGGTCACGCCATTGCTCTATTAAGTTAGAACCCTCTACCAACGTTCCCCACTTAAAAGCATCGCTAAAAACATCATAACCGCCGTGCCTGCTCATCAGACTCATAGTGACCCCTGTATGCTGAGTACATGCCTGGTCCTCCTGCGCGTCAAAACCCCCTACAGGGCCTATTTTCAGGATATGTCGGTTCCTTATCTCGTAGCCGTGCAAAAGATTGACCTGACGGCCTATCTTGTCAATAGTGTGTAGAATCCGGCCCTGACGGTCGGCACGTTCCATATCGTCGTGCGAATGTTGCGCTTTTAAGTAGTAGTCGAGGTCAAGCTGGGCCTGCTCGTTAAAACGCCGCCACGCAGTGTCGTTTATCTCGTAAACGTCGTGGAATTCAGATTTTGTCGATTCGTCGTTAGGCATTTAATCGCCTTTCTCTTTTAATGCCTGCGTCGCAATCACAGCTTTTCACGCTAAGTTGCGTGATACCAATGAGGGTGGGAACTTTCCTGCTCCATAACCTGCCGGTATCTTTACATTTCTTGCACTTTATCATCCCGTTCTCCCGTACATTTTCTGCCATTTGGTTATCTGGGACTTCGTTACGCTGTTCACGGCCCCACACAAACCTTTAGACACCGCACGAGCGAGATACCTAAACGAGTCGGCGGGGTGAGAAGCCCAATCGTGCAGCGGTTTTTCCTCGTAAACCTTCATTTCCTCATTATACTCCCTGCGATAATGTTGTAAAGCCTCTAAGCCATCTTCGCACTTCTTTTCGTCAAACCAACACCGAGGTAAGACGTTTATAACATTATTTATGCCGAAGTCAATGTTTTGTTCGCGCTCCAACGTAACTACATCGTATCCCATGTCTTTCAGAGACTTACTGAGGGTCGTCCCGGCCACCATTTCACGCTTATTAGCGTCGTGTGGTAAGAATAATTTACCGTAATTATAACCTTCGTCACGCTTCAGGCGGTCGAAAACATCCACATAATGCTTTATAGGCTTGCCTGTGTTCTCGTAGTAGTCGATTACAGGAACTTTCTGACCAACCACCTGAAAGAACCACACCGCCGTACAGTCAAAACCTACGTCAAAAGCTAAATGTACTCGAACAGACGAGTCTTGGCGAACCACGCCCATCTGGCCAGCCTTACGCAACTGACTAAGGGTATCAGCATAATAACAGGCGTCTAAATCGACCTCATCGTGGCAGTTCATTACAAACTGGGCATATTTAGCAGGTGAATCTACTTTCATTCGAGCTAAATCGGCAATGAAATCGGCGGGAAGATTGTCCTTATTAGCAAAAGAATCGGCTTGAATACAAGAAAATTCATCTTGCGGGCTTTTAATAAACATCTTCCATCCCCAAAAATGGCCGCGAGCGTTACATATTGTCATTATCTGCCGCAAAGGATTGTCGTGCATATTTTGTAAAAATGGATGAACCGGCCCGGCTTTTACCAATGAATCCCAAAATTCCTCGTCAACCTCCAACTCACGCCTCAAGCGACCTCTTAAAAGTTGAAATTGGGCATCGGTAGGGAATTCATCCCCTTGCTCGATAAGTGCCCAACCCAAATTTACGTTCTGAAGACCACTCAATTCCTTAGCATGGCGAAATAATACACATGAACCATTAGAATATTTAGCATCCTTAGTGCCCTGAGGGATGTGTTTGTGAGTCCATTTCGTATAATCCTTCATCGTAGAGTCACGAAGGTCAGTAAACTTATTTCTTACTACGAGACCAAGGTTGTTTTTATATAACCGACTGCATAAATCGCCCTTCATCAGCGCCCACATTGTCTTGCCAGTACCCCATGCGCTTATCATAGACGGAAAACGATTCAATGCGGTGTAAAAATCCCACTGAAAAGGCTCAGCCTCGATATTTATGGTCTTAGTCGACATCTATTCCCACTCCCCCCGCGTAATGCCACTTAGGCCATTGTGGAAAACCTGCGACCGACGTAACTCTCCGTGGAACTCGTCTATCTCCCAAACCGAATATTCACAGAAAACAAATAACTTCCCATCATATTCAACTGTATCAATAGGATTGTCTGGGTAAAAATCCATATATTGGTCACTGTGTTGCCCTTGCCAGAATCGTTCTTTAAGTGTTGGCGTCCACGCATCTTTATATTTATTATGTAACGGCCAAGCGTAACGACCAGAATCCGTTACCAGAACAACCGCTTTCGCCTTAGATGGTCGCAAAAAACCCAAGAACGGCAAACATGATGCTAATTTAACGAATATACGTCTATTCATTATTTATGCTCCAGACTTAATATTTATGGTCTTAGTCGGCATGAACCTCGTCCCATATTCTTTGGTATTCTAATTTATGTTTTTCCCATAACCAATGACCGCAGGCTCTTTTATCGTCACCAAATTTGTCAATAAAAGCACGAAAATTCACTTCTACACCAGTCTTACGCCTCACAAGACGCATAGCAGAACACCAACTCCAATTTACTGCTATTAAGCGGCCAAATAACCACTCAGGGCAGCACATAGACATCTTGCCGTAAGCGTCGCTGACTTTACTCATTGCTTATTCTCCGCATAAGATGAAAAAGGTCTTGTATTGGAAATGGGGATGTGATATGTGGGACATATCTTATTACTCAACGCAATCTCTATATAGGGCATCGCCTTTATATAGCCCTTGCCTGGGATAAAGGAGTCTCTTTTCATGTTATGCCTAATATCCTCTTGATTATCCTGTCCCACATCTTATTATGTTCCTCTGTGTATCTGCGCCTCACCTTGCGCTTGACTGCTTCTGATTCAGTGTAGTCGTCGTCTTTGTCTTGGTTCATGTCGTCTCCCTCGCGTGCTTCCAACACGGTATAAACTGTCTTAGGTCTCTTAACTCCGATACTGTCATTGTGAGTAGATTGTATATGGTTTGCGCGTAGGTCTTTGTGTGTCGCCAATCTACTGTTGGCAGTGACCCGTCGTCCCCCGGTTGCGCTGTCGGTTTGACTACGCAAGGCGGCAGGCTGTCTATCATGGCCTGAGTAAGCGCGTGCGCTTTAGCCTGTTCCTGACCGTGCGCCCCGTGCGCGTGCGCTTCTGGCGTGCGCTTTGACCTGGATAGCTTGGCCCTACATGGCCCGGAGCACGTCTTACCCCTGCATTCAGCACCACATACCAGGCATACACTCATTATACATCCTCCGCTGATAACCACTCGCAAATACGCCCTATTTCAAGCGAAAACGCCGTTATCCACACCATCACAACACATCCGAACATCATCCACATCATTCCACAACCTCCGATTCCACCGGCTTCGGGGCCTTCGGGCTGATTATAATCACTGTCTGCTCCTTGCCCCCAGCGTCCTTGTCCATGCCAAACAACCGAGCCTTGCCTGTAACTGCCCCTGCCGCTGCTGCTGGCTGCTTAATCTCCATCGCAAGCAGTCTGGCCTCTTCATACTCTTTCTGTGCTTGAGCGACCGTATAGCCCGTTTCAGTGCTTAATTTGGCCCTGCGCCTGCCTATTTCCTGCATTAAGTAAGGCTTAGTAGTGTTCTCATATCCTTGATGTTTACAAAGATTTGCCTTATATCCTGCTGTTCTCGCTGCTTCTGTCGGGGTCATGCCTGACAACACGGCTTCAATCCATGCTTGCTGTTTTACTGTCCTGTTCTTAGTCTTTGTTGGCATTCTCTTTATCCTTGCAGAATATACATAGGTGCGCCTCTCCAGGCACTGGTCGGTGACATCGTGGACAACGCTCTGTTCCTTCGTTATTTGCCATTCTCTCCCTTTTTATCGCCCATAGTTTGGAATATGGTGTAAACTACCGATACAGCGCCAATTATGATATTTGTTGCTAAATCCTGGTCCGTGAAAGCCATAACCCCTATCGCTGCCAATATCACTCCTGCGCGTTTGTGCGCAAGGTTCTCTGCTATTTTAAGCCATTGCTCCATATTACACCTATTATATCATACGCCGAAAGCTTGTCAAGTGTTTTTTATTATTATTTTTTCCCGCCTTGTTCGTGTAACTTTCCTTTTGCTTGTGTTCTGTTATTATTTTTCTTAATAAATCTTCGCTTGCAAGTCTCTATGTATCAACTACTTACAATCGGACATGAGGTTCTTTTTATATTTTGCTTGCATTCTGTTTGTGTTTATGTTAATGTTATTCGTAGTAATGACCGATGTTAGTATTGACTTTAATTGGAGCTTAATTATGGATTACGATATGGAAAACCACCACTGCGGCACGTGCGGTAAGTATGTCGCGCCTGAAAAAGGCTTTTACGGCGCCGCAGAACGTAATGAGGTGGTTGCCGAAGTTGATTTGGGCGGTTACGACCTCGATAAATCTATGGCTAAAAGCTCTGTGATTAACGAGTTAGCCGACGACCTTGACAACCACTTGCACACTCTTTAGCCAACAATCGGGCACAGTCTCGGATTGTGTCCGGTTATTTGCTAACTTTAACCTTATTAGGAGTATTTATCATGAAACAAGTTACTATTAAATTACCGTTATCAAATAGATTTGTCCATGTTGACGGGTGGTTGTTCAACTTTGCCGGTCTGCGATTAGTCGCCCACAAAGACCATTTGCAGCATAAGTGGTGGAAAGTTTCAGAGTTTTCAACAGGGTTGAACCTTCCTTGCCAAAGATGCCACGTCAACACCCGTACAGCCAAAATCGCAGAGGCCATAAAATGCTTAACACAGATGACCTCAGCCTATATCTGCGAGGCTGTTCAAGTAGGTATTGATACAGTTGGCATTATCAATAATTAGCCCTGAATCCAGCGCAGGCCCTTGCTTGCGCTCGGTTGTGTGCTAAACTGTTACTGTTACTTAACTTAGGGAGTAATGAAAATGGCTGATTTCAAAGTAAGCGGCGAAGATTTTATATCCGCTGTTGCCGACATATTAAACGACGAAGATATAAGATGTTACGATTCGGCGATAGTGAGGCAAGTCAGAAAAATGACAGCAGGCCAACTTTGGCAAATTGTACATTTTGGCGATGTCACCGAATGGCACAATGACCGAATTAGAAAAGCTGGCCAATCTGATTACAAAGACAAATCTTAGCCCCCGCGCCCGTCAAGTTGCGGCTTGGCGCGGTGCGTGTGCTAAACTGTTACTATAACTTAACTTACGAGGTGAAATATGAGACTGGACACAAAACAAAAGCGGCTAACAGCCAGAGACGCCGAAATAGAACTCCACAAGAGCAAAGGCGCGACAGTACAAAAAGAACTCGATTTAATTATTATTCGTTTCGATTCGATTAAATCAATGCCATGCGTCAAAATCTACAAAGGCACAGGCTACCGGCCAATCGCTCATTATTCTTTCGGAACAATCGAAAAAAGAGATAAGTTTATCGATGTTCAGATTTGTGACGCCCGCAAAAGAATAGCCCGCAAGGCCGAAAGAACCACAGAACGGCAGCAATTCCAACATAATCTATCCATCGGCGATATACTCTATAGCTCTTGGGGTTACGACCAGACAAACATTGATTTTTATCAGATAACAAAGGTCATGGGCCGTAAGGTCGAAATCCGAGAAATCGCCGGACGGTTAATCAATGGTGAAGATGGTTTTATGACCGGCGAACGGACAGCCATGAAAGACCATTTTGTCGACGTGCCCCGAATTCGCATACCACAAGGATTAAACGGCAGTGGCTTATATATCAAAGTCAGCGAATGCGCTTCAGCTTGGCTTTGGGATGGAAAGCCCCAGCGTTGCTCTTGGTATGCGTAGCCAGTCCTGGCCCCTGCCCGGTCCAATTCCGGGCGCTGGCTTGTATAAACTAAAAATGACACTTGTTTAGGAGTAATTTGTTATGCAG
>SDBS01001502.1_pt1 | contig 23618 bp, 16 predicted proteins | sample 2277091 | NCBI WGS metagenome assembly SDBS01 (sample SAMN10404972, study PRJNA504765) | marine sediment metagenome | isolation source: marine sediment core GS10_PC15, 163 cmbsf | place: Arctic Ocean: Southern Knipovich Ridge | collected 2010
CATCCAGCTCTGCGATGCATTTGATATTCCCGTTCTCAGCCTGATGGATTGCCCGGGAATGATGGTCGGCCCTGACGTAGAAGCTACAGCCCTCGTCAGACACTGTGTCCGGACGTTTAATGCAGGAGCCAATATGACCTCACCACTCTTCTCGGTCGTTGTTCGTAAAGCTTACGGACTCGGCGTACAAGCCATGTGTGGAGCCAGTTCTTTCGTGGGCTTCTTCTCAGTCGCCTGGCCCACAGCGGAATTCGCGGGTATGGCTATTGAAGGCCGTGTAAAACTCGGTTATCGAAAAGAACTGTTAGCAATTGAAGACCCCGAAGAAAGACTCGCGGAGTATACCCGTCGTGTCGATCAAGCATACGAACGGGCTAAGGCGGTAAATGCCAGCGCAGGTTATGGCATCGACGATGTAATCGATCCCGCGGATACCCGATCGTGGATTACAATGGGTCTTCGAAGCATCCCGCCGGTCCCACCAAGAACTAAGAAAAAGCATCCCTATATCGACACTTGGTAAAATAGCCGGCACCGCGCAGTCAGCGAAAATAAACGATGTTGTCTGTCCTTTATTATTCGCTCTACGGATTCTCCTTATACTATAACGGCAAGTTTTCAGATTGACAGCGTGGGATTAGATGAATTACTATTCCCTGAAATGGAGAATTTGTATGATTTTCGTTAAACCTGACGAGAAATCTTCCCGTGGTGAGGAGCGACAGGGCTTTCGACCCGGCTTAAAACCTGTTTTTAAGGCGAAGAGCTGTCCTTTAGGGTTGAAAATTGGAAGTTGCGGCTAATATTACATAATTCGGATTTTAATCCCCCAGTGGGGGTTTAATTCCCCGAAGTTTGCTTCGGCTTTCGATCTAATTTTTTACCGCAGGTAAAGAAATGCTCTAATTTTTTACCGCAGGTAAAGAAATGCTCTATTTTTTCCGGTTGATACCTCGCAGCTTGCTGCGATGTAGTTCATTCCCTTTAAAAAATGAAAAGGAGAAAAAGATGAAGATACTTAGGGTCAACTTGACGGACAAAACAACTTCCACTGAAGAACTGCCCGAGGCATGGAAGCTTCTGGGCGGACGAGGGCTGACCAGCCGGATCATCAGCCAGGAAGTCTCTCCCGGAGCCGATCCCCTGGGCCCCGAGGCCAAGCTGGTCATCGCCTCCGGTCCGCTGGCCGGCACCCTGGCTCCTTCCTGCGGCCGGCTCTCGGTGGGCGGCAAGAGCCCGCTGACCAGAGGCATCAAGGAGGCTAACGCCGGTGGCCCGGCCGGGCAGAAGATGGACAAGTTGGGTGTAAGGGCCATTGTCCTGGAAGGCAAGGCCGAGGACGGTGGACTTTATTTGCTAAAAATGGACAAGGAAGGAGCCGTTATTGAGGATGCCGCGAGCTACAAAGGCCTTAACACCTACGAAACAGCGGCCAAGGCTCGGGCCGAATATGACGCGGATGCAGCCATTATCTGTATCGGTCCAGTGGGAGAGCGCTGCCATAAATCGGCTACGGTCACTTTGACGGACAAGAACGGCCACTGCTCCCGCCACGCGGCCAGGGGCGGACTGGGGGCGGTCATGGGCTCCAAGGGGCTCAAGGCTATCGTGCTAAACGACAAGGGAACAGAACCGATTAGTTACGCGGACGAGGCCGCATTTCGGAACACCATTAAGACCTGGGCCTCGGACGTGGTCACCCAGGACCCCGCCATGCTGAACATGAGCAAGCTCGGTACCCCGGGTTTTATTATAACATTCAGAAGCATGGGGAGTATGCCGGCCAATAACTACAGCTCCGAAACCGTGGAGGGATTTGAGGCCCTTGACGGACGCTCTCTGGAAAAAATCAATAAGGAACGAGGCGCCAAGATGGATGCCTGTATGCCTGGCTGTTTGGTCAGGTGTTCTGTCATCTATAACGATGCTCAAGGAAATCATATCACTTCATCCTATGAGTACGAGACCCTGGCCCTGATGGGCACCAACCTGGGTCTGGTCGATCCCGACGTGGTTGCCAAAATGGATCGTCTGGCTGACGAGCTAGGTATTGACACCATCGAGCTTGGCAGCGCCATGGGTGTGGCCGCCTCTGCGGGCAAGATGACTTTCGGTGATGCGGACTCGGCCTTTGCTCTGGTGGACGAAGTAGCCAAGGGAACAGACTTGGGGCGGACCCTGGCCGACGGAACAGTGGCCACCGCCAAGGCCCTGGGCGTGGCCCGCATCCCCGCGGTCAAGGGGCAGGGCATCCCGGCCCATGACGGCCGCGTGACCAAGTCTACGGGTGTTACCTACCACACCAGCCCCATGGGCGCGGACCATACCGCGGGCATCAGCTACGATGATCCCATGAACAAGGAAGGCCAGGTGGAGAGATCCCTTCAAGGCCAGATATTCATCGCGGCCTTGGATAGCATGGGGTACTGCACTCTGGCCCAACCGGGCGACAGAAAGGTTCTGGCCGCCTTTCTGCTTGATCTGGTCAAGGCCCGTTTCGGTCAGGAGATGAGCGCCGCCGAGATGGTGCAGATAGGCCGGGATACGCTCAAGACCGAACTAGAGTTCAACAAGGGCACGGAGTTCCATCAGGCTAACGAGCCTGATCCGGACTTCTACAGAACCGAACCCCTGGCTCCCACCGGCAATGTCTTTGACGTTGACCAGAAGGAGATCGACGGGATCTGGGAGAAACTGGAGACCATCGAGGTTCTTTGAGCCAGGCCAGGGTAGTTATTGATACACATATAAGGTCCCGGCTCTTGCTTCAGGAACGGATAGGGCCGGGTCCTTTTTCCACGACACGGATGGAACACCGGAGGCGAAAAACGAGTATTTCGCGGCAAGTGTTCAGGAAAAGCTCCGAACATTTTCGATTGAAGGTGGTTCGGACTTAGGAAATCAATTTTCCAGTAATTTTCCGTTATTGAAAATGTATTCCGTTTCCAATCAACATCTGGTCAGCTTAAGTACGTTATTCATCATTTGATATTCCTGAGAGATGCCCTGATAATAACTCTAGGATTCACGGAATTGAAGGTGAAATGTTTAAAGCATCCCAACCACACACCCAATTGATAGGATAACTGCTCCAGAGAATAATAGAGCAGGAATGATACAGGGTTCAAGCGCGGCTTTTTAATGAAGTAATCCACGGTAACGGTCAAAAGATGGATACCAAAAATGATAATGGAGAACAACGGGAATAATGGAAAAGCCAAGATACCCCATATCAGATAGTATCGTGAAACGAAAGCGCAGAAGTGATAAAAGAACGCGGCGTAACTTCTCAAAACGGCAAAAACCATATAGATAAATCTTACTTGGACAGTCTTGCGCCTCATTCTAACGAATTTAATTAAAGTGTCCGCGAGAACAATCATGCCGCCCATTCCAAGAATCGGAACAGATTTCAAAATGACGGATAAAATTACAACACTCCAGAACAATGATTCTCCCGGCAGAAAAATCATTTCCTTTAATCTTCTCGAATGCAACAGATGCAGCACGGGTTCAGATGTTCCATAATCAAAGCGTCTTCGACAAAAAGATTTCAACCTGTTCCGGTGTTTATGGTAGACTTTTCCAACAGGTCTGTATTCAACATTGTGCCCCATATCCTGCAGACGCCAACAAAAGTCCACGTCCTCCCCGAGAATTAGTTCTTCTTTGAAGCCCTCCATGCTTAGAAAAAGATCTTTTCTCACAAAAAGATTGCACGCCGGTACATAAAAAAAACGATCATTCTCTGAAGAACGCCTAATCCAAGAGCCCATATTTAAGGAAGAGCTGACTTTTTCGTATCGATCCAGTCCTTTTTCCATAGATAAGGTATCGACCATTCCGCCAACAGCGCCTAAAGACTCGTCCTTGAAAACGGGAATAAGTTCTTGCAGCCATAAGGTGTCCGCCAGACAATCCGAATCTATAAACGCAAAGATATCGCCTTTTGCTCTCTTTGCTGCCAGATTTCGACAAAAAGGGGCATGTTTATTTTCCTTTAGAGAGATAAGTTGAACGGGAAAGCTTGAGACCACATCAGGAGTATTGTCAGTAGATGCGTCATCAACAACAATAATTTCCGTCTTTTCTGATGGATATTGAACTTCCATGAGGGACTGAAGACACGCCTCGATCTCTTCAGGCCTATTTCTAACAGGGATGATAATTGATACGAATGGATAATCATGAATCGTCGAAACCCCTTCTCTCTCGAAATAGCCTTTGCGGACCAGGCTATCGAGGAAGATTTCAATTTTCTCCGGATTGGCGTGTTCGAACAGGGAGGCAATGCTTTTAAAGGGGATAAATTCCCCTTTGGAAAGGAGGTTGAGAACGATTTTCCACGAGGGACTAAGAACAATCGCTTTTAGAGGAAAATGAAGGACCAGGACAGGAGACCCATTCCTCTCATGGATACTAACCGTCTTTCTTTTTCGATAGGCCAGCGGTCTTAAATCTTTACCCTGATCTTTGGCTCTATTTAACCTCCGGCCGACCATCCCGCATCCACATTGACAATGGTTCCCGTGAGGGAACGGCTCTGTTCCGACACAAGCCAAAAAACAGCGTTTGCGATATCTTCAGGTATGATCCGGCGAGACTTCATAAGATGTCCTTGTGAAAAATGTTCATAAGCGTCCACATCGAGGCCGACTTGATTTGCCAACCCCGTTAAACTTGAAGATTCGACTGTTCCAGGGCATATGGCGTTGACATTGATATTATGATCAGCCACTTCCATGGCCAGGGCCTTGGTCAGCCCCAATACACCGTGTTTGGCCGCACAGTAATGCACCGAAAGTCCCAAACCCCTCATGCCCGCCACTGACGAGATGTTCACAATTTTCCCGGATTGTCTCTTGATCATATGGGGAAGCACGTGCTTGCAGCAAAGAAAGGCCCCCTTAAGGCATACATCCACCACCTCGTCCCAAGCCGCCTCTGAGATCTGTTCTATGGAGAAAAGGGAGACAACGCCGGCATTGTTGACCAGGATGTCAAGGTGGCCGAAGGTCTCGATGACTTCCTGAACGGCGGCTTTTACGTCATCTTCCCGACGGACATCACAGGTCAATCCAAGGACCTTTCCGCCCAATTCAGACAGTTCCCCGATACCCTTTTCCAGATCGTGAGGGCTGGACATCCCATAGGGTATGGTCTTAAGATCATGGCAAATATCCACGATAGCCACTGAAGCCCCCCTGGAAGCCAGGTCTTTGGCAATAGCCAGACCGATATTTCGCGCCCCGCCCGTTATCAGGGCGCTTTTCCCTTCTAATTCCTGATTGATTCCTTGTGCCATATTATTTATCGTCTCCCATCGCTCCCCCCGCATGAGCGGCGCTACGGAGCTGATTCATCCCTTTTCAATTTTTAAGAAACCCTGCTCTATCATAAAGGAGAGGATTCCCTCTGCCTGAGATTCAGGGCTTCCGCTCAATATCATGCTTTTCTTCTCAACACGGCTCCCGGCCAGAAGCTGTTGTATGCGTTCATAAGCATCGAGTCTGCTGTCCGGAGCGGAGATCTTTTTTGGACGCGGCCTTGGGGGAAAGACTCTTTTTGAGATAACTTTATGAACGCTCGTGTCGCCTCGAACGCTCAGCTTTTGGATCGGAAGAGACCCGGCCCGTTTCTTGTCCTCATAAGTGGGGACACGAGGTTCATGGTCTCCCATGCCCACACTGAATACAGCCGGCAGGGCGCATTGAACCTTTTCACGCACCCCCCTGCCCGCACTTCTTTGAACTTCCACGGAATGGGTCTCGATTAGACTGGTAATATCTGTTAACGCCGACACAAACGGCCTCCCGAGATGATAGGCTATGAATGCCCCAACTTGTCCATTCCGTTTGTCCAAAGACGCGTCGCCGCAAAGAACAAGATCGGCTTCCACGGCCTCTATGGCCCAGGCCAATACCTTGGATTTACACCATGGATCCATTCTTCCATTCATATCAATCTGGTAAAGGTGATCGGCTCCCATGGCAAGACAACGTCTAAGTTCTGCTTCCGCTATAATTGGTCCCAGGGTCAATAAGCTGATTTCACTCTCACCCAGAAGTTCTTTCACGCGTAAGGCCAACTCCAGCCCGGCCTCATCGAACGGATTTACCCTGTAGACTTTATCCTCCGGTGTCAAGAAATTATTATCAGGGTCCATGCCTGTCCTTGCATAGGTTTGACAAATCTGTTTTACACAAACAATGATTTTCATATATTCCTCATTCAGGGCGCGTGTAACTGCGCTTGTTGTCTGGTAAACCGGCCGCGCGTACCCTCTCTACTAAGCCCGAAACTCCCTTACCCCAAAGAAGAGGCAACGATTTCTATGATGTCCAATATTTTTGGAGGTTTTTCCATTTCGAGGGAGTTGATTCCGTCATCCAGCATGGTCAGGCAGTAGGGGCAGGCCGTTCCGACCATTTCAACCCCCGCTTCCGAAATTTCTTTGGCGCGAAGTTGGTTAACCCGTTGATCCGGATTTTCATGGAGCCACATCCTTCCGCCGCCGCCGCCGCAGCAAAACCCATTTTCACGATTCCGTTCCAACTCCTTTAGTCTAAGACGGGGAACGGATATGAGGAGCTTTCTTATGGGTGAATAAATGTTGTTAATACGGCCTAAATAGCATGGATCGTGAACAGTAGCCAATTGAGCGATTGGATATTTGGGGGAAATCCGTCTCTGGTCAATCAAGTCCATGACAAATTCGCTCGCATGAATGACCTCAAAATTTGACTTGGTTTCAGATTCTAGATTTCTAATAGAGGCTGGTTCGATTTCGTTTCCTAAACGTGAATACTCATTTTTAAGCGTGTTGAAGCAATGGGGGCACAGGGTCACGATCTGCTTTACGTCATGTTCTTTGAAACGTTTTATGTTTTTTTGAGCCAGATCTAAAAAAAGGGATTCCTCTCCCAATCTCCTGGCTGGGTCTCCGCAGCAGAGTTCCTCTTTACCAAGGATGGCAAAGTCAATCCCCGCGGCCTTGAGGATTTTTACCATCGCCCTGGAGACCTCCTGATATCTAGGATGAAAGGCGCCGGAGCATCCGACCCAGAAAAGTATCTTTCCATTCAGACCATCGTCAGATGCACGGGGAACCTCCCGGTTTCGAGCCCAATCCCCTCTGTGGGCGATCCCCTTGCCCTGTACATCACCGTAAAGCTCGAGGTTCCGGATCATGGGTCGAGCTTCAACCGGTATATCCCCACAACCCAAAACCCGGTACCTTCTCATATCGATGATCTTATCCAAGGGGTCAATGAAAACCGGACAGTGTTCCACGCAAGCCATGCATGTCGAGCAGGACCAGATTTCATCGCTGGAAATGGCTTCTTCAAGAACAGGGAAGGAGTCTCCTTCAGTTTTACTATCCTTTCGATTCCTGTGTTCCAATAATCCGAAGATATCCTGAATTACCTTTCTTGGAGACAAGGGTTTGCCGGAAATGGCGGCGGGACAGTTTTCTTCACATCGGCCGCAGGACACACAGGCCTCGACATCCAGTAACTGCTTCCAGGTAAAGTCCCTTATAGACCTTGCGCCAACAGGACCTTTCTCCAGGGGCATGAATCTCAACGCGCCTCGCGGTTCATGCTTTCTGTAAAAGACGTTCAAGGCGCCGGTAACAAGGTGGCGCATGGAGGTGAAGGGCAGAAGGGCTATAAAGAGCAGCACGGCGAAGAAATGGAAACGGATCATCAACTGCATAAACAGTGGTGATTCGGGCATAGCCAGTGAAAAAAGCCATCCCGCCGGCGCTTCCCAGGAAAATCCCGTGCCGGCAATGCTCAGGCGCGTGGATTCGGTCAGAAATCCTGTAAGTAGAATAAAGAACAGAACGAGGATGGGGAGTACTTTTCTTTTTGGTGGATGGGGATCTTTGGATTGACCCTGTCTTATGAGAAAAAAGAGGATCCCGAGGAGGAAGGCGACACCAAGCATATCCAACAACAGTGAAACCAGTTGGCCGACTACCAGCGGCATAGTAACGCCGAATTGGGCGATGATGACGATGGTTATTGGGATAATCACACCCCAGAACAAAAAAAGATGGGCCAGACCGGCAGACCGTCTTTCCAGGATCCTTTTCTGCCCCAACATATAGGACAATAATCCCCTCCAGTCTCGATGACGAACCTCTTCCCGCCCCATTCGCCAGGAGGCTCTGAGTCGTTTGAAGCCCACCAGCATGATTAGGATTGAAATGGCTGTGAGCAGGGCATCAAGAGCAGTGAACAATAGTCTACTCCCTTCTCCTGGTTCTTCTATAGAATTTTCGAGACAGAAACCAGAGCAGGCCAAACATGACGGCCGCCATGGAGATCTGATATAAAACGGCCGCGGCAAAAATGACCGGCTGCTCATTCAGATCAGCCTTGGGATGAATATATCCCCAGAGAGCGCTCTTCCCATTATTGGAAAGGTGGCACTTATAACAGTCCTGATCATTGATGGGTTCTTGCCCTCCATGAGCGGCTTCAGCCTGATGGCATCCTATACAATTACGCTTCTCATAGGTTTGGCTTAAGTCTTGTTTGTTGTGGGTTGCTATCCGTAAGGATGGAAGCCAGGTCAGGTAATCGGTCTTTCCACTCTCAACCGGATGACAGACTTTACATGTCCGGGTGAGTCGATCCGGATGTACCGAGGAGTTTTTATTATCCGTCGAAAGGATACTGTGCCTCCCATGGCAGGTGTAGCATTGGGGGTGTTTCTTTTTTGATCCGATACCATGCCGGTTCTCCTGGTCATGGCATTCATTGCAATCCACCGCGCCGGACCCCTTTCCGCTTTCGTGTGTTTCATTCCTCACACCAGTGTGACAATCCTGACACGTTATCTCGGGGCCATGAATAGAGGCTTGAAAATCTTTGATAGAGATATGGAGAATGCTCTTTGTGCTTTCCTCCCCATGGCAATTCATACAATCCTCTGAAGTATAGGCCCATGTGTTGTGAGACACCAGGAATAGGAGAAACACAAAGCAGTATGAGAATAATCCCCGCATAAGATCATTCAGGCTCCATCAGGTCATTGATACGTTCTTTCAGGATGGGGAGAATCTCATGCAGGTCACCAATGACGGCAAGGTCGGCGAATCGAAATATTCTGGCCCGGGGATCTGTATTAATGGCTATGACAAATCGGGACGTTTCCATGCCTGCCGTGAACTCGTTGGCGCCCGAAATACCACAGGTAAGGATAAGGCCGGGGGAAACGGTCTTGCCGGTCTGCCCGATCTGCCGGTCAAAAGGGAGGTCCTGCCAGTCAATGACCGGCCTTGTGCCTCCAACAGACCCCTTAATGACTTTGGCCAGCTCATGGATGATTTCGAAGGATTCTCCCCTTCCCGCGCCGCGTCCCCCGGAAACAATGATATCCGCCTCCTCAAGGTTCAATGCTCCCGGAGGGGCCTCCATGACTTCAACCACCTTGGTTTTGAGATCGTCCGATGATTCATCCATCGGCTCAGTTGTAATCTCCACTTCCGCATTCATATCAAATTCCAGCGCGCTCAGGACGGACGGCAGGAAAGAGATAATGAGAGGATTCGGGCAATCAAAATGAATTTCTTCGAAGAGATATCCATTGGCCACGGGACGGATGGCCGTGGCTTTCCCGCTCTCATCAATCTTAAAATCCATGGCGTGGGTTACGAGCCCCGTTTCTAGTAAAGCCGCAAGCCTGGGAGATAGATCCGCCGTCTCTGAACCATGGGCCATCAGGATGTATGAGGGGTCATGCTTTTTAGCCATCTTGGACAAGATTTTGGCGTACAGCTCTCCATGGTATCGTCTCAAAGACGCGCTTTCCACATAAAGGACCTTGTCCGCGCCGTATACGGCCAGCGATTCGAGTTCCGACTCCAAACCTGAGCCTAAGGCCACGGCCGTTACCGTTCCCTTTCCACCATGTTCGGAGATAATGCGCTTTGCCTCGGCGATCAGGCCAAGGGTCTCCCCTTCAATGGCGCCTTCCCTGTGCCGTACAATAATCCAGATATTTTGAATTTCAGTCGTCACAGTTTTCTACCTGCCCGATGACCTTCCACGATCGCCATGTCCGTCTTCCTGGGCGCCACACAATCACCAATGCGATAAAGCTCCTTAACCTTCCCCTTCAGATCAAAATAGAGCTTGTCCAGAGACACATTCCCCGCGGACAGAACGACCGTATTGTACCCGTCAAAATCGATCATCTCATTGGAATAGACATTCAGGCCCTTGACGAGGATTCCTTGAATCTCAAGGACGGCGATGTCCGGGGTAAAGGTTACTCCCTTCTTCGCGAGCCGCTGCCTTGTAAGGTAGAGATCCTGAAGGAGCCCCAATTGACCGCCCACAAAAAGGGACGGTGTGATCATATGCACGGTTCTATCCCGGTCCGCCAGAAACTCGGCTGTCCCTGTTGCTTGATGATGCCCGTCCAGGTCTATGAGCAGCACATTTTTCCCCACCTCCACTTCTCCGGTCAGGACCTGCAAGGCATTGACCACCCGGGGCGGGGAATAGTCACCCTGAAAAGGTTTTTCATCTGGAACCGACCCCGTCGCGATAATAACGGCATCCGGCCGTTCTTTTAAAACTATCTCTTCGTTCGCGTCAACACCTAGTCTGAGATCTATATCCAGTTTGTTCACCTGGCCGATAAGCCATCTGGTCACCCCGGTTATCTCTTGACGGCCGGCCGCCTTTCCCGCGATGATATTCTGTCCACCCACTTCATCATTTTTCTCAAAAACAACCACGTTGTGTTTTCGCAAAGACGCTACCCGGGCAGTCTCCAGTCCGGCCGGACCGGCGCCCACAACCACCACCTTTTTGGGTGTATCGCAGGATTTCAACGTATCCATCCCCAGATCTTTTTCTTCCCCGGCGGCAGGGTTTTGAATACAGCCGAGACGAAGACCGATTGCCATCCTGCCAATACAGCCTTGATTGCAGGCGATACAGTGGCGGATATCATCCGTTCTGCCTTCCCAGGTCTTGTTGGGCAGTTCAGGATCGCAGATAAGGGCCCGCACCATGCCAATCATATCCGCATGCCCATCCTCGAGTATTTTTTCAGCGAGATGAGGGTCGTTAATCCGGTTGGTGCAGAATACGGGCAGATCCACCACGGATCGAATGTTGGACGCAAGGGGAACCGTAAACGCCAATGGTGTATGCATAGACCCTTCCACCAGATAGAGGTTGTGAAAGGTGCCCAGACTCAGGTCCATAAAATCCAGCTGGCCGGTGGATTCCAGCCGGGAGGCGATTTTCTTGGCATCCTCCAGCCTTATCCCGCCCCGGGGGTGCATTTCATCGGCGTTTAAGCGGACACCCAGAGTAAAATCAGGGCCAACCGCTCTTCGTACCGAGTCAATGAGTTCCCGAGAAAAACGGAGACGATTCTCAAAACTGCCCCCGTATTCATCTTCGCGAAAATTTGTGGCCGGGGATAAGAATTGCCTGATTAGGGAACTGTGTCCCAATTGCAGCTCGATGCCGTCAAAGCCGCCTTCAACGGCATGAATGGCGCTTCGGGCAAAGTAATCGATACACTCCTTGATATCTTCGATTTCCATTTCCTTGCAGGTCTCCTGGAAAATGGGGTCCTTGCCGGGAGAAGGTCCCCAGACCGGGAGCCTCGAAATGGAACCATCCGCCTGCATCCCGTTGTGGTTCAACTGGGCAAATATCCTGGTATCGTACTGGTGTATGGTCTGGGTCAGTTTTTTAAAACCCGGGATCACATCGGGATTGAAAGCATCCACCAGCTTCTCATAGGCATGATCTGAAGGATGGACTGTTAGTTCCTCGGTGGTAATCATTCCACAGCCCCCCTTCGCTCTCTCCTGGTAATAATAGACGTGACGCTCACTGATCTTTTGCTCTTTGCTGAAATTGGTCATATGGGCCGCAAAATGAATTCGGTTCGGCACCACCACCGAACCGATCTTTAACGGAGAAAAAAGATATTTAAACTCACTCATAGTCTCTCTCCGATCTTCCACCCCTCGAAAATGGCCCTGTCAATACCCCTGGGAGCCACACAATCTCCCGCACGGTAGATCTCTTTAACCCTTCCTTTTATCTGCCGATATAGGTAATCATCGGCTGCATCCCCCATATCAAGGATAATGTTATCATAACCTTCAAACAAAATCGGCTTGTTCGTGTAGATATCATGGGCTATGACTTTTTCTTTATCTATCTCATCAATAACTACATCATTGATGAAATTGACGCCTTTTACCAGAAGACGCTCCCGGACCAGATGAAGATCACCAATAGGTCCCAGCATAATCCCGATAAAACCGGCGCTGGTCACCATATCCACCTTTTTTCCCTGATCAGCAAGAATTTCCACGGTCGCGGTAGCGTGATGACCACCGTTTTCATCGAGAAACAGGACCTTTTCACCTACCGGGAAAAGTGCCCCGAGCACGTCCCGGATATTTAAAACAAACGGGGGGCCATACTCGCCTGGAACGGGTTTCTCCATTGGTTTCGAACCCGTAGCCACGATCACGACATCCGGATTTTCTTTTAATACTTGCTCCGGCGTGACCTCAACGCCGGTAAATATGGGAACCTGAAGCTCGTTTAACATGTGGCTCTGATAACGGATTACCTCTCCTAGCTGCTGCCGGCCGCTCCCCTTTTTGGCCAGATTTATCTGCCCTCCGATTATATTATCCCTCTCATAAACGGTTACTTCATGCCCTTTTTCTCGCGCAACCCGAGCCGCTTCAAGCCCGGCGGGTCCACCTCCAACCACCATCACCCGTTTTTGGATTTTGGGCTTATTTGTACCTTTCAATCCGTATTCGGCCTTCCCCAAACCACGTTCCTCGTATCCCACCATGGGGTTCTGGGTACAGCTCAATGTCTTTGACTGATTAAGACGGCCAATGCAGCCCTGGTTGTCCCTGACGCAATACCGGATATCTTCCGTTTGCCCTTCTTTTGCCTTTTGGGGAGCATCCGGATCACAGATTAAGCCACGTATCAATCCAATGGCGTCGGCCTGGCCATTTTCCAGAATCTCGTTGGCCATCTGCGGAAAGTGGATCTGATGGCTGGCTATGACCGGCAGTTTTAGGACCTCTTTTATCTGCTGGACCGTTTCAACTGTAAACCCGTCAGGGGTATGCATGGAGGCCATATAAAGATAGAGGTTATAATAGGTCCCCACGGAAACATTAATAAAATCAACCTTGCCCGTGTTCTCAAAGCTCAGGGCCATCTGCCGCGATTCCTCGATAGCGATCCCGCCGTAAAATCTTTCATCAAGGCATAACCTGACACCGACCGTAAAGTCATCCCCCGCGGCCTTTCGAACTCTTTCTATCACCTCCATGGGCAGTCGTATCCGATTCACCAGACTACCCCCGTATTCATCCTGCCGGTGGTTGCTGATGGGTGAGAGAAACTGCCTCAGGAGGGATTCCTGCCCCATATCGATCTCCAGGCCGTCAAACCCGCCCTCTCTGGCCAGTTCAGCCGCCCGCGCAAAGGCCTCGACCAACACTTCCATATCTTCCATTTCCATGGGCTTTGCCGTCTCTCCGAATACAATATCAGATAGGGCCGATGGGCTCCATACATGCTGACGGGATATATTGCCGCTGCTCTGAAAACCATGGTGGTTAAGTTGGGCGAAGATAAGGGTTTCAAATTCATGGACAGATGAGGTTAGTTTGTGGAAATTTTGAATCACCTCGGAGTGGTAAGCATTGATCATGGTTGCCCAGGGCTGATCATTGGGATGGATGGAGAGTTCGCCCAAAATAAGGAGGCCGCATCCCCCCTGGGCTCTCCGCCGGTAATAGCTGATATGCCGGTCGGTTAAACAATTTCTCGTTGCAAAGTTTGTTCGATGGGCGAGGAAACAGATACGGTTTGGCAAGGTCACTTTACCAATGTTTAAAGGATTAAACAGGTGACCAAACACGGGAGAACTCCCTGTGACCTCCGATCCTAAGGTTGGTTAGGCATTCGGGATCAGGCATGTTTATGTCTTTGTACGTATGATAGGCCATGGCGGGGCACCCCCCCCGACAACTCTCATATCTCAAACAGTTCTCGCAGGATTTCACATTCAGATTCCGGAGCTGATTCAAAACGGGAGAATGATCCCATAGGTCTTTTAAGGGAACCTCGCGAATATTTCCCGCGAGAAAAGGTGCTTCCTGCAAAAAAGCGCAGGGATAGACCTTCCCCGTGGGCGAGATACAGCAGGTCATTTTGGCCGCTCCACACATATCAAGGCCTTTTCTGCGGCGGTTCTCAGAGGTGAGACAGAAAAACGAGTCTCCCGTGCGGACCATGTCGTGCTGCTCCAACCATTCCGCAAAAGACTCTTGCTGCTCCTTATCAGGCCCTAGATGATCCTTACTCTCCTTGCCCCTGCCGGCGGGACGAAAGCGTGAAACACGCAGCTTAGCCCCGTACTCCTTTGCCATGTCTCTCAGTTGATCAAGTTGCGGATAATTCGTCCGTGTAAGCACAGTGTTTATACTAAAGGCAACCCCTTGAGAGGCCAGACACGCTAGGGCATCCGTTACCCTTTTAAAGGTCCCCTTCCCCCGTATCGGGTCATTCACTTCGGCCGTTGCGCCGTCCAGGCTAACCTGGAGGTAAAGCATCTTCAGCCTGGATAGATGCTTGGCCAGCCCGTTATCGATCAACATCCCATTCGTGCTCACACATGTGACTAAACCTTTTTCATGGGAGTAGTTTAAAAGATCGAGAAAGTCCTCCCTTATAAACGGCTCCCCTCCGCCGATATTTACCTGAAACACTCGAATGGCGGTCAAATGGTCCACCAGTTCGCGGCATTCCCGGGTGCTGAGTTCTCCAGGCGATGATACGCCCGCGCCGGAAAGGCAGTGAACACAGCGGAGACCGCATTTCAGGGTGATTTCCCACGTGACATTGACCGGGGCTCTTAAACCCATTCTGGCCATTTCAGCACTCACGGATCACTCCATTCTCTTTCAGCCGGATCAAGGCTTTCTTGAGAGCCGATATCCGTGTTTTTGAGGTTAGGTCAGGTTGGGCTTGTTGGTTTATCCATTGTCCCAAAGAGAATTCGCCCTCGAAAAAGTGATTCTCCAGTAATGTCCCGGAAGATAAAAAAAAGAGACGAGGTCCGGCCATGGTGTAAAAAAGCAGCCCAAAATCCTCTTCCCTTACTTGTGTGCCAGGAGCTAATTTATATCTTGTTTCCATAATATACTCAACGCATTAATATTTGCATATATGATTATCTTAACTAACTGATAATTCAATATATTTGACAATTTTTTTCTGCAATCCTATAGACGTTGTCTATGTATTAAAGAGATTATTGAATATCCAGCATATGGCATGCAAGCCCCATCAAAAAAAACGGGATCCAGTGTTGAGCTTTATTATCAACTATAGCTTGCTATAAGTATTTACTGTAGCTTTGCTACAGGGCCGTTCCTTGTAGAATTATCTGACTTGATCGGAAATTATTCAACTTTGATACCCTGCATCTTGCCGCAGGGAGATTCATTTTAAGAGATGGGAATTGAAGTGGGGCATCCGAGTCCCGTGCTTGGCGTAGATCAGGGAGTTCTCTCTGAAAAAAATACATAGGTCCGGCTCGATCATGTAGTTGGCCGCACGGCTAATAAACACCGCAAATTCCGTCGATGGCCATCTCCTCGATTTCGATTTCCTCTATAATAAAAATTTCGTCCTGCCGGGTATCTTCCTGTTCATCGGTTTGTGGTTCTTCCAATTTTTCCTCGTCTGTCATGATATGACCTCATTATGAATTGGTTTAAAAATATCCAGTTTCCGCTTACCCTTGACGGATAAAGTACAGGGACCTGATCCTGTACGGGGCGCCGGCGGCATCTATCCGTCTCATGGTTACAATAGCTGGGCAAAGACACCCGGTATCCCGGATGGTCCTTTGAGGGCCACGCACCGCCCACCCGCGGCACTGGCCAGGACTTCTCCCTCGTCGCTGTCTCCGGCGGGGGCGATCACAAACAGTTCGTCCACTGCCCGAGCCTCGCCGACAGGGTCTCCGCCGGCGGTCGGTCGGCAGTCGGATAGAAGAATCACCAACCGCCGCGCCGCGTTCGACCGTGTCAGTTGAGTTCGCGCCACCTTTAATGCGAGGGACAGGTCCGTGGTGCCGTTGCCCCGCAAGGTCAACAGATCGTCAACCACCACCTCCGGCCCTCTCCATACATCCTGGGCCTTGATCACTACCACGTGGTCGGAAAAGGCGAGCACACTGTAGTCATCGGGCGCCCTCCATGACACGGCGGCGGCTGCCACTGCCGCGGCGGCGAGTCGATCGCCTCCCATGGATCCGCTGCGATCCACCACCAGGCATATGGCCGAGGCGGGCCGGGTCCATACGCGCGCCCGCAAGTCATTCAGATCGGGCGCCACACCGCTGGCACGGGCCAGATGGAGTGGCTCCAGGCTTGCGTCGATATCGAGATCGCTACCCTCCTCGCCGAACTTCTCGGTGCGCATCCGTCCAACTCCTCGACGGCGGGCTTCACCGCTTCGAGCCAGATCGACCATCAGCCGTCCGGCGAGCCGGCGAGAGAGTTCACGAAGATGCTGGTCCGTGGCGCCGGTGAGATCGGCAAGCAGCGCGAGCGTCTCATCCGGGTCTTCGGCCATCGCGTCATCGAAAGCTGCCTGGTCGAGGGCGCCCACTTGAGGAGACACTTGTTCGAACCGCCTATGCCGTCCCAGCATTCGTCGAGACACAGTCTGGCGGCGCTGATCCGCGAGGGCCTCCCGGGCCTCAGCCCCTTCCCTGATCAGACCCGGATTTGAACGAGGCGTAGATCCTGCGGGGTTCGGTTTTTTCCCGCCGCCGCTGTCGTCGTCCTGACCGGTCGTGCCGAAGATCCGGTGGAAGAGTTCACGAACGATCTCCTCCGGTGTCCGCCCGCAGCTCTCGTGCAGGCGGATCCGTCCGCTAAGGGCGGTCATAGCGGCATCGAGAGACACTTCTGGATCGGTATAGTGTTCGTCTCGCAGTCGGGCCAGACTCTCAGCCACCTTCACCATATCCACGGCTCCACGCACCGACGATCCGATGCGAACTTCGGTGTGGTCCCGCGTTACCCGGGTGAGTTCGACCACTTTTCGAACCCACGCACATACGGATATTCCTGTTTCCCGCCGGACGATCTCGTTCTCGTCCTCGGCCGACTGGTAGCTCATGGACACTCGGCACACGCGGTCGTCGATTGACGCCGAGATTCGCGCCGTGCCTACCGCGTCAAACGGGTTCATGGCCGCCACCATCCGGAATCCCCGGTCCGCGGGCACCAGCCCGAGGCGGGGGACATGGAGTTCACCCTCGGACATCCCCGTGATGAGTAAATTGAGGGTTTCCTCGGGGACTCGGTTGATCTCCTCTATGTAGAGCAGCGATCCGTCCCGGAGCGCGCTCACAAGAGGCCCGTCGATGTAAATCTTCGAATCATAGCCTTCGGCGAGTACCCGGGCCGGATCGAAGTAGCCCACCAGGCGGGCCGGGGTGAGTTCGGCGTTGCCTTCCACGAACTGGAACCCGAGTTCGGCTTCCCGTGCTATGGCACGCAGGATGGTCGACTTACCCGTACCCGGCGGCCCCTCCAGCAGGACGTGGCGGTCGGTCGCCAGCGCGGCCACCACCATTTCGATCTCCTTTTCACGCCCCACCACACGTTCAAACAGCCGGTCGAGAAATCTACGGTCGAGCCTTAAACCATCGGCCGGGGAATCAGAGGCCCGACCCTCTCCCGGGTCATCGTTCCCCGCATGCTCATTTTGCACATCGCGCCGCGCCTCTTTAATCAAAGGTGATGACGCCGCGTATATTCTTGCCGTCGCGCATATCCTGATAACCCTCATTGATCTGGTCGAGTGTGTAAGTCTGTGTTACAAGCTCGTCCAACTTTAACTGACCTTTCCGGTATAGATCGAGCAGCTTGGGAATAGCCACCTGGGGGGGCTGAGACCCGAAGACCGAACCCCTGATCTGCTTGTTGTACATGGTGAGTTCGAACAGTGAAATCTGGGCGTCGATCTGGGACATGGAGCCCATACTGGTGATAACCACCGTGGCATCTTTACCCACCAGCGCCATAGCCGGCTGGAGATGCTCGCCCTCGACGCGGCCTATCGTAACGATGGACGAGTCGGCCATTCTGCCAGCGGTAAGCTCCGTCACCATAGGCATGGCCTCCTCCATCGAGGCCGCCGTGTGGGTTGCTCCCAGCTTTTGTGCACTCTCGCGCTTGAACTCGACCGGGTCCACGGCGATGATCTGGGACGCGCCGGCATGGCGGGCGGCCTGTACCGCGTTGATGCCAACCCCGCCAGCGCCAACGACCACCACGGTGTCGCCCGGTTTAACCTCTGCACGGTTGATTGCCGACCCCCAACCCGTGGCTACACCACAACTCACAATGGCCGCCGGTATGAACCCGTATTCTTGGTCTATCTTAACGAGGGATTGTTCAGCTACCAGAATGTGTTCGGCAAAGGTACCCAACTTGCAAAAGGTCCAAAGATCCTGGTCTTTGGCGTGATGGCGATTAACCTGGTCTGTCATCATGCCGCCGGTGAACAAAAGCATGCCCATGTCGCACAGATTGTGCCTTCCTGTCAGGCAGTAGTGGCATTTACCGCACGAAGGGATGAACGAGGCCGCCACGTGGTCACCAACCGCTACACTTGTGACGCCTTCACCGACCTCGACGACCACACCGGCTCCCTCGTGGCCTCCTATTATGGGAAGAATTCCGCGGCCAAATATTTCTTCCACTTCGGGCGGGACAATCGTAGCGCCCGTCACTACATGTTCGTCGGAATGGCACAGGCCGGCGGCTCCCATCTTTACCAGGACTTCGCCCTTTCTGGTGGGGTCCAGCTCGATCTCCTCCACACTCCAAGGCTGGTCAACTTCCCATAGGACTGCTGCTCGTGTCTTCATTTCTGCCTCCTGTCCGCTGTCTGGCGGGGGAAAAGAGTTGATGGATAAGAACGCCTCTTTTAAAAAACAAAAATATATAGAAAACGGGCTGTTGTGTCAAGTTTAATTGGGTGGCCTAAATCCCTGCCGCAGGTAGTGGTAATGGATAAAGGTTCTTCCGTTTTAAAATTTTAAAATGCCTAAAAATTGAAACTTTTCAATAAGTTGGATTAAAACCGTTTGTAGGTGAGGAGAATTGTATCTTCTCCATAACCTGGGATTTCCTCACCGGGTATGCACCAGCAATGGCCGGGTTCGGCCTCATACCGGCAGCCTTCCACCTTATCCTTGAACTGAGATCCAGGTGACTATGCCGTCAATCCGCATTGTCTTTGAAGAGAACCTGGCGGTGTTTGGTCGTGGCTGACGAGTGGAAATTCCTTTGACAATGATGGATTCGGAAGAATACCATGTCTAAACGGGAAGGCTTCAAAATTGAGAATCGCGGCTGATGCTTAATAATTCGAGATAATCGCTCTATTGAATGCGGGGAAGCCATTCATGCTAAGCTGAAACCGCTGGTCTCAAAGGTGATATCACCAACACAGGATTAGCCCATTGGGGAAAAGGAGATTTATAATGGACGCCGCGGTAACCAAACCAAATGAATCAGGATCAACGATGATGGACAGGATTTTAACCATAAAACCGACATCAAGAGTTGAAAGGTTGAGACAGAAGTATCTGAATACCAAAGATAAGGTTGTTATCGACATCCTCCGTATCAGAACCCGGGTAATGAAGGAAACGGAAGGCGAACCAACGGTGACCCGCCAGGCGAAAGCCTTTGCCGCAACCGTGAGAGAGATGCCGGTCAACATCTACCCCGATGAACTTTTCGTGGGCTGGCTGTTCTGTGAACCTCGCGGCGCAAATATTTCATGGGGGCAGTCACTTGCCCTGGAAGGGGAACTGGATAGCTTAAGCAGAAGGAAAATCACACCGTTTCTTATCAGCGATGAAGATAAGAGAGAACTTGAGCAGGAGATCATACCATACTGGAAGGTGCATCGCGACGGGGGGGCGACACTGCCCCACTGGACAGCCGGCTACGAGAAGGTACTGGTAAAGGGGCTTCTGGGGGTAAAGAGGGATGCCGAGGAGAGACTGGCGAGACTCGACCTTACCGACCCTGAGGATTTCAAGAAGCTGGCCTTCCTCGAGGGTGTCATTATGGCACTGGAAGCGGCTGCTGAGATAGGAGACAGGTTTGCGGCGAAGGCCAGGGAACTGGCGAAAAAGGAAGAAGATGCCGGGAGGAAGGCGGAACTGTTGAAGATCGCCGAAGTCTGCGACCGGGTACCGGCACACCCGGCCAGGACATTCTACGAAGCAATACAATCCGTCTGGTTCATCCATATACTGCATGCCCTGGATAATGAGCATGCTACGGGCATGGGCCCGGGAAGGCCCGATCAATATCTTTACCCCTACTACAAGAGAGATATTGCCGAAGAACGGATAACCAAAGAAGAGGCGCAGGAGCTGATTGACTGCTGGTTCATGAGGTATTCTCAATACTATATGATTTGGCGCTCTGATGCCGGATCGTACGGTACGCATACGCCTCATACGCCGGGGCACCATCTTGATGTAGGCGGTTTGAAGCCTGATGGAACTGACGGCGCCAACGCGCTTTCATACATGTTTATCGAGGCCATGATGCATACCCCGGGGATGACGGAACCGACCCTGGGGCTGCTGGTTCATAGTAAGACACCTGAGGACCTGCTGATCAAGGCGTGCCAACTGACCGCGATGGGGGGAGGATACCCCATGTTCATTAATCAGGATCTCAGGATTGAGAGCCTTCTTGCCCGAAACGAGATCATGGATGGACCGCCGATACCACTTGCGCTTGCCAGGAAAGGCACGGGCGCAGGCTGCCACGAGCTTGTGATACCTGATATGGAATCGGGGTTTAGTTTCACTACGCTGCTCCTTGCCGGCGCCGTGGAACTCGCGCTGACCAACGGAAAAAGCCGGACTAACGGCAGACAAATCGGGATAGAGACCGGTGACCCCAGGGAGTTCAAATGCTTTGAAGAGGTGAGGGAGGCATTCAGCAAGCAAGTGGCCTCGCTGCTGAGGAAAGGGATAATAGCCTCCCACGCTTCTGAGCGGGCGCTGGTGCCAAAAGCGTTCAACTCAGCGCTGGTGGAAGACTGCATTGAAAAGGGGATATCCAAAGAAGAGGGCGGCGCTCGTTATAACGTCAGCGGTGTTCAGACATGGGGCCGCATTGATGCCGGTAATTCTCTGGCTGCTATCAAGAAGCTAGTATTTGATGATCAAAAGATTACCATGGACCAGTTGTGCCAGGCCCTGGACAAGAACTTCGAGGGCTATGACGATATCCGCAAGATGTGCACGCAGGCGCCCAAGTTTGGAAATGATGATGATTATGTTGATGAACAGGTGGCTTGGGTGACGCATATTGTCAACGAGGATGCCAAGAGATACAAAAGTACATACGGTGGCTGCAAGGTGGTTTCGGAGGTCCCCAGCGCAAGCTACATAGCATATGGGAAGATGGTGGGGGCCCTTCCTTCGGGAAGACTCGCCGGGGAGCCATTATGCGAGGCGGCCACGCCCACACAAGGCAGCGCTCTGAATGGTCCGACGGCGGTTCTCAAGTCCGTAGGCAAAGTCAACAACGCGGAGGTAAACCAGGGCCAGACCCTCAACATGAGATTAGACCCGGCAATCTTTGAGACGGGTGCTGGTTTCAAAAGGCTGGCAGACCTTATCCGGGTGTTTGTAGATCAGAAGGTGGATCACGTTCAGATTAACGTCGTCTACTCAGATACACTGAAGGCCGCCCAGAGAGAGCCCGAGAAATACCAGGACCTGACGGTGAAGGTTGCGGGGTATAATGCCCGTTTTGTGGATCTGCATGAGGAGCTTCAGGACAGTATCATAGCCAGAACTGAGCACGGAATGTAAAATCCGTGCCAAGGGGAACCAGGTGGCGGCAGAGGGCATTATTACCTGGAACGAGGATGGCATCGACAAGGAGGCGCCTTTTATATAGTTCCTCCTGCTGGATAATGACGGTCTGGCCACTCGTGACAGACGATATTATATGATGGATAACTGGCCGGGGGCAGACAAGGTGATCGCGCGGCTCGGTTTATGGATATTGAACCGAGCGGTTCCATTTTAAGCCATAGCACGAGTAAGTTCAAAGCAGGCAATAAACATTCAAAGGGAGAAAAATGAAAGATTTCAAAGGGAAAATAGCCGTCGTAACGGGCGGTGGAACCGGTATGGGCAGGGAGCTGGCAAGACAGCTCGTTGCTGAAGGATGTCATGTGGCAACCTGCGATATCATAGAAGAAAATCTGGCTGAGACATTGAAACTCTGCAAGGCTGAAGCCGCTTACGGCGCTTTGGTAACCGGGCATCTCTGCGATGTCGCCTTCGAGGAGCAGGTTCTGGCATTCCGGGATAAGTTTCAAGAGGAACACCAGACCGGTCACATAAATCTGCTCTTCAACAACGCGGGCGTCGGAGGCGGCGGAAGTTTTGTCGAAACCAGCCGTGAGGAATGGGAACGGACCTTCAACATAAATTGGAACGGCGTTTACTATTTCACCCGAGCCTTTTTCGACATGTTAATGGAGAGCAGTGAAGGCCATATTATCAATATCAGCAGCGTTAACGGCTTCCGGGCAAGCCTGGGCGGGAATACACCGCATACCGCGTACAGCTCGGCAAAGTTTGCTATAAAGGGATTTTCAGAATCATTGATCAACGATTTTAGGTTTAACGCCCCTCATCTTAAAGTGTCGGTGGTAATGCCGGGTTACGTGGGTTCGGATATCGCGATCAATACCCGTAGAATAATGGGTCATCCGAAACCAGAAGACTTTACGGATGAACAAATCAATCGGATCCGTGAGCGATGGAAAATGGAGGGAATTGACGGTCTGGAAATGGACAATGATCAAATCAGAAAATCCCTTCAACAACGGCATGAAGATTACAATAAGGGCGGTCTGACACCCGCACAGGGAGCGGAAATCATCCTCGAGGGCGTCAGGAACGAAGCCTGGCGAATCTTCGTTGGAAAGGACGCCGAAGCGCTTGACCGGGCGGTGAGGAAGTATCCGCTGGAGACCTACAATCTGGATTTCGACAAGCGTGTGAAGGAAGAATGGGAGGAATAAACGAAGAATTGTTTACTATTACCAGAACCGATTGCCGGCGTTGCTCCCGGTTTATTGAAGCCGGTTCAGGAATGTCCAAACCAGATTGATAGGAGCGCCCGGTCAGTTTTGATAAAAGCCGAAAACCGCGTTTATTCTTAAAGACAACACTTTTATGGAAAGCGTTTTTTCTTAAAATGATAAATTTACATTTTTACAATTTTATTAATTTTTGGATAGGAGATGACTAACAATGAGTGAGATTGACGGTGGTGTACTGGTCGGCAAGGCCCTGGCCAATGAAGGCATCGAAAAGGCATTTGTCCTGTGCGGCGGACACATCATGCCGATCTTTTATGGAATGCGCAGCGCGGGGATTGAAATCATCGACATGCGTCACGAGTGTGCGGCCGTTTACGCGGCCATTGCGTATACAAG
>SDBS01001503.1_pt1 | contig 23609 bp, 19 predicted proteins | sample 2277091 | NCBI WGS metagenome assembly SDBS01 (sample SAMN10404972, study PRJNA504765) | marine sediment metagenome | isolation source: marine sediment core GS10_PC15, 163 cmbsf | place: Arctic Ocean: Southern Knipovich Ridge | collected 2010
GTATTATCAAGACGGAATAGAAGCTTTTCAAGTTCTATCCTGTAACAGTAAATAGTGGAAGGGGAGCAGTTCTTCTCAATGCTCAAATATGTGAGGTACTTCTGTAGGTAGGTGAATAATTTTTGGTGGATAGTATCCGGTTTTGCAGTAATAGTGGCCATTTTTCCTCCCTCGTTTTATTTTTTGGCATGCAAAACCAGGAAAAATGAACTTAGTTAGTACAGAACTCGGCTTATAGACTAACTCCAATACTATTTTAACCTTTGAGTTTGCTAAAGAAGGTATGATCCCTCTGAAGGCCCCACTGTTTTGCCACTATATGGGATTAAATTGTACAGTTCTAATTATACAAGTCACAGGCAACATTTCATTTATTTTTCTAATTAGTACAAGGATTTTTTAATAAAAAGATTGTAATTATGTTACAATAAATCTAGTCTTGAAAAAACTGCAATTTATCTACATTCAAATAAAGAGGATCTTAAAAAGGCTGTGTTATAAGAATATCTTTGAGTCCAAATTTTTCAAGAGACATGGTAAAATCATATAATAAAAGGAGTATTTATTTGTTAAAAAGTAATATAAAAAATTATTTATTGGAATTTCCCAATTATTTCTCCCTTTTCATTTTTTCCTTTTTTATGATGTCACTGAGCCCGGTACTCTTAGATGTCAGTAAGTTTTTTAATATATCCCCTGAAAAAATGAATCTTATCATGACATTTTTCCTGATGGGGGAGTGTATAGGCATAATTGCCCTTATATATTTAAACAGGAAATTTGAAAAGCGAAACCTGATAATATGGTCATATCTAGCCATTATCCCAATAATGCTTGCATTAATGCTGGCCACAAATATTACCCTTTTTTATGTATTATATTTTCTTGCAGGATGCTTTTTTGGAGTCATCTTTTTGAACGCCAATCTGGGCATGCTTGAAGGAAATATCAAGAACAAGGACAGTATTGTAAATCTCGGGCACGGTTTTTTTGCCATTGGAGCTCTTACATCACCCTTTGTCATATCAATCATTTTAAAAAATCAGGTGAGCTGGAAAATGATCTACATAGTGATAATATGCTTAATACTGGTTTCATTTGCTTTGCACCTATTCATTATGAGGAGAAAAAAAGTCGGTCTTTTAGCAGAGAGTAAGGCTATTGATTTTAAAAGGATATTCAAATACAGGAAAAAGAATATCTATATGATACTTACTTCGGTACTTATGTTTTTTTATGTTATTTCAGAAGTTGTCATCTTTTCCTGGGCACCGACTTTTTTCAGAGCAGATAAGCTCTTCAGCCTGTTCAATGCCAGTCTTGTTGTCTCATTTTTCTGGATAGGAATACTTGTTGGTCGACTGGTCATAAGTTTTTTAAGTTATAGGATAAAAGCAGGAACACTGCTTATTATACTTTCATTAATAAGTCTTGCAGGACTATCGTGTGCAATTTTCGTTAATTCACAAATAGTCAATTTCATAGGTATCGGACTTACGGGTATCGGTTTTTCAGGAATACCACCCCTTCTTATATCATCGGCTGGAAGGTTATTTGGCTCAGGAAAAGAGATCTCGTTAACAATACTTTTTGTCATAGGGATAATCGGTGGAAGTGCGATTCCTTTTGTGATAATTTTGCTTTCAGGTTATGGATTATTTATCTCGATGCTGATAGTAGTAATATCCATGACCGTCTTTTTTATTATGGTCTTTGTCAGAAGAGCATACAGAAAAACACTTAAGGCAAAATAAGTTAAAAACTTATGATAAATATGGACCAGTTTTTGGGGGGAAGGTCAGTAGACCCCAGGTAAGCCAGTGTATCAGTGGTGCAGGTAAAATTACCCGGATTTGATTCAGCAATAACTTTTACATATTTCTTTATTAAGGATTTTTATATTGGATTTAGAAAAATATATAATTACAAAGTCTTCCGATCTTAAATCAACCAGCAAACTGGAGTTTATGAGGGTGGTGCTATGAAGCATATGCTTATCACTGGCGGTGCAGGAGGTATCGGCCGTGCTGCGTCGGTGTATTTTTCACAAAAGGGCTGGAAGGTGTATTCCTGTGACATTGTACCCCAGGAGCAAATGGATGAGAACATCGTCCCGGTGGTCATGGATGTTCGTAGTGTAGAAAGCGTGGCAGCAGCCCGCGCTACTGTGGAGGCAGACACAGACCGCCTGGACACCGTCATCAACCTTGCAGGTGTCTATATAATGGATTCTCTTGTGGAGATGCCAGAAGAAGATTTCTTGCGCATGTTTGATATAAACGTCAACGGGGCTTACCGTGTTATTAAGGAATTCCTGCCTCTTGCCAAAAAAAGCGGGCGTATAATTATAATCACCAGCGAGCTATCTGGCCTCGATCCACTGCCTTTCAATGGCATATATAGCATCACTAAGACGACCCTGGAGGCCTATGCGCACTCCTTGCGCCTGGAGTTGGCCCTCCTTGATGTGCCTGTAATAACTATACGGCCTGGCGCGGTAGACACTAATCTCTTAAGCGACACTTTATCCTCAATGGAGAGGATGTGTGAGAAGACCCAGCTTTACAAGATAGGCACCGTAAAATTTCTTAACATTATGAATAAAACATTCGGTAAGTCCATGCCGCCGGAAAAACTGGCTAAAACAATATACCGTGCTGCAGTTGCATCCAATCCCAAGGCAACCTATACAGTGGGTGCCGGACCCGGATTGCGCATATTCTCGGCATTACCCGCAAAGACACAGGCGGCGCTGCTGAAAAAGCTGCTAAAATAAAAATATAAGCAGCTGCTTTATATAATGTCGAACTAATAGTGGAAATTGTCTTATTATAATCTTAAGCACCCCTTTAAGCATTTTTAGATTATAATCAGGTTTATAGGCTAACTCCACTAAAATTTTAGTCTTTTTGCTTGCTAAATAAGAAGCAATTCCTTGGTTTGCTCTTTGAGTTTTGTCACTATATGTGCTTAAGTCATATAGTTTCAATTATACAGGTGGTCGATGTTTAAATTTAAAAAATAGAAAGGGAAAGACAATATGAAGTATTCTTCAGAACAAATGGAAGAAAAAGCTATTATGGATACAGCCAACCGGATCTGTGCTGCAGCTCGTACTGCACCAAAAGCTCGAGGAATCGACAATATAATCACACTGGTACTTACAGATACTGAAAAAGATGCCCTGGCTGATAAAATGGACGAAATAAACGAGCGTGAATTTAAAGGAACATCATCTATTTTTCCTCGAGATGCAAAAAATCTCCGATCAGCCCAGGCTGTAGTGCTAATTGGTGTAAAACGTGATTATGCTGGACTTAAATTTTGCTCTTTTTGTGGTTTTGAAAATTGTGATGAGTGCAAAGAAGCAGGTGGCAGATGTGCATACAATATGATAGATCTAGGAATTGCTTTAGGTTCTGCCGTGTCTATTGCTGCTGATGATAGAGTAGATAATCGTATAATGTACTCCATCGGAAAAGCTGCTGCAGAAATGGGTTATGCAGGCAATTCAGTAGTATGGCATGGAATACCAATTAGTATATCAGGTAAGAATGTTTTTTTTGACCGAAAATAATCTGAGGATTTATAAAGATAAAAAGGTTAGATCCATATTTTGCCACATCTTTTTCAGTTTGTAAGTAGTTTGAGAAATAATTGATGAATTCGTTCATAATAATAATATTGAATTATCAATTGTAGGGAGGATGGTAGTATGATGGATGGAAATCAAGGATCTTGTTTTATAAATTTAATTTAAAAACTGGAGTGATGAGTGGAGTACAGACAGGAAAGGCCAGGATATCTATTTTATAACAAAAGTTTACTTTATAATAAATACTCATAAATTGTCTTGAACTTACCTATATTAAGAAATATTATTAATAATCATCAATAAAAAAACTAAGAAGATTGGAGAATTAAAATGGAAAAAGTTATTTTAGGCGCAGATCCATCCGGTTTTGAACTGAAGGAGGTTATTAGGGCACACCTGGAAAAGAAGGGCTATGAAATAATTGATATAGGCATGTATTCAATGGATAAAGATATCTCTTATTATGAGGTTGCCGCAAATGCAGCATCAAAGATCCAGAGTGGTGAAGCAGCCAGGGCTATACTTTTTTGCGGAACAGGTATGGGTGTTGCTATTGTAGCAAATAAATTCAAGGGTGTTATTGCAAGCGTTGTTGAATCAGAGTACACAGGTAAAATGGCAAAAGTAATAAACAATTCAAATGTCATAACTTTAGGTGGAAAGATCTTTTCTGATCATAAAGCCAAAATTACTGTGGATCTTTGGTTAGAGGCAGAGCATACTAAAGGTTTCTGGGATCCAGCGGCAGCAGATTTCTTAAAAGAATCTTTAATTGAAATTAAAAAAATTGAAGATAAGAATTTTAAGTAACTAGATTCCTGAAATCACCAAAATAATTTTAGAAATGGTGAAAAAGTTAAACTGCCATTACTATAATCGTTTGAAAGAAAATAAAAATACAAAAGATAGAACTATGTGGAGATAATTACGTTAAACAGGGATAATTAATCACACTATTAGAAATTTAAAATTTCATGATTAAATAAATATTTATCTTGCCACGAGTCTAAACGTATCTTTCAGGCATTTTTGGCCTATAACCCGGCTTATAGACCGCTGACTCCAGTATTCTTTTTTTATCTGGTCTATTTCACTTTCCTAAACCCATGGATCAGGGGGAACCGGTAAAGCCCAAACACTTCATTGGCCCGCAGGAAGCCGATAAACATAAGGATGACACCTGCTAATTCAAAGATGAAAAATAAGTTGATATTGCCTCCGACACTGATATGGGTTCCACCGACTGCAGGCAGGATTGCTCCGACTGCAATAAGGACATTGGCCCATACACGGTGTTTAAGGATACGTCTCCTCCAGAAAATAATGGCGCAGTAAATGGCGCCTCCGACCAGGGCTATGGTACCGAAAGTATTGAATATGGGTGTTATGATGGCTCGAAGATCACCGGGGAATATGCCGACTCCGGTGAGTTCGGTCAAGTTGCTGATATCGATATTTACACTTAAAGTCCTAGAAGCAGCATACACTGATGCAATAACAAGTACCGCCATGATGATATGTGCCACCTTTCGCCGCATCAGGAAATAAATGGTGCCCTGCCCCAGATAAGCTGCAACAAAAATCGCGCCGACCAGGTACCAGAGACGGTACATGATTTCTACGGATCCGAACACATTCCACCAAAACTCGGCAAATGTGCTGACGCAATACATAAAAAGGCCAATGGCCCATATTAACTGATATGGTTTCCGCCTGGCAAAGTATTGGTCAAGGACGATTATAGCAAAAATTAAGCTTACGATGCTGGTGACTAGTGGGACATAGGCCATGTTTTCCTCCCGATCAAATAAATTAAAAATATTCTTTGCTTAAACAAAGCTACATTTTATTTAATCCATGATAAAAACGCAATATAAATATTTTGCTCTGCACTCTATGATGCATCTTGATATCTTATACAATTATTGATACTATACTTTTAAATATAAGTTGTTATTTGAAAATATAATTTTTAAACTTCAAGAGATGCTGGTTGAAAAGATACCAGAGCCGAAGGGGCATAAAACTCTCAGGCAAAAGGATTGTTGTTTAAGTAAATATTCTGGAGAAGCTTTTAAATAAGCTACCGAAGGGGATAAATCTCTCAGGTAAATGGACAGGATAGTATTTAGTGATAAATATTGTCCTGTCCTTTTTTATTGATAATATTTTTAAGGGATTTAAAAGAATAGAAGATGGAGCCGAAAAAGGAAAATAAAAAAATGAATAAGACCCCCTTATACAGCATCCATATAAACCTTGGGGCAAAGATGATCGATTTTGGCGGCTGGTCAATGCCGCTTTACTACCGGGAAGGAATAACTGCAGAGCATTTAGTTACCAGGAAAAGAGCCGGGCTGTTTGATATATCCCATATGGGAAGATTCAGGGTCTCCGGAAATGATTCCCTGGCTTTTCTCCAGCATGCGCTTACTGGCAATGCTGCATCTCTTGAGGTGGGGGAAAGCCAGTATACAATAATATCTGATGAAAATGGGATAGCTTTAGATGATGCTTATCTGTACAGGTTCTACCACGGCCAGTATCTGCTGGTAGTCAATGCTTCAAATAGGAATAAGGATAAAAAACATCTATTAGAGGTATCGGGCCGTTTTAAAGATATTAAGATAGATGATATTACAGACGGCATGTCCATGCTAAGCCTGCAGGGCCCCGGATCCAGGGAGCTGCTCCTTTCCCTTATTTCCTCAGGCAGTCTTCCCGAGCCTCTAAGGAATAAATTAAGTATTATGAATATAGGTGAGATTAAAATACTTGCTGCCAGGACAGGCTATACCGGAGAACCAATAGGATTTGAACTATTTACTGACAGTAAAAGTGTGACAGGGCTTTGGACCCTGCTTTTTGACAGAGGGGCCTCACCGGTCGGTCTGGGGGCAAGGGACACCCTAAGGCTCGAAGCAGGACTTCCTCTTTATGGGCATGAGCTTGGAATGGACTCCCGGGGTAATAAAATACCTGTTTTTGCCTCCCTACAATCCCGGCTGGCGGTCAGTTTTTCACCGCTTAAGGGGGACTTTATAGGAAGGGATGCATTAAATACCCAATTTGAGGCTTTAAAGAAAATACTGGATAAGGACTTTACTCAAATAAATGGCCTGCCTGAGATGATCATGCAGCTTGAGCTTTTAGAAAAAGGTATAGCCAGGCCAGGTGATAAGGTATATTTCGGCGGCAGGCAGGCCGGCTGTATATCAAGCGGGACCATAGTGCCTTACTGGGTGACCAGTGATATAGACTCTAAAAGAGAGATCACCGAAGGCTCTTCCACAAGATCGATTGCGCTGGCCCTTATTGATTCCAGAAGGTGGGAGCAGGATAGAGTCGAGGTCGAGATCAGGGGCAAAAGGGTCAAGGCGATCATAATGCCCTACCTTTTAAGGGGCGAGGCGCCGCCTTATGCCTATTCATTAAACTCAAAGGATATATTAAAAAAAGACTCCCGGGAAGCCGGTACCGGCAGCGGTTTAGAAAAATTTGAGATACTGGTCAGTAAGACCCTGGAGAATACCAGGTGGAGGCAGGGAGAATGTATCAACCTTATCCCTTCAGAGATGACACCATCAAAGATCGTAAAGATGCTGACAGTCATGGATCCTATGGGCAGATATGCTGAACATAAAAAACTTAAAGCCTATGGGGACCTTGAGGTATTTTACTATCAGGGTACAGGATTTATCAGCGGGGTAGAAGAGCTTCTTGAACAGGAGTTAAGAGAATATTTAGGCTGCAGCCAGGTAGAGACCAGGAATATCTCCGGCCAGATGGCAAATGCAGCAGTGTTTTCTGCATTAGTTGACTTTAAAAACCAGGCTGATAGAAAATCTGAGCCACAGAGGATTTCGATGGTGCTGAACCATCATATTATAAAAGGGGGCCATTTAAGCTCACAGCCCATGGGAGCATTAAAGGATTTTGTGGCCACAGATCTGGTAACTGAAAAACCGGCAGTTATAGATTTCCCGACCTTGCCGGATGATCCATACAGGGTAGATATTGAGGAGACTAAAAAGATTATTTCGAGATACCTGCCGGAGCTTATCATATTTGGAAAATCAATGATGATATATAAGGAGCCGGTATCAGAGATCAGGGCCTTTATAGATGAAGCCGGCCTTGATTGCATGATCATGTATGATATGGCCCATGTGCTGGGACTCATAGGCCCGCATTTTCAAAAACCCTTTGCAGAAGGGGCCCACATAGTGACAGGTTCTACCCATAAGACCTTTTTTGGCACCCAGAGGGGGGTCATAGGATCTGGCTGGGTCAAACCGGAGCTGGGGTATAGATTATGGGAGACCATAGAATCAAGGACTTTTCCTGGAAGTGTCAGCAATCACCATCCGGGAACTCTCCTGGGATTACTTGCAGCTGCTTATGAGATGAACCACTTCAAGGATCCCTATCAGAAGCAGGTCATATCAAATGCCAGGACATTTGCCCGGGCTTTAGCTGATTCGGGACTCTCGGTGGCAGGTGACCCTGAAGATGGATATACACAGACACACCAGGTCTTACTGGAAGTTGGATTTGCCAGGGGACAAGAGATAGCAAAAAGACTTGAGGAAAATAATATAATAACAAATTACCAGGCGGCTCCTGATGAGGAAGGATTTACTGCATCCGGGGCCATCAGGATGGGGGTAGCTGAGATGACCCGGTTTGGCATGGGGGCCGGAGACTTTACTGTCCTGGCAGGATTTATAAGTGAAGTGGTCAGGGACGGCAAAGACATAAAAGATAAAATAAAAAAATTCAGGTCGGGCTTCCTGGACATGCAGTACTGTTTTGACGAAAACAAAATAGGCCCCTTAATCGAGAAACTATATAAATATATATAAATAAAGGTGGGTAGCCATATGGAAAAACCAGTCAAATATACTGAGACTTATGAATATATAATTATCAGTAATGGAAAGGGAACAGTGGGTATCTCAGGGGAAGCTGCAGATAAGCTGGGGGATATATATCTTGTCGATCTTCCTGAGACCGGGAAAGAATTTAAAAAGGGCGAAGAGATCGCAGTGATCGAGTCTGTAAAAACAGCAGCAGATGTCTACTGCCCGGTAGGCGGCAAAGTCATAGAAATAAATTCAAAGCTGGAATCAAATCCTGAGCTGGTGTCTAAGAGTCCCTTAAAAGATGGATGGCTTTTTAAAATAGAAATATCTGATGAAAGTGAACTGGAAAGCCTTATGGACCCCGGCAAGTTTAAAAAATTTTTAAATGAGGCATAGATGGCTGATTACCTGGTGCATTCAGAAAGTGACCGGAAAAAAATACTAAAGACCCTTGGTATAAATAATGCCGGGGAACTATTCAGGTTCTTACCTGGAGAAGATCTAGAATCCGGGTTAAAGATGCCCGGCGGGCTAAGCGAGAAGGAACTACGGGATAGATTGGATGGACTTGCCCGGCTGAATAATCCTCTTGATGATTTCTCATCCTTTCTTGGAGGAGGAGCATACTATCATTATATACCTGCCATTGTGGGTGGTATCACTTCGATAAGCCAGTTCTATACTGCATATACCCCATACCAGGCGGAGATCTCCCAGGGAACACTGCAGTATATATTTGAATTTCAATCCATCATGTGCAGGTTGACCGGAATGGATATTGCCAATGCTTCCATGTATGATGGGGCATCATCACTGGCAGAGGCAGTCCTATTGTCAGGCAGGGTATCAAAAAAGAAAAAAGTAGTATTGGCCGGGACCATAAACCCTCATTACAGGGAAACGGTAAAGACCTATGTCTCAGGGCTTGAAATGGAAATAGTGGAAGCAAGCCAAAAAGAAGGTATTACCGGTCTTGACTACTTAAGTACTGTCCTGGATGAGGATACCTGTGCCGTGGCTGTACAAAACCCTAATTTTTTTGGATGCTATGAAGATGTGTTTAAAATAAGGGAATTGATCGATAAGTTTCCTGGCTGTATGTATATAATCTGCGCCGATCCACTGAGCCTTGCCCTGCTGAAACCGCCTTCGGAGTATGGGGCTGATATAGTAGTGGGTGATGCACAGGGCTTTGGAAATCCATTATCTTTTGGCGGCCCGTATCTTGGCTATTTTGCTGCAAAAAAAAAGTACTTAAGGCAGATTCCCGGAAGGATCGTTGGGAAGACTATAGACATGGATAAAAAAGCGGCTTATGTGCTTACCTTCCAGACGAGGGAACAACATATAAGAAAGACAAAGGCAACTTCTAATATCTGTTCCAATCACAGCCTTAATGCCCTGGCTGCAACAATATATCTCCTGGCTCTTGGGGAGAAGGGTTTAAAGGACCTTGCTGGTACATGCATTCAAAGGGCAGATTATTTTAATAAGGAGTTATCCGGAGCAAGTAATGTAAAACAAAGATTCAAGACTAAATTTTTTAATGAGCTGGTGATAACTACAGGTCTTGATGCAGGCAAGGTCCTGGATAAGCTTTATCAAAAAAAGATACTGGGAGGGATAGATCTTGGAAAATACTATCCGGAGCTCGCCGGCTCGATCCTGGTTTCTTTTACTGAAATGAATTCTATAGAAGATATTGATAAATATTTAAATATCCTGAAAGGCTTATAATCAAAATATAAATACAAGGTTTGTGCAAATGACATCAAATACAATATTTTCAAAATCAAGAAAAGGAAGAAATAAATACAAGGTAGGAGGCGCCGGGGTACCACCGGGGCAGCTTTCAGGTATTATTCCCAAAGACTTGATCAGGGATAAAGAGATCGGGCTGCCTGAATTAAGTGAGAGTGAGGTAATAAGGCATTTCACGGCTCTTTCCAGGAAAAACTATGGAGTAGATGACGGTATTTATCCGCTGGGATCATGCACCATGAAATACAATCCAAAGATAAATGAAGAGATAGCAAAGAATCCCTTATTTACGGATATCCATCCTTACCAGAGAGAAGAAGATGTCCAGGGGACCCTTGCTGTCATGTATGGGCTGGGAGAGATGCTGAAGAAAATCGTAGGCCTGGATGCTGTGACTCTTCACCCTTCGGCAGGCGCCCATGGGGAATTTTGCGGCCTGCTTATGGCCAGAAAGTATTTTAAACTGAGAAATGAAAATAGAAGACTGGCAATAATCCCTGATTCGGCTCACGGCACTAACTTTGCTTCAGCTGCCATGGCAGGCTTTAAAGTGATAGAAGTAAAATCAAACAAAGAAGGGACCATAGACTTAAAACTCTTAAAAGAGCTGGTCGACAGGCATTCTTCTGATATTGCTTTTATCATGGTCACCAATCCCAATACCCTGGGAATATTTGAAAAAGACATACTTAAGATATCAGGACTGGTGCATAAAAACGGAAGCCTGCTTTATTATGACGGGGCAAACCTTAATGCGATCATAGGCATAGCAAGACCCGGGGATATGGGGTTTGATATAGTGCATCTTAATCTTCACAAGACCTTTTCCACCCCGCATGGGGGAGGAGGACCAGGAGCGGGCCCTGTTCTTGTAAATGACGATTTGAAAGATCTCCTCCCGGTGCCTGTAGTGACCAGGGAGAAAGATCATTATCATTTAAAATATGATTTAAAAAATACCATAGGAAAGATAAAGTCATTTTACGGTAATTTTTCTGTATGCCTTAAAGCTTACTGCTATCTGCTCTCTGTCGGGGACAGGCTTAAAGAAATCAGCATTGATGCAAACTTAAATGCTAATTACCTTAAAGAAAAACTCTGCAGGCTGTTTGAGGTACCCTATAGCATCAATACCATGCATGAATTTGTCCTGTCATCCAGAAAATTTAAAAAAACCGGCGGGACCGCTTTAAATATTGCCAAAAGGCTCATAGACTATGGAATACATCCGCCCACGATCTATTTTCCCTCTATTGTAGAGGAAGCCCTGATGCTGGAACCTACAGAAACAGAAAGCCTTGAAAATCTTGATAGGCTTGTCAGGATATTTGAAAATATTGTGGAAGAGATAAAAAACAACCCGGAGCTGCTTTTAAAGGCGCCAATAAGCACCGAAACCAAAAGGGTAGATGAGTTAAGGGCATTAAAGGAGCCGGTATTTAAAGAATGATATAAAGTATACTTCCCGGGATATCCCACTGTTTTACCCCTGTCCGGGCTTAAATCATATACAGTTTAAGCTGGTTTAAATATGATCATATTGAACCGTTTAATTTAAAAGATGGGATAACTTGTTAAACGGTGAGGTCTTTGATAACATTGCGGAAGCTAAGGTATTTATTGAAAGGTGGAAGGATCACCACAACCCATAAGACCAACAACTCTCCAGGGTACAGGAGAAAGATCTTACTTTATTATCATTAATATATTATATATGAAAGGGAAAAATGGCTGATATTACCACAGAATATAAGACTGCAAAAGAAAAATACGGACAAATAGGGGTGGACACTGATGATGTATTGGAACTATTGGGAGCAACCCCGATTTCAGTGCACTGCTGGCAGCTTGATGACTGCGGAGGCTTTGAGACAAGCGATGCTGCCCTGTCTGGAGGCGGGATACTTTCTACAGGGTCTTATCCAGGAAAAGCCAGGAACCTGAAAGAGATGATGGATGACCTGGAGAAGGTGCTTTCCCTCATACCGGGTAAGAAAAAGGTCAATATTCATGCAATATATGGGGATTTCAAGGGCAAGAAAGTCGGGAGAACAGAGATAATGCCGGAGCATTTTGAGGGCTGGGTGAAATGGGCCAAAAAAAATGAAGTCGGGCTTGACTTTAATCCCTCTCTTTTTTCACACCCTCTTGCAGAAAGTGGATATACTCTTGCAAGCCTGGAAAAGAAGACCAGGGATTTTTGGATAGAGCATGTTAAAAGATCCAGGGAGATCTCAAATTATATAGGCAGGGAGCTGGGTATTATCTGTATGAATAATACATGGATACCTGATGGTTCCAAGGACAATACCGTTACCAGGTTTGAACACCGCCAGACACTAAAAGATGCCCTTGATGAGATATTTGAGCAGGATTATCCGGAAGAGAATATGATGGATTCTCTTGAAAGTAAACTGTTTGGCATAGGCCTTGAATCCTATACTGTCGGCTCCAATGAATTCTATCTTAGCTATGCACTTCAAAAAGGAAAGTTCATAACCTTTGATGCCGGACATTTCCATCCTACAGAACTGGTATCTGACAAGATATCGGCCGCAATTCCATTTGTAAAAGGCATACAGCTTCACCTGAGCAGGGGAGTGAGATGGGATAGTGACCATGTAACGACCCTTTCAGAAGAGATAATAGCAATCATGCAGGAGATAGTCAGGGCCGGGGCGCTTGATAAGGTACATATAGGTACAGATTTTTTTGACGGGTCCGTAAACAGGATAGGCGCACTTGCTCTTGGTGCAAGGGCTGTCAGCAAGGCGCTTCTTTTGGCCCTTCTTGAGCCAGCATCTATGCTGAGAGAATATGAGATGAGTGAAAACTTCTTTGCAAGACTGGCACTTCTTGAAGACTTAAAGACTGCTCCGATGGGTGCGGTTTGGGATATGTACTGTAATAAGTCAGGTATACCCAATGATATAAAGTGGATAGACGAAGCCCTGGATTATGAGAAAGAAGTATTATCGAAGAGATAGAGAAGGGAACAGAAAATCCAAAAAGGGCAAGAGAATGTTAATGGACATTTTTAGAATTGCATGGACAAAATAATATTGTGATTGGCAATATGCGGCACTGTCATGGGCTTAAGACTTTTTTTATCCAGTAAAACCACATTCCCATACCACCTATAAATACTATACTCAGTGCTACTAAAGTCAATATATACATTATTTCTACCCTTCTATTATTATTTCATTATTGCCTACAGAAATTTTTATAAATGTACGCTTCATTTTAACATCTACTGTTGATCATATTTCTATAATTGTTCCTTATTATAGTATTTAAGTATTAAGGTACCGTGAAACTAAAATTAGATTAGGTTAACTTGATTTTAAGAATATTTTAAAGTAATGACCGGTTTTTAAAATGGAGGATAAAAGTAATTCAAAAATCCCGGAGAGTCCAACCGTTTAAATCTGCCAAGGGTCAATAAAATATTTGATATAATTAAATATTAAAGTATCAATAAAACATTTGCAAAATTATTAATAGTAGTTATAATGATAGAGTATAGATAACTGTACCGATATTTTGAAAACTAAATAGTCCTGATAAATAGAGGCATTGATTTACATCAATTATATGGGCACCTTTGAGATGTAATGAGCCATTGGTGCAACCGGCTATTATTTAATTAAAAAGCCATTTAGCCTCTAGTTAAATGGCTTTTTATATATAGAAAGACATATGGTCAAAAATATATTCTTTGAAAGGAGATAGAGATGTCAGTTAAAAAGAAACTATCGGTTTTGCTTATAGGGGCTCTCGGTATTTGCCTGTTCTTTACTTTTGGTTTTCAAATCGGGGTAGATGGCGAGGGCAGCAAAGACGGAGGATACATAGATGTACTGCTGGAACCTTTAAAAGTTGCAGCAAAAGAAGCTAATGCAGCCCTGGTATTGGCGCAGCAAGCAGTACATGAAGCTATTAAAGAACAAGTATTATTGTTGGCTCAAGTACCAGAAGCGACTTTAGAAGAAAAAGAAGCAGCACAGGACAAGCTAGATGAAGCCATTGCAGCCCTTCCAGCAGCACAACTTGCAGCTAGTGAAGCCAATGCAGAATATCTTGCCATGATAGCTAAAGATGAAGAAGAATTATTAGCATTATTGGCCTTACAGCGGGCAGCAGATGAGGCTAATGCTGCACTTGATGCCGCTATAATAGCAGGAGAAGACCAGGCAATAATAGATGACCTGCAATCAGCAGCAGAGGAGGCCAGCGCAGCACTGGAAGAGACTAAAAATGAAGAAATCAAGTATTTCCATATTATAACCAATAGTAATAATGGCGGTTCATTTGATAGCGAAGGCAATCACACTGATATTAGCGGAAAAGTGATCCCATTTACATTTGTGTCTGACCCGGGCTTCGACCTGGCATGGCTGAGGATCGGAAATATAAAAATTGAAGCAACTGATGATATACTTCCATATCTTGAAAGTTTTGATAAGAAGAACCTGACCATACATGCACATTTCAAAAAAAATAAAAATGATGTTCCTGGGATCACCGATGAAGATGATGGTAAAAAAGGAAATGGAAACAGTAAAGAGAAGAGCAATAATGGTAAAAAGAATAAGAATAAATAAATAGTCCGGACCAAAGGACCCAGTTAAATAGCTAAGGGGATCAGTTTTTCCCCTTAGCTATTTTTTTATGTTCCCGGCATGGGACGTTGATCAAATATATATAAGATTTCATTCAAGAATCTTTACTTCTACCCGGTCAGCTGTAATAAACTGTACTTTTCCACTTTCATCCATGAACCAGGCGCTGGTACCGGTTGACCTTATAAGCCTGGTCGCCTTATATGTCTTAATGGTCACAGGTGCTTTTTTTATATTTTTATTATAATCATCATCTGAGAGTGCCTTGTAACTCATATCTTTTGGTTCCAGCTCTATAGTTATTTCATATTTGACTTCACCGCATCCCTGGGTTACAAAAGTGATCAATAGAAGGATTACCGTAAGCATGAGTATCTTTGTTATTTTATGGTTGTTCTTATCCAAATTTATTCCCCTTTATTTATTAAAATCTATTATATGGAAAATCAGGTTATTATTAGAATACACCTGTAATTTAGATTTTTCAAAGGTTTAAAAACAAGGAAAGGTTTTTTTAATTTGAAAATATACCCTGAGTTTATGTAGAATATAGATATTATGAAAAAGATGTCCCGGAAATATTTTATTAATACCTCATTAGGTGCCCTTGCAGGGTTACTAATCTTTAGGGATGGATTGCCTGATATTTTTAATGTGAAGGATATTTTTACCGGTTCCGGTCCGGGGCAAGTCCTGGTGGGCATGGCAGGAAACAGGGAGAGCACTTATTCCCTTGTCAGGAAAGCAGTGGAGCTGGCAGGTGGAATGGACTTTATTAAAAAGGGTGATACTGTCCTTATAAAACCAAATCTAAATACCGGAGACCCGACTCCGGCATCCACTGATCCTGAAGTAGTCTATGAAGTGATTAGGATGGTCAAGGAAAAAGATCCGTCCAGGGTCATAGTGGGCGACAGGTCTTCTTTCTGGTCCAATACCCTGAGCTGCATGAAGCAAAACGGGCTCTATGATGTGATCCAGCAGGCAGGAGCTGAAGTATTTCCCTTTGAAGACGATGAGTGGGTAAGCGTCAGGCCGGCAGATGCTGCCAATTGGAAAAATGGTTTTAAAATTCCAAAGATAGTAGAAGAAGCCGACCACATTATCAGTATCCCTGTCCTTAAGACTCATTCCATCGCTACTTTTTCTATGGCTATCAAGAACTGGGTCGGGATCATATCCCCCAAGGACAGGAGCATCGGGCTGCATCTGTTTAACCAGAAGGAACCTGTCTTTGGAAATATGATCGCAGAGATACACCTGGCCAGGAAGCCGTCTTTTATTGTCACGGATTGTACGAAAGCATTTGTTGAGGAAGGGCCGAGCAAGGGTAAAGTCGCAGAACCCGGCATAGTCTATGCGACTTCAGATATTGTTGCCAATGATATAGTGGGGCTCTCACTTCTAAAAGCATTGGGGACTGAGGACAGGATCCAGGATATAAGCGTATGGGAGCATCCACAGATAAAAAGAGCAGCAGAGCTGGGGCTGGGGATCAAAAGCGCCAGCGGCCTGAAACTCAAGTATTCCGGGATAGATGATATAAAGACCATCGGCTTAAATATTTCTGGTCTTCCCAGGAAAATGTTTTTTGGCTGGGAGTAGAATCACATGGTAGATCCCAAAATCCCATGATACCTGCGGCCAGCCTTTCGGGTGGCAGCATATATAAAAAAATCTTACATTTTGCCAGGCTTACCATTATAATTGGATTTATTGTTTTTTATGATATGAGATCCGGGATCCTACAATAATTATGGAAGTCATAACAAAAAAAGATATTGAAGAATTACTAAAGAGAAACAGTAAAAGCCTGACCGTGTCGAGCAATGCTGTGGTCACAGCTATTGCAATGGACCTGATCAAAAAAAATAAGATAGCCCTGGATTATAGTGATCCCGGGCCAGGAGACATTGCAGAAGACAGCAGTTTTAAAAATAAGATATTTAATCCGGGAAAGAGCGGCCCTCCGGCAGATCTAATATTATCCATGTATTATTTAATGCTTAAGATAAGATTATTTGAAGAACATGCAAAATTCTTTAAAGAAAACCAGGTGATACCGGGTGATTTTGTGCACATTTATTTAGGGCAAGAAGCCATAGCGGTAGGAGTATGTGCGGCTCTTAAAGGAAATGACTATATTGCCTCTAATCACAGGGGCCACGGCCATTTGATCGCCAAGGGCGCTGATATTAAAAAGATGTTTGCAGAGCTTTTAGGAAAGGAAACAGGATATTGCAGGGGAAAAGGCGGTTCCATGCATATTACAGATATAGAGATCGGGATACTTGGTGCCAATGGGATCGTCGGAGCGGGCCTTCCCATTGCCTGCGGCTCCGCACTTGCCTCCAAATTTAATAAGGACCATTCAGTTACAGTAGCCTTTTTTGGTGATGGGGCCACCAATCAGGGCACTTTTGGAGAAAGCTTGAATTTTGCAAAGATCTTCTCCCTTCCGGTTTTGTTTCTATGTGAAAATAATTCTTATGCCATATCTACACCCATTTCCTATGGATGCAGCAGCCCTGAACTGTCAAAGAGGGGAAAGGGATATGATATAGAATCGGTCTCTATAAATGGAGATGATGTCTTTGAGGTCTATGATACTGCCAGGCATTATATTGATAGGATCAGGGAAAAACCTGGTCCAATATTTATAGAAGCCAAAACACACCGCCATGCCGGCCACTGGGTGGGAGATCCCCAGGATTACCGGCCGGAAGAAGAGATGAAAAATCTACCGGACCATGATCCACTGAGAATATTTTTGGATAAGATAAAAGACCGAAGTGATATAGAAGGCTCCATGCTGAGGGAAATTGAAAAAAAAGCGGCCTCTGAGATAAATGAAGCGGTTTTATTTGCTGAAAGATCACCTTATCCTCCATCCAGGGAATCAGATAAAGAATACTTAAAGGAGTAAAATATTTTGAGAAAAATAACCTTAAGGCAGGCCATAAATGAGGCCCTGGCCGAAGAGATGGAAAGGGATCCAAAAGTATTCATGATGGGTGAGGATATTGCCACTGGAGGCGCCTATGCCGGTGTAACTGCCGGCCTTCCTGAAAGGGTAGGGGTCGACAGGATCATAAATACTCCCATATCAGAATCATGTTTTACCGGAGCAGCAGTGGGCGCAGCCCTGAGGGGCTATAGGCCGGTTATTGAATATATGCTGGGAGACTTTGTCCTGGCAGCTGCGGACCAGGTCATAAACCAGGCTGCAAAAGCCAGATATATGGCTGGAGGGAAGGTATGTGTCCCCCTTACCATACTCTGTCCCACCGGGGGGTATCTCTCCCAGGCTTCCCAGCATTCACAGAGCCTGGAGGTGCTCTATATACATACTCCGGGGATCAAAGCAGTCTATCCCTCCGGGCCTTATTCTGCCAAGGGACTATTAAAATCCTCTATCAGGGATGATAATCCGGTGGCTTTCCTGGAACCAAAGATCCTGTGGGATGATGAAGAAGAAGTGCCGGAAGAAGAATATACCATACCCCTGGGTAGGGCAAATATAGTATGCAGCGGCAGTGACCTGACTATTGCTGCATATGGCTACCAGGTAAAGCAGTCTAAAAAAGCATTGGAGAGCCTGGCTGATTATTCTATAGAGTTGATCGACCTCCAGACCCTGGATCCCCTGGACCTGGATACTGTCTTAAGATCTGCAGCAAAGACTGGCCGTTTATTACTGGTCCAGGAAGACTACAGGATATGCTCCCTGTCAGAACATATAGCCTATGAGACATATACTAATATTAGCTTAAAATCAAAAATAGGGATCATATCATCAAAATTTGCCCCGGTACCTTTCTCTCCTGGACTGGAGAAAGACCTGCTCCCGCAGGTAGATGACATAATAAATGGAATAAAAAAGATAATGGGAGACACGGGATAACAGTTATCTATAAAAATTTGTTAAAACCCTGTGCCCTTTTATCCATCCAATGAAACATCCAGCATGGTATTTAAAAATACTTGATTCTTTTGTATAGACGTATATGAAAAAAACAATTTTAAACTAATGAAGAGGTGCCGAAACAGTTAAAAAACATTGGCTTAAATAGATCATTTATAAAAAGATCAAAAATGGGAATAGGATCATTCGATGAAGAGCAGTATAAAAAACAGTGATACATTTCTTTCATACCTGAAAGAACTGCCAAATTATATGACCATATTCATGGGTACCATTCTTTTTGTGGCTGCCGGCCCGATGCTGATCGAGATGAGCAGGACAACCGGTTACAGTACAGGGGACCTGAGCCTTATTTTTACCTTTTTCCCTTCAGGATTAGTGGCAGGGCAGCTGACTTCAATATTTTATAATAGAAAATTCAGGAAGATAACGATTATCCTTTTTGGATATATCATAATAATCTGCATGCTGGTCCTGCTGGCGAATATAAGGCATCTATACCTTTTTTATGCTTTATACTTTCTCACAGGCTATGCTTCCGGAGTAATATGGATACAGGCAACAAAATATATCCTGGAAAATAAGATAAAGAATAAGGACCGTCTTACAACGATCTTTTTAAGTTTTAATCCGCTGGCATATATAGTAGCCCCCTTTATTACATCCAGCCTTATAAATAATGGGATCAGCTGGAGGTATCTATATTATATACTGGCGGGCATGGCAGTGATCGCCCTGGTACTGTATATGGTTTTTAAACATGACTGGAGGGGAAGGGTCTTAAACCCTGAAGAAGAAAGGATATCTTTCAGGAAGATCTTCTATAAACGCAGGCTTAATATTATATTTATTTTAGGCTGTCTGGCACTGTTATTTTATTGGATCTCTGAAGCTATCATAGCAGTCTGGTCCCCTACTTTTTTAAGATCTGAAAAGCTGTTTGATATACAAACTGCTGGTTTTGCTATATCAATATTCTGGATTGCAGTACTGGCAGGAAGAATAATCATTAGTTTTTTTGCCGGAAAGATCAGGGCCGATTACATAATACTTGCCTTATCTGTCCTGGCAGCAGCAGCCATGTCTGTTTTTATCCTCCTGGAGACCACTTACGGTACCCTGATAGCAATAGGTTTTGCGGGTCTGGGATGCTCGGCCATAGTCACCCTGGGAATTTCTTCTGTCGGTACCATTTATGAAAAGGGCAGGGGTGTACTTGCGAGCATCATATTTGCAGTAGCAAGCATGGGAACTTCTTTGGCACCTCTCATAACAAGGTCCATCTCCGGGTTGAGCATGACATGGTCGATAATAGCTGCGCCCCTGGCAATAGGGGTCACAGCATTAATATTTCTTGTAAAGATCATTTACGAGAATAGATCAAAAGAAAAATAAAGGATCTATCCTGTATCAGGTGGTTCTTCTTACCGGTACAGATATTGGTACTGAAAGAAAGCAGATGGTCAAGGCATGGGACCTTGTTTTTAATGTGCAAGATATTTTGACAAAATTCTTTTACAGAAAATTATCTTTTAATGATCAGTGAATACCAGAAATGGGAGGGTTGAAACCCATATCCAGTATGATATATTAATTTTTGAAATCCTTTTACGGATTTATTTATATTTTATTAAGACCGCAGGAATTATGAATGATGAATATATAAGGCTATCTATACGACTTCTGAGGAAAATATAATAGAAGGTCTGGAGCGGATAAAAGAATTAATCGGCCAGAAAATAAATTAAAAAAAATAAGGAGGGATATCATGGCTGCAGGTGGTTATATAGGTCGGTACCTACTGGTAGATTTGGATAAATCAATAATAGAGGATTTTGACTTTGATGAAACCACAAAAAGAAATTACCTCGGCGGATATGGACTTGGATGTAAGTATATCTACGAACATCAAAAACCACATACAAAGGCCCTTGACCCCGATAGCATACTTGCTTTTATGACAGGACCCCTTAATGGCACAACGATTCCTGGAAGTGCGCGATTTACTGTTTGTGGAAAATCACCTTTAACAGGCACCTGGGGGGATTCAAATTGTGGTGGGACATTTGGACCAAAGCTGAAAATGGCAGGTTTTGACGGCATATTCTTTAAAGGAATGTCTGAAAAGCCCGTTTACCTTCTTCTTGATAATGGAAAAGCAATATTAAAGGATGCAGCTTTCCTCTGGGGAAAAGACACTTATGAAACTGATGATATTATTCGTAATAAATATGGAAAAAATGCAGAGTCAGCAGTTATTGGCCAGGGTGGCGAGGCCAAATCCTTAATAGCATGTATTACTAATAGAAAAGGTAAAGTTGCAGGCAGAAGTGGAATGGGTGCTGTAATGGGTTCTAAGATGTTAAAGGCCGTAGTTGCTATCGGAAACAGGAAAGTAGATATAATCCATAAAGATATATATGACCAGGCAAGAAAACAATTCATTGAAGATATAAAAAATGATTATGGAGATGCAGCCTGGGCAAAGCATGGAGGGACCCCTGCGATTGTTGAAGGTGGAATCGATGAGCAGGACTCACCTATAAAAAATTGGTCGGGAGTTACATCTGATATGGGTGATTATGCAGAATTCAAGTATGACAATATAAAAAAATATATTGTTAAAAAGGAGACCTGCTATGGCTGTCCGATTTCATGTTGGGACAGGGTAATGCTTGAAGAAGGAGAGTATGCGATTTCCGGGCCAAGCCATATTCCGGAGTATGAAACGACAGCGATGTTCGGTGCCCTTTGCCTGAATAAAAATTATCAATCTATAATAAAATGTAATGACATTTGCAATAGATATGGCATTGACACCATATCAACTGGCGGAACAATAGCTTTTGCAATTGAATGCTTTGAAAACGGAATACTCACAGAGAAAGATACTGAAGGACTTAAGCTTACATGGGGAAATCACAAATCCATAGTGGCATTAACTGAAAAAATAGCCAGGCGGGAAGGAATTGGAGCTATTTTAGCAGATGGTTCCAGAAGAGCTTCAGGAATAATAGGAAAAAATTCTGAACAGTTTGCCATACAAATAGGCGGCAAGGAATTACCTGCACATGATACAAGGTGGGATCCCAGCCTTGCAATTATCTATGCTCTTGAACCGACTCCAGCAAATCACATGCAGGCAAACCAGAATCTTGGGCACAAAGATATAGAAAAAGTATTCCCTGATATTGATTTCTCAACCCTGGAAGGAAATAATAGGTCAAAGTTTCTTGGCAGGGCAAAAGGGATAAAGGTGCTATCAAACTTGGCCCATACGGTAAATTGCACTGGCCTGTGCATGTTTGCCTGGGGGTCCACAGGTATTGGAAACTATGTAAAATATTTGAAGGCAATAACGGGTTGGGATATTGATATTGACCAGCTTTCAAGAACAGGTGAGAGAATAATGAATCTAAGGCAGGTCTTTAATATAAGAGAAGGCATCAATCAATCAGATTATAAAATACCCGGAAGAATGCTTGGACGCCCGCCCTTGCATGATGGCAAGACAAAAGGTATTTCTCTTAAATGGGAAGATATGGTCGATGAATATTGTGATGAGATGGGATGGGATAAATCGACCAGTAAACCAGGTAAAGAAAAACTTGAAGAGCTCGGCCTGGATTGGGTCATAGAAGATGTTTGGGGCTGATCCGCAAGTAAAACAAGATCAGCAATTTTGATCAATAATGCAGGAGGCGGAGTAGCTATAAAAACCCCGGTAGGACAAACAGGCGAACAGGTAAAATTGTCTATTGACCTAAAATATGTTTGCCGGTTTTAGAATTTTTCGTCATTAAGACTTTTTGACATTAATTTGAAAAACTTTTATGAAAAACAATCAGTTTGATGGTTTTGTATGAATATAATTTTAAAAAGTGCGATAGATCTGCTGAAAGATGGGTGTATGATCACAGGAGGCCATTACAGGATATTATATGATACTGATAATTTCAACAAACCATGTTTGAATCCGGGAACTATAAAGTCTTTTAGCTTTGCAGTAACATTATATAAGATCGCTGAGACCAAAGGATTAAAAGTAGGAATAGGCCTGTTAATAAATGATATTGGTTCGTCTTTCTGCTATGGAGGTGGCTCCAGTATAAAAAATAAATTTTCCAGGAAAAATTATGATTTGCCTGAAGAATATTTAGAGCTGCTGGCCTCTGAAGGTATAAAAAAGGATAGTGTATGGATTTATTGGGAAAAACAAATCAGGAATAAGGGAAAGAAAATATTTTTAAAAATGATCAAAGCAAAGAATAATAGTATAGAAAAAAGGATAAATGGATATTTTGTTGATGATATTGGTGGTTATGGAAAAATCATCCTGACCCGGAGAAGTGATAAAGATAAATATGGAATTCCAGCATGTCCGCTGATCATGGCATCACTAAATATAGTCCAGGAAAAATACTACTCGTCAAATATAAATTTTTATTATATTGGAGATAATAATAGTAAGAATATTCCCAATCATTTTATTATAGAAAAAGGGAGACGAGTATCAGAAATTTTTGGTTCCCATATCAAAGTTAATAATATTTATTTTAATAATATTGACAATTGAAAATATAAAATGGAAGCCATTATCTATATCTATTAAATTTTACAATACAACAATTTGTCCCATCTATAAATTGAAAGATTCAAAACATTATTCTTCCTGCAGGAAGAAAAGATCTTTCAAGAATTCCATCTTTTAACATTTGCTTTGTAATGTACTTCTACAGCGTATATATTATCTACATATTTGTATTATATTATCAGTGATTATATAAAGTTCAGCATATCCTTTCTAGCGGCTTTTCTTCCCAGAGAAAAGACAATAT
>SDBS01001504.1_pt1 | contig 23601 bp, 21 predicted proteins | sample 2277091 | NCBI WGS metagenome assembly SDBS01 (sample SAMN10404972, study PRJNA504765) | marine sediment metagenome | isolation source: marine sediment core GS10_PC15, 163 cmbsf | place: Arctic Ocean: Southern Knipovich Ridge | collected 2010
TAACCAGCGAACCGCCGTAACACAAATCACAGATGTAGCCCCGTGGTTGATGCGACACTGGTATGGGCGGAGTTCGAGAAAGGGTGATGAGACGATGAAAGACTGGCTCCGCCGGGTGACTCCCGATCTCTTCCTTGCCGCCGTCGTCGCCCTCGTGATCACGATGGCGGTGCAAAAGCTCGACGCCGTCGAGGATCAACGAATCAACGCCGAAGCTGAGGCCCTCGCCGGCGACGGCCTCACCATCGACGAGCGGATCGAGGTGCTCGACGAATCGATTCGACGATCGACGATGCTGTATCTTCCCGCCCTCGCGGGGTTTGGCGGCGCAGCGGTGGGTCTGGCCAGCCGAAGACGACGCTGGGCCTGGTTGACGGCGATCGGCGCCATCATTCCCGCGCTCCTGATGGGGGCCGGGTTCTTTATCGACACACCGCTGCCGGGCAGCATGGCCACCGCCGCCTATTTGCTGATTGCCGTCTCGCTGGCGAACGCAGGAGTTGCCGTGAGAGATCGACTCCTGCCTGAAAAAGCCTGACACCCGAATCTAACCCGCTCCCAAGAAACTCCCGAGTTTCTTACGAGCGCGGGCCCATGCCGGTTTGACTTTCCCAGCAGCCCGGTTAGGATTCCGTCGGAAGAGTTAAAGATGCAGATGAATTCGCATGGCTGATCAGTTCCTACCGGTGATCATCGCGCTGGTTGTTTCCGGCGTTTTCACAGCCGTCCTACTCGGCTCCGCGGTGGTTTTTGGTCAGCGCACCCGCCAGCCTTCCAGAGCCAAGACCGAAAGCTACGAGTCCGGTGTGCCCCTCCTCGACCGGGCAAACAAGCGAATTTCCGTCAGGTTCTACCTGGTGGCGCTGGTTTTCGTCGTTCTCGACGTCGAGGTCGCGTTCCTCTACCCCTGGGCCGTAAATTTCCGCTCGCTGCTCGACGGCGGTTCGATGGTCGCGCTGTGGGATATGCTGGCCTTTCTCGCGCTCCTCGCTGTCACCTATGTCTATCTGTGGCGCAAGGGCGTCTTCGACTGGGGTCGGCGTCGCCTTCCCGCCGCCGGCACGGGCAGTCCGAATGACTGAGGCGCTCACCCCTCCGCTCGTCGTCGCCACCGTCGATGCGGTCGAGAACCCGACCTTCGACGAGGGCATGGAGTCCGAAATCAAGGAAATCCTGAAGCGGTATCCGGAAAGCGACGCCGCGCTGCTCCCGGTTCTGTGGCTCAGCCAGGAGCGATGGGGATGGCTGTCGGCCGGCGTCATGCGAGCTGTGGGTCAGCGACTCGATCTCTCGCCGGCATTCGTCGAAAGCGTCGCCAGCTTCTACACCATGTACCAGCGGCGTCCCCCGGGGAAGTACCTCCTGCAGGTGTGCACCACCCTCTCGTGTCAACTGTGCGGCACCTCCGGGCTTGTCGAGCATCTCAAGGAGAAGCTCGCTATCGATTTCGGGGAAACGACGCCCGACGGCCGCTTCACCCTCGTCGATGTGCAGTGCCTGGGCGCATGCGGTGAGGCGCCGGTGGTTCAGATCAACAATGACTATTACACCAATCTGACTACGGACAGTCTGGACGAGATACTCGACGGGCTCGGCGGATGACGATGGAACCGATTCTGCTCCGGGCGCGGGGAGTCGAGAACTCCAGATCTCTCGCCTCCTATCTCGAGCGCGGCGGTTACAAGGCCCTCGCCAAGGCGCTGGCGATGGACCCGGCGGAGGTCATCGACGAGGTCAAGGCGTCCGGGGTTCGCGGCCGAGGGGGCGCGGGATTCCCGGCCGGCGTCAAGTGGAGCTTTGTCCCCAAGGATCTGTCAAAACCCAAGTATATGATCTGCAACGCCGACGAGTCGGAGCCGGGCACCTTCAAGGATCGCGAGCTGATCCTGGTCGACCCCCACATGGTTCTCGAGGGAATCGCCATCGCGTCGTATGCCATCGACGCCCACACGGCGTACATTTACATTCGCGGTGAGTTCGTGCGCGAGACCGAGATCCTCGAACGAGCAATCGCCGAGGCTCGGCGCAAGCACTTCCTCGGGAAGGACATCGTCGGCAGCGGCTACGATCTCGAGGTCCATATCCACCGCGGCGCCGGCGCCTACATCTGCGGAGAGGAGACGGCTCTCATCGAATCCATCGAGGGCAAGCGGGGGCTTCCACGCCTCAAGCCGCCCTTCCCCGCCGTGGTCGGTGTCTTCTCCTGCCCGACGGTTGTCAACAATGTCGAGACCCTGGCCTGCATTCCCCACATCATCGAGCGAGGAGGCGCCTGGTTTGCCACCATTGGCACGGAACGCAGCACCGGCACCAAGCTGTTCTGCGTTTCCGGCCACGTCGAACGTCCCGGCGTGTATGAAGCTCCCATGGGTACCACCTTCCGCGAGATCATCGAAGAGTTCAGTGGCGGTGTTCGCGGCGGCCGCAAGCTCAAGGCCTTCATCCCCGGCGGCTCATCGGCGCCGATCCTCCCCGCCGACCGTATCGATACCCCCGCCGACTTCGAGTCGGTGGCGAAGGCCGGTTCGATGTTGGGCTCGGGTGGGGTCATCGTCATGGACGATAGCGTCGACATGGTGTGGGCGCTCGAAAACCTCCTGACCTTCTACGCCCACGAATCCTGTGGCCAGTGCACCCCGTGCCGTGAAGGCTCGGACTGGGCTCTCGACGTGGTGCGTCGGATCCGTCGTGGACAGGGACGAACAAAAGACATCGAGACCCTGCACCGGATCGCCCGCTTCGCCAGCCAGGGCATGACGATCTGCCCCCTCGGGGATGCCTTCTGCCTCCCCATCTCGAGCTTTCTCGAGCACTTCGGCGACGAGTTCGAAGCGGCAATCGCGACAGCGGAGAAACGTGCGATCACACACCTCCCGGTCCTACCGGTTCGCTCCGATCACGCCCTCTTCGAGGTCGAGGAGGCGGGCTGATGATCACCGTGACGATCGACGGGAAATCTGTGACCGTGGCCGAGGGGACCTACATCGTCGAGGCGGCTCTCAAGACAGGCACCGAAATCCCAACCTACTGCTACCACCCCGGGCTCAGTGTGGTCGGTCAGTGCCGAATCTGTTTCGTCGAGATCGAGGGCATGCCGCGCCTCGTCACCGCATGCTCCACGCCGGTGCAGGAAGACATGGTGATTCTCACCGGTTCGGAAAGGGTGCGCGAAGCTCGAGCTGCGGTGATGGAATTTCTGCTCGAAAACCACCCTCTGGACTGCCCTGTCTGCGACCAGGCCGGCGAGTGCGGACTCCAGGATTACTCGGTGGAGCACGGGCTCGACACCACCCACATGATCGACGGGCGGCGCACCTTCCCGGGCTACGAGCGGAGGGAGATCGGGCCTCACGTCATCCAGAACCAGAATCGATGCATCCACTGCACCCGCTGTATCCGGTTCACGACCGAGATATCGGAGACCGCCGACCTGGCGATGAAGTCGCGTGGAAACCACTCCTACATCGACACCTTCGACGGCGCCCCTCTCGACAATCCGTGGTCCGCGTGCGTGGCCGACGTCTGTCCCGTCGGCGCGCTGACGGTGAAGGAGTTCCGCTTCCGCGCCCGCGTGTGGCACCTCGAGGAGACCGATTCCGTGTGCCCCGGCTGCAGCATCGGCTGCAACGTCCACCTCGGACACCTCGACGGCGTGATCCATCGCTTCGTTCCGCGCGCCAACGCCGAAATCAACGGGTGGTGGATGTGCGATTACGGGCGGTTCCTCGCCGACGGTCTCAACAGCCGTGATATCGACGCCCCGTTGCGACGGACCGAGGACGGCGAACGCACGATCTCGTGGGAGGCCGCGTTAACCACCCTCACCGCACTCCTGCGGGGCGCACCAAAACCGCTCGTCGTGGCCTCCGCCAACTTCAGCAACGAGGCGCTCTACTCGGTCAAACGTACCCTCCAGGAAAGCGCGGGGATGATGGTCGTGGTACCCATCCACACCGGTGATCAACGACGTATCAAGAACGCGCGAGGCGAGTGGATCGACGGTGTCGACGCCCACCCCAACAGCACAGGCGCGCGCCATCTCGGATTGGCCACGGTGGATGCCACCACCCTGGAGTCGTACATCCGGGACGGAGACGGTCCGCTTCTCATCCTCGATGCGCACGCCCACCCGTGGCTTGAGACCGAGGCCGCGGCCGCGGCGGCGACAGGACGGCCGATCGCCGTCATGGCCTGCCGTCGGACTCCGATCGCCGATGCCGCTTCGCTGGTTCTTCCCCTGGCGTCCTGGGCTGAGACCGAGGGCACCTACACGTCATCGACCGGAATCGTGCAGTTGGCGCGCCGGGCGCTGCCGCCGACCGGGCAGGCCCGTCCGCCGTGGGAGGTGCTCCACAACCTCGCCCGTCATCTCGGCCACGAGCAGGAACGGATGTTGTCGCCCCGGGTTCTCTTCGCCGAGATGGCCGCGGAGGTCGGAGCCTTCGCCGGGATGACCTTCGGCAGACTCATGACCGAGCCTGGAATGCCGGTCCACGAGGAGGCCCGCGGTGTGGGTTGACCTCGTCGTCATCGGCCTCAAGCTGGCCTTCGGAATGATCGTGCTGTTGACCACCGTCCCGATCATGGTGTGGGTGGAGCGGCGCGGCGCGGCCCTCATCCAGGACCGCCTCGGCCCCAATCGTGTCGGTCCACTCGGACTGTTTCAACCGATCGTGGACGTCGTCAAGCTGCTGACCAAGGAGGTCATCACCCCGGCCGGGGTCAAACCGTTGCTCTACATCCTGGCGCCCGTCATCGCAGTGGTCGTCGCCCTCAGCACCTTCATCGCGATACCGATCGGAAAAGACACCGGTCTCGAGCTCTTCGGGCACGCGGTCAACGGTTTGATCGTCGCGCCCGACCTGAACATCGGCCTCCTCTATATCTTCGCCATCGCCTCGCTCGGTGTGTACTCCCTGCTGCTCGCGGGGTGGTCATCCGACAACAAGTATTCCCTCCTCGGGGGGATCAGGGCGTCGGCGCAAGCGATTTCCTACGAGCTCGCGATGACGATTTCGATCGTCGGCGTCCTGATGAGCGCCGGGTCGCTGCGATTGCAGCAGATCGTCGATGCCCAGAGCGGCTTCTGGATGGGGTTCCTGCCTCACTGGAACCTCTTTCTGCAGCCCATCGGCGCGATCACCTTCATGGTCGCGGTCTTTGCCGAAACCAACCGCCTCCCCTTCGATCTCCCCGAGGCGGATTCCGAGCTGGTCGCCGGATACCACACCGAGTACTCGTCGATCCGATTCGCGGCTTTTTACATGAGCGAGTATCTTCACATGACCGTGGCGGCAGCGCTCATCACCGTTCTCTTCCTCGGCGGCTGGAACCTTCCCTGGATCGATATCCCCTTCGATGGGTGGGCCGGAGCGCTGCTCGCGATGGCTGTCTTCTCGATCAAGGTCGCGACGTTCCTGTGGTTCTTCGTCTGGGTGAGATGGACCCTCCCCCGCTTCCGTTACGACCAGCTCATGGCATTGGGGTGGAAGGTGATGATCCCGTTGGCGGTCCTCAACTTCCTGTGGGTCGGGGTCGCCATGGCCCTGGGATACATGTAGGAGGAGCATGGTGGTCAGCATCGTCTTCCTCGTGGCAGCGGCCATCGCAGTGATCTTCGCGGTGCTCACCGTGGTGCCAAGAAACCCCACGACGAACCTTCTTTCGTTGGTGGTAATGTTCTTCGCGATGGCCGCGATCTTCGCCATCCTCGGCATGGATTTCCTGGCCGCCGTTCAGATCATCGTCTACTCGGGCGCGATCCTGGTCCTGTTCCTGTTCGTGATCATGCTGCTGAACATCCGCAAAATCGAAGCTTTCGGCAGCGGTCGTCCAATCCAGGCCCTCCTCGGCACCCTCGTGGCCGCCGGAATCGGCGGCATTGTGCTGGTCATCGCCGGGCTCCTCCGGCCACTTGAGGGCGGGGTTCTGCCGGGCGCCGTCGACGCCGGGACCGCCATCCCGATCGGACGCGCCCTCCTGAGCTCCCATCTGTTCGCCTTCGAGTTCATCACCCTGCTGCTGGTGGCGGCGATCGTGGGCGCCGTCTATCTCGGAAAGAGAGAGGAGGAATGACTCCCGTGGAGGCGGTTGCCATTCCCTACACCTGGGTGCTCGCCCTGTCGGCGGTGCTCTTCGCCATCGGCACCATGGGGGTCCTCCTGCGGCGCAACGGCATCGCCATCTTCCTGTCCCTGGAGATCATGCTCAACTCGGCCAACCTGGCCTTCGCGGCCTTTGCCTTCCGCTTCGCATCCGACCACGCCACGGCGGCTGCGGCGCTCGACGGTCAGGTCTTTATTTTCTTCGTGATCGCGGTGGCGGCAGCCGAGGCGGCGGTGGGTCTTGCGCTGTTCATTGTCCTCCACCGCCTCAAAGGATCGATCGATGTGGATCGTGCGAACATCCTCCGCTGGTAGGGCCGTGTGATGCTCGGCTCACTGTGGCTGATTCCGATCATCTGCCTGGCTGGCGCAGTGCTCAACCTCGCCCTCGGCGTTCTCCGCGCACCCAAGAGCGCGGTGACCCTGGTCGGCGTCGGGTCGGTCGGGGCCGCTACGGTCGCGACCTACGCCGCGCTGTGGGAATACCTGCACCAGCCCGCCGAGGTCATCGTCGAGCCCTACTTCACCTGGATCTCGGCCGGCGCCGTCAACGTCAACGCCTCGCTCCAGCTCGACCCGCTGTCGGCGGTGATGACGGCCTTCGTCACCTTCGTCGGCTTTCTCATCCACGTCTACTCGATCGGCTACATGCACTCGGAGACCGACGCCGGGTACGCCCGCTACTTCGCCTACCTCAACCTGTTCATGTTCTCCATGCTGCTGCTGGTTCTCGGCTCGAATTTGCCGGTCATGTTCATCGGCTGGGAGGGCGTCGGGCTGTGCTCCTACCTCTTGATCGGCTACTACTACGAAAAGAAGTGGTGCGCGGCCGCGGGCAAGAAGGCCTTCATCGTCAATCGTATCGGTGACCTCGGGTTCCTCCTCGCCATTTTCGCAACCATCGCCTGGTTCCAAAGCACCGAGTTCACCGAGATCTTCCCGGCGGCCGCTCAGCACCCGGATCAATTCGCCGGTGCAGCCACCGTCATCGGGCTCCTGCTCTTCGTCGGTGCAATCGGCAAGTCCGCGCAGATCCCACTCTACGTCTGGTTGCCCGACGCGATGGCCGGCCCGACGCCGGTTTCGGCCCTGATCCACGCCGCGACCATGGTCACGGCCGGCGTCTACATGGTGGTCCGGGCCAACGTCTTCTACAGGATCAGTCCGACCGCAATGCTGGTGGTCGCGATCATCGGCGGCATCACCGCGATCTTCGCCGCCACCATTGCTCTGGTTCAGAACGACATCAAGAAGATCCTCGCCTACTCGACGGTGTCCCAGCTCGGCTACATGTTCCTCGGCGCCGGGGTCGGCGCATTCGTGGCCGCCATATTCCACGTCGTGATCCACGCCTTCTTCAAGGCCTGTCTTTTCCTGGGGTCTGGATCGGTCATCCATGCCTGTGGCGGCGATCAGGACATGCGCACGATGGGCGGGCTTCGCAAGTACATGCCCACTACCTACTGGACATTCCTCGCCGCCACCCTGGCGATCTCCGGGATTCCGATCTTCGCCGGCTTCTTCTCCAAGGACGAGATCCTGGCCAAGGCATACGAAGCCGGGGCCGCCAACCTCAACGGTTTCGGCGCCACGTATCAGCTCCTGTGGTTCCTCGGTCTCGCGGGAGCGCTGCTTACCGCCTTCTACATGTTCCGGGTGGTGTACATGACGTTTCACGGGTCGTTCCGAGGATCCGAGGAAACCGAGCGTCACCTACACGAATCACCGCCGAGCATGACCGGCCCCCTGGTGATTCTCGGCATCCTCTCGATCGTCGGCGGGTTCATCGGCTTTCCCGGACAGCTCTTTGGGAAGAGCGGCCTCAACCTGATCGAGCGCTTCCTCCACCCGGTGATCCTGCCAATCTCGGCGACCGCCCACGGCGTCGCCGCCGGTTCCGGCCACGGCGAGCACGCCGTCAGCTTGGGAACCGAGTGGGTGCTGGTAGTGGTCTCGGTGGCGGTGGCCGTTTTCGGCATCGTCATTGCCCGCCGCTTTTATCTCGGGCAGCAGGCGTTCACACTCCCTCGCCGACTTGCCGAACGCTGGCCGATGGTCCACAAACTGCTGTTCAACAAGTACTGGGTCGACCAGATCTATGATGCCCTCATCGTGACCCCCATCCATCGATTCGCGATCTTCTGCTGGAAGGTGATCGACGAGCTGATCATCGACACCTTCTTCGTCAACGGCACCGCTTTCACCGTCGAGCTCACGGGCGATCTCATGCGCTTTACGACCACCGGCAACGTCCGCAACTACGCGTTGGCGGTGGCCCTGGCGGTCTTCGCTCTCGCGGCGTTCATGTGGTGATGGAGGTTTAGCTTGGACCAGCACCTCCTGCTCTTCGTCACCCTCGCACCGACGGTTTTTGCGATCCTTCTCCTGCCGATTCCGAAGCATTGGAAACGGGTTCACCGGGTCGTCACCCTGATTGGATCGATGGCGATTCTTGGGGTCTCGACCCGCCTGTGGACCCGCTTCATCCCCGACGATCCAGGCTTCCAATTCATCGACCTGCATCCGTGGATTCCCCAGTTTGGGATCAGCCTTCACGTCGGGCTGGACGGGATATCGCTCCTCCTCGTGCTCCTGACGACCCTGCTGCTACCCATAGTAGTTCTCGCCGCATGGTCCTTCGACAGCGAGCACATCAAGTCACTCCACATCGCATTCCTCCTGCTCACAACGGGATTGATCGGCACCTTCGTCTCCCTCGATCTGTTTCTCTTCTACATCTTCTGGGAAATCACCTTGATCCCGATGTACTTCATTATCGGTGTCTGGGGCGGCCCGCGCCGGATCTACGCGGCGGTCAAGTTCTTCATCTTCACGATGGTCGGTTCGGTGTTCATGCTCGTCGCCATCCTCTACCTGGCGTGGTTCCATCACCAGCAGACCGGAATCTGGTCATACAACTACCTCGACTTCCTCCAAACCGCACCGCTGCTCTCGGTCAGCGGTGGGTGGCTGGCCCCCGGACTGCTCGTCTTCGCCGCCTTCGCGCTCGCCTTTGCCATCAAGGTACCGATCTTCCCGTTCCACACCTGGCTGCCCGACGCTCACGTCGAAGCTCCGACAACGGGTTCGGTCATCCTGGCCGGCGTGTTGCTCAAGATGGGCGCCTACGGCTTTCTGCGCTTCAACCGCGCCCTTCTCCCCGACGCCTGGGATGTCTTCGTCCCGTTGATAATGGCCCTCGCGGTCATCGGCATCATTTACGGAGCGCTCGTGGCCATGGTTCAGCCCGACATCAAGAAGTTGGTCGCCTACTCGTCGGTCAGCCACATGGGATTCGTGATGCTCGGCCTCGCCGCCGGCACCCAGGCCTCGACCGAGGGCGCCGTACTGCAAATGGTCAACCACGGCTTGGCGACCGGCGCGCTCTTCCTCCTGGTCGGGATGATTTACGAACGCGCCCACACCCGACTCATCGCCGATTTCGGAGGCCTCGCGACCGTGATGCCCGTCTACACCGGGATCTTCCTCCTGGTCACCTTGGCTTCGATCGGTCTTCCCGGGCTCAACGGTTTCGTCGGCGAGTTCCTGATCCTCGCCGGCGCCTGGCAGGCCTTCCCAATCGCGGTAGTCCTGGGAGGGCTCGGGATCATCCTCGGCGCGGTCTACATGCTGTGGATGGTCGAGCGCGTGTTCTGGGGTCCGCTCGACAACCCGAAAAACGAGGGGCTGGCCGACATCAGCCTGCGCGAGCTGATGGTGGTGGCGCCCCTGATCGTCTTCATCATCTGGATCGGAATTTATCCGAACACCTTCTTGAATCCCATGGAGGCTGCCGTTCGCCTCCTCCTGGCACGATGAAAGGGGCGGTGGAACAGTGTTGACACCGACTCACGCCGACCTCATCGCCATCGCCCCGGAGATCATTCTGACCATCGCCGCGGGAGTGTTGCTGATCGTCGAGGCGTTCTTGCCGGGTCTGAGAAGGTACTTCTCGGGGTTTGCCATGGTCGGGGTCGTGGCCGCCATCTGGGCGCGGCTGCATTTCGAGCTCCCCGGAGCGGTCTGGGCGGGAATGTTGCAGATCGACCAGCTCGCCGCCTTCGTCGATATCTACATCCTCGTCGCAGTCATTCTCACCTTCTTGATGGCTGGTCCGTTCCTGCGTCGCACCGAGTCCGAGGTCGGCGAGTTCTATGCCTTGATCCTGCTCGCCTCGGTGGGCGCGATGGTGATGGCGAGCTCGGTCAACCTGCTGCCGCTCTTCCTCGGCCTCGAGCTGTTGTCGATCCCTCTCTACGTCCTCAACGCCTTCCTGCGCCGCAATCAGGTCAGCATCGAGGCCGGTTTGAAGTACTTCGTCGTCGGCGCCTTTGCCTCCGCGTTCGTGGTCTACGGGATCGCCCTGCTCTACGGCGCCACGGCCAGCACCGACCTCGCGGTGATCGGATCTCGGGTTGCCTCGTCCGGCCACTTGAGCCCTCTCGTCGCAGTCGGCTTCGCCATGATCTTCGGCGGCCTGGCCTTCAAGCTCGCGCTCGTGCCGTTCCACGCCTGGGCGCCCGATGTCTACCAGGGAGGACCGACTCCCGTGACCGCCTTTCTGGCGGTCGTACCGAAGGGCGCGGCCCTGATCGTTCTCCTGCGGCTCGTCGACGGCATGGACCTCCTCCACATTTCTCCACGATGGGTAGTGGCCGCCGCCGTGATCGCCGTTGCCTCGCAGACCCTCGGCAATGTCGTCGCGATCGTGCAAAGCGATGTCAAACGCATGCTCGCCTACTCCGGGATCGCCCACATGGGTTACGCCCTGGTCGCCGTGATCGTCGCAGGAGTCGACGGCGGCGCGGCGGTCCTGGTGTACCTCGTGGCCTACACCCTCATGAATATGGGCGCCTTCGCATCGATCGCGATGCTGTCGGAACGTGAGGACCGACCGCATGTCATCGCCGACCTCAGGGGTCAGGGATACAAACGGCCGATTGTCGCCCTTGCTCTCACCATATGTCTCTTTTCCCTCGCCGGCGTCCCACCTTTCGTGGGATTCACTGCCAAGTTCGTTGTCTTCCGTGCCGCCGTCAACCAGGGCTTCGTGTGGCTCGCGGTGATCGGCGTCGTCAACTCACTGATTTCGGCCTTCTACTACCTGCGTGTGGTTTACGCCATGTATATGCAGCCCTTGCCGCGTCGCGAACCGAAGTTCGTCCCCTCCCTGCCGATTGGAGCGGCGGCGGCGATCGCAGCGCTTGGGGTTCTGCTCCTCGGTATCTACCCAACCCCGATTCTGGAAGCGGCCCAGGCTGCTATTCTCAGCCTTGTGAGGTAGGCCATGGTTGCGTACAAGCGGCACATCGACACTGCTAACATTTCCGAGCTCACGATCTCCCGGCTTTCGATTTACTTGCGCTGCGTTGACCAACTCCTGGATGCCGGCGTCGAGACGGTGTCCAGTCAGCAATTGGCAAAACGCTTCAATCTCAACTCGGCCCAGATTCGAAAGGACCTCGCGTATTTCGGAGAGTTTGGCGTGCGCGGCGTCGGGTACAACGTTCGCGAGCTCCGCCAATACGTGATCGAGATCCTCGGCCTCGACCGCGAGCGCCGGCTCGTAATCGTGGGTGCAGGAAATCTGGGAAGCGCCCTGTGCCACTACTCCGGGTTCTCGGGTGGGAACTTCCTCGTCGTGGCGGTGCTCGACTCGGATCCATCGCGCACCGGCGACCCGACTCCCGCCGGGCTGCTCGTCGAGGATGCGGATCGCTTGCCGGAGATTGTCTCTCAGAGGCAGGTGGAGATCGGGGTCATCACCACTCCGGCCGCCGCCGCGCAGGGGGTATGCGACCGCATGGTAGACGCCGGCCTCCGAACGATTCTCAACTTCGCTCCCTTCAGGTTGCGAGCACCCGACACCGTTCTGGTGAAGACCGTGGATCTCAAGGTCTACCTCGAGGAGCTGAGTTTCTTCTTAGCGCACGCTGGAAGCGATTAGCTTTTAGCTGTTAGCCGTTAGCTTTCCCCCTGCTCTCCTCCCTCCTCTCGGAAGGGCCACGGTGGGCGCAGCCCAACGTGGCTTTCCGAGAGTGGTTCAGCTACAGTATCGGCCATGGGCGTCCCCGAGATGATCGGCAAGTACGAGGTGATCGAGCAGATCGCCGTCGGCGGTTTCGGCATCATCTACAAGGCTTGGGATCCATTCATCAAGCGCAAGGTGGCAATCAAGCTGTGCGCCACTCCGGACGACGAGGTCCGCCAGCGATTTCAGCTGGAAGCCCAGTTCGTCGGCAACCTGGTCCACCGGAACATCACCCTTGTTTTCGACTACGGGATGGTGGACGATACCCCCTACATCGTTCAGGAGTTTCTGTCCGGCTTCGACCTCGATGAGCTCCTCAAGGCAAAAGTCATCACCGACGAGGAGACCATCGTCTCCATCCTCCTCCAGGTTTGCGAGGGACTTCACTTCGCGCATCAAAAGGGCATCGTCCACCGCGACATCAAGCCCTCCAACATCAGGGTGCTCGAGGACGGCACGATCAAGATTATGGATTTTGGCATCGCCAAGTCCGTGATGGAGGCAAGCAATCTCACCCAGACTGGCATTGCGCTCGGAACCGCCGGTTACCTCGCGCCCGAGCAGATCCAAGGCCGGCAGGTCGATGCGCGGACCGACATCTTTGCGCTCGGGGTTGTCGCCTTCGAGTTGGTGACGGACGTGCGGCCGTTCGAGAGCGCCACGTTGAGCAACGTTCTGTACAAGATCCTCAACGAGGAACCGGACTATCCATCGGAAGCAAATGAGCGCTGTTCCGAGGCCCTCCAAAACGTGATCCGGCGCTGCATGGCCAAGGAACCCGACGAACGGTACCAAGGCGCCGACGAGGTTCTCGCCGACCTGCGCGACATCGCCGACAGTGCCGCCCCTGGCATCGGGAACACCAAGGAGCTCACGACCGGCGTGATCCGCCGCGCCATTAAGGGAATGGCCCCGCGAACTCCGGACGATGCCGAGTCACCAACCCGGCGGGTCCAGACGCCTCGATCACAATCGACGACCCGGACCCCGAGGTCCACTCCACAGAGCACAAAGCTCCACCGCACGCCGGAACCCATCGAACACGAGTCGGACCGGCGCAGCCCGGTGTTCGTCATCTTTATCGCCCTGCTCCTCGTGCTGGTCGCGGCTTCGGCAACATTATACCTCTCGAAAGACGCCCAGGATCTGGTGTTCGGCGACGCGGGCGCGCCCTGGATACCGACCCCGACCCCCACGCCGACCGCGACCCCGACCCCGACCAACACCCCGACCGAGACGGCCACACCCACCGAGACGCCCGAGCCTGAACCCACGCCGACCCCGGCGCCGGTACGGGTTCGCCTGGTCGTGGACCCGCCTGCCTCGGTGACGATCGACGGCCGTCCCTTCGGCAAAGGCAGAACGCCTGGCGGCGAGGTCACCTTGAGGCCGGGCGCCCACACCTTCAGGCTCTCGCTCCCGGATTTTCCGACCAGGACCCTGACCCGCAAGGTCACGGCCTCCACCAGGACGATCTCCCTCACTCTCGAAATTGGCCTCCTCACGGTCACCGTCGACTCGCAGCGCGCCCCTCCCGGCGGAGTGGCCTTTCTCGACGGTAATGCCCTGGGCCCGGTGCCCCTCATCCGCTACAAGACGGCCGCCGGGGAGCACGACCTGGTCGTACGTTGGGACGGTACCGCACCGTTCAAGAAGACGATCGTCATACCGAGACTCCCGGCCCCGGCCCTCGTCGTCCCTTCGGTCGCTCCTCCTAGGTAGCCCGCACATCTCACGACATCTCGCGGGCCTCGCAATGCGACGTGGCGAGAAGTGCGGGCTGGCCCCATACCTTGCCGACAGGGACCGGCACGGTTAGAGTGTGAACATGTGGAAAACCACCCATTGTCTCGCCGCCAGCGTCCTTACGCTGCTCCTTCTCACACCTCTCGGGGTGACCGCCCAGCAGGCCACCCCGAGCGAGGAAGCCGGGAATGAAGCCTACCGCCAGGGCTCGTTCGCCAACGCGGTCGAGCTCTTCACACGAGCCCTCTCCGAGACCGAGGACGCCAACCATAGGGCACGACTCCAGGTCCAGATGGCGTGGACCCTGTTCGCCCTCGGTAACGAGGCTGAGGTCGAGACCCACCTCCGGGCCGCCCTGGTCGAAGATCCGAGCCTCGCCCTCGATGATTCGTACTACAATCAGGATTTCCTCGACCTCATCGATCGCGCCCGGCGCAGCACATTCGAAGCCTCCTATTTCGACGGCACGCCGCCGCCCGATCTCGAGGCCACCATTGCCAGCATCACCGAGCGCACCGACTCCGGCGCCGACCTCGAAGGCGCCCTCGCCGACGTCGACCGGCTGGTCGCAGCCTACCCCAGGGACGGACGCCTTATCCCGTTGAAGATCGGGATCCTCGGCCTTCTCGGCCGAAATGACGAGGCGACCAGGCTCGGTCTTTCACGCGGCGCCGATCTCGGCGGCCGGGCATTGGACACCGGCTACTCGGTGCCGGACCTGATTCTCCGCGCCAATCGACTGCTCGAGGAGGGGGACGCAACGACCGCACTCCAGCTCGTTCGCCAGGCGGTCAACCGGGCGCCGAACAACTCCTACGCACTCGAGTTGATGGCCGAAGCCGCCATGGAAACCGCCGATTGGCAGTCGGCGGAGTTCGCTCTCAAGTCGGCCCTCGGGCTGCAACCCGACAACATCGGTCTCAAGCTGCGGCTGGGCGAGGTCTACATGGCGACCTTCGAGGCCTCGGCGGCCCGGGATATCTTCAAGTCGCTGACCGAGAAGTACCCGACATCGGATCGTGCATGGGCATCCCTCGGGCTGCTCGAGGCACGCCTCCACAAAACCGACCGGGCCCTGGCCGCGCTTGGTAATGCGCTGGCGGAAAACCCGATGCTCCCCGAAGTGCAGCTTGCGCACGGCGAGCTTCTCCTCCTGCAGGGAGATGTCGACGGCGCTCTCGAGTCTCTCGAGGCAGCGGAGAAACTCATCCCAAACGATCCCCAGCTCGAGGCGCGTCTCGGTCAGGCGCTGCTCAGCAAGGGCAGGAACACAGAGGCGTTGAGCCATCTCCGCGCGGCAGTGGCGGGTGGATTCGACGACCCGAGCCTCCAGCGATGGCTCGCCCTGGCGCTCGCCCTCAACGAAATGTACTCCGAGAGCCAGCGGGTACTCGATGCCGTCGAAAGCGACGCCGACGGTGACAGCGAGATCGTGGCCGGATACCTGGAGCTTCGGCGCGGGAAATATGCTGAGGCCGAAGCCACGCTCAGGACCGTCGCGAATGCGCGGCCGGCCAACCCGGCGGCGGTCAATCTGCTGGCCGCCACCGTCTATCCCCAGAACCGTTTCGACGAATCAGTTGCCCTTCTGAGCCGCGCCCACGAGCTCGATCCGAACAGCACGACGGTCGAGACGAATCTGGCGAAGGCCCGCGCCGCAGTTGCAGCCGAGACCCTGGGAGCAAGCGCCCAATTCGTCAAGGCACAGCCAAAGTAGCAACCCGACCACCCGACCAATCAGATACAAGATTCAAGATCCACCCACCCGGGCGCAAGATACAAGATGCAAGATGCAAGATGCATCACGAAACAAGTGCATCTTGTATCTTGTATCTTGCATCCTGATCCGGGCGGCTTGGATCAAGAATCTACGGCCCTAACGTCTCCAGGAACTCAATCATCTTCCTCGCCGTGTCCACAGGGCGGTGGCCCGTTTCATAGGCGGCCCGTGCCGCTCTCCGGCGCTCCTCCCAGCCCGCTCCCCGTGATGCCACTTCGCCGAGTACGCGCGCAATCTCGGCCGGCGCCGGTGGGCCGGGCGTGATCCGCGGCGCCGCCGATTCCGGCCATTCGAGAAACTGTTTCATACCGCCAACTACCACCGGCGTCCCGCAGGCCAGAAACCGCACGGCCGCTGCCGAGGTCTCTCCGGCCGACGGGGTTCGCAGCACGATGCCGATGTCGGCGGCGGCGGGGATCCGCAGGAACTCGTTGGGCGGCAGCCAGCCGGTGGCGTCAACACGGTCGCCGATCCCGACCCGAGCGGCAGCCGCCAGGAGGTCGTCGAGCCCCCTGCCCTCCCCCACCAGCAACAGACGGACGGGGACGCCGGCGCGCACCGCAGCCGCAACCCCGGTGAGCACGTCGGCGAGTCCCTTCTCCGGCGACAGAAAACCGAGGTGCATGAGGACCACGTCATCGTCCACGACGCCGAGGCGCCGCCGCTGCTCCCCGCGGTCGATGATTCCGGGGTCGGCCGCGGGCAGACCGACCTCGGCGATCGGGATTTGCGGTCGTTCGGCGGTGATGATCCGCTTCGCCCACCGCGAATGGACGATCACCCCCTCTGCGTGCTCGAGAAACCCGGCCCGGGCCGGAAAGAGAAACGGATCTCTGGCGCCGGTCAGACCCACCCGCCGCGCGCGGGCCAGTGCCAGCCCGGCCTTGCCGTGGGCGAACACGAGGTCTTTTTCAAAGCGTTCGTCATCCCCTTCGGCCACGGTTGCCTCGACCAGCAGGTGGTGAAGGACGAGATCGTGCATCACCACGACCGTGCGTGGCCGACCCAGACGATCGAGAAGCCACCGGTGGTGAGGGTTGTTTCCGAGGTGGATGAGCGAAATCTCGTCGCTCGAAGGCGCGGTGTCGAAGGGTACGAGCTCGACCGTCCCGTTCAGGGACCAATCGTCCGGTCGATGCCACCCGGGCGGCTCCACCACCCGCACCTTCGCCCGTGAACCCAGCTCACCGAGCAGCTCGACCGCGTAATCGCTCACCCCAGATCGCGTCGGCGGCAGAGGTGAACCCCACAGTATTTTCACGGTTGAACGTTAACACGGGGCCGCGACAATTTCGGATTTCGGATTTCGGATTTCGAATTTCGAATTTTCCCCGTCTCCCTAGCCCGCACTTCTCACCGGGTGTCTACCACAAACGGCGAATCGCGGCGTCCCACCGTGCTTGTCTCAGATCGTCCTCCTCGACGTAGCGCTACTACGACTGCGTCGCCCGATTTGCGACAATCCCAGCGGATACTTGCGCTTCGCCGCTCTCACTACGAGACCCGGTGAGATATGCGGGCTGGAATCTCGGTTGGTTGGGATGGAAAATTCGAAATTCGAAATCTTTCTTCCTGCCACCCCGCTCCACTGCGGCAATCCTGCTCCGGTTAAGATGATCCGGTGAAGCTGACCAGATTTCTCGCCATCGTCATCTACATCGGGTACCTGGTCAACGTGGGTCTCTTCTTGCTCCTCATTCCCTGGTCCCAGGCGTGGGGTATGTTGCTGACCCGTTTTCCGCCCGCCGCGTCCGTGGTGCTGGACTCGCCGTGGTTTCGCGGACTGCTGTCGGCTTTTGGCCTGCTCCATCTGCTGATGGTCGTGTGGGAGCTGCTCAACCCGACCCTGCTCACACCCGAAAGCGAGACTCGTCCGGCTTCTCAAGACAGTAATCAATCCTGAACCCAAGATGAGCGATTCTCACCGGTGATCTGCACCAAGCTCTTGCGCTATGGCCAAGCGAAAATGCTCCACATACCGATGATGGGTATGCGTCCGCTTTTCGCAAGCACCGGAGCATCAAGAGCTTGGCACATCTCATCCGGCAGAACCGCTCATCTTAGGTTGATCTCCGTTCGTCTTGACCGTAAACTCGGCAGGTGGGGCGTCGAATTCTGATCGTGGACGACGAGCCGTATATCCTGCGCATCCTTTCCTTCAAGCTGCGCCGGGAGGGGTTCGTCACGTTCGAAGCCGAGTCCGCCGAGACCGCCGAGCAGCTCCTGAGCGAGCAGGATGTGGATCTGGTGCTCCTCGACGTCGCCCTCGCCACCCCGACCAACGGCTTCGATCTGGCGGCCCGGCTTCGCCGCAACGCCAGAACCCAGCATCTGCCGATCATCATGGTCACCGCCCGCGGTTTCGCCGCCGATGTTCTCCGTGGACGGGAGGTCGGCGCCGCCGGCTATATCACCAAGCCTTTCACGGCTGAAGAGGTGATCCGCAAGGTCCGCGCCATTCTCGACTGAGCAGGCGAGCCCACATATCTCACCGGGTGTCGTAGCGAGGGCGGCGAAGCGCAAGTATCCACTGGGATTGTCGCGAATCGGGCGACGCAGTCGTAGTAACGCTACATCGAGGAGCACGATTCGCGACAAGCACGGTGGGACGCCGCGATTCGCCGTCCGGAGTAGACACCCGGTGAGATATGCGGGCTTAACCCCCACCTTGACGGCCGTGACCACGCCGCGTAGGCTCACATGCCGGAGGCGGTGTCTGATGTATCGAAAAACGCTGAACCTTCCGCGGACAAGCTTCCCCATGCGTGCGAAGCTCCCGCAGAGAGAACCAGAGCTCCTGGCTCGCTGGCGGGAGATGGGCCTGTACGACCGGATTCGCGAGGCCCGAAAGGGAGCGCCGCGCTTCATCCTCCACGACGGTCCGCCCTATGCCAACGGTTCGATCCATGTCGGCACCGCCCTCAACAAGATCCTCAAGGACATCGTGGTCAAGTCGCGCACGATGCTGGGTTACGACAGCCCGTATGTCCCGGGATGGGACTGTCATGGGCTGCCGATCGAGCACCACGTCGACAAGGAGCTCGGCCCGAAGAAGCTCGAGATGAGCATTCCGGAAATCCGCAGCGCGTGCCGAAAGTACGCTGACCGCTTTTACAAGTTGCAGCGCGACGAGTTCATGCGTCTCGGAGTGTTCGGCCGCTGGGATGACCCCTATCTGACCATGGACCACGCCTACGAGGCCGAGATCGCCACCGCCCTGCACGGTTTCATGCTCGCGGGATACGTGGAGCGGGGCCTGAAGCCCGTCCACTGGTGCTCGGAGTGTCGTACGGCCCTGGCCGAAGCCGAGGTCGAGTATCACGATCACCTGAGCCCTTCGATCACGGTCGCCTTTGCGCTCGCCGACGACGCCCGCGAGCGCCTCGAGGTGGCGCCGGGTGATGAGGCGGCCGCTTTGATCTGGACGACAACTCCGTGGACGTTGCCCGCCAACCTCGCCATCGCGCTCCACCCGGGCTACGAGTACGCCTTGATTCGCGCGAACGGGAGGCTGTGGATCGTCGCCGCCGAGCTTCTCGAAACGACGGCTTCAGCAGCCGGTTGGGTCGGCCCGGAAATACTGAAGATCTTCAAGGGTGGCGTCCTCGAGGACAGCCACTACATCAACCCGCTCACAGGCCGCGAGGGGCTCTTCATCCTCGCCCCGCATGTGACCCTCGAGCAGGGCACGGGATTGGTCCACACCGCTCCGGGACACGGTGCGGAGGACTTTGTCATCGGCGCCCAGTACGGCCTCGAACCGTACGCCCCGGTGGATGACGATGGGCGATTCACGGCAGACGTGGAAGAATGGGCGGGCTTGCACGTCCATGAAGCCAATGGGCCGATCGTCGATCGTCTGCGGGATCTCGATGTCCTGGTGACCTTCAGCGAGGTCGAGCACTCCTATCCGCACTGCTGGCGGTCGAAGAACCCCGTCATCTTCCGTGCCACCAACCAGTGGTTCATTCGTATGGATAAGCACGACCTGCGTCAACGGTCGCAAGAGGTTTTGCACACCGCTGATTGGGTCCCCCGTTGGGGAGAGGCGCGGATCGACGGGATGGTCGCAAACCGACCCGACTGGTGCATTTCTCGACAGCGGATATGGGGCGTGCCGATCGCCCTCCTGACCTGCAAAGAGTGTGGGGCGCCAACCATCGATGAAACGGTTTTTGATCACATCCGCCGGATCTTCCTCGAGGAGGGGTCCGACGCATGGTACGTGCGGGAGGCCGATGAGCTGCTGCCGCCGGGTTACTCGTGCTCGGGTTGCGGCGCCACGACCTTCGTCAAGGAGACGGACATTCTGGATGTGTGGTTCGACTCGGGCGTCAGCCACCTGGCGGTGTGCGACACCGACCGTTACGGGCTCGACTGGCCCGCGGACCTCTACCTCGAAGGGCAGGATCAATACCGCGGGTGGTTCCAGTCATCGCTGGTGGCGTCGGTTGGGCTCAAGGGATCGGCGCCCTTCCGCCAGGTCGTGACGCACGGTTTCGTGGTCGACGCCGACGGGCACAAGATGTCGAAATCGCTGGGCAACGTCATCACCCCCGACGATCTGCTGAAAAAGTACGGGGCCGACATCCTCAGGTTGTGGACGGCGATGGTCGACTTCCGCGAGGACATCCGAATCTCCGACGAGATCATGACCCGCAACGCCGAGGCCTACCGCAAGATCCGCAACACCCTGCGCTTCCTACTCGGGAATCTGGAGGATTTCGATCCGGCCCGCGACGCAGTCCCGTTCGAGGATCTTCGTGGGCTCGACGCCTTCATGCTGCGATCCACCGAACGCCTCCTGGAGGAGACCAAGGAGGCATATCAGAGCTACGAGCTGACCTCCCTGTCGCACCGGATCGTCAACTTCTGCGCCGTGGACCTCTCCAGCCTCTACCTCGATATCAACAAGGACCGGCTGTATTGCAACCTCCCCGAGGACCCGGCCCGACGCGCAACCCAGACCGTGATCTTCCGCATCGCCGAGATTCTCACCACCCTGCTCGCCCCAGTGCTCTCCTTTACCGCTGAGGAGGTGTGGCAGCACCTGCCCGGCGACCGCGAAGAATCCGTCCACCTGGCCTCCTTTCCGGACGCCGGCGAGGGGGCCGATGATGCAGCCCAGGACGACTCCAGGATCCGGCGCCTGCTCGCTCTCCGCGACGTTGTCCTGGTCCAGCTGGAGAACCTGCGCCAGGAGAGCGCCATCGGCAAGTCCGAGGAGGCCCACGTGGTCGTCGGCGGTGACACCGAGCTACTGAACGAGGACCTCGGGGCGACCGGGATCGAGCTCGCGCGGCTCCTCATCGTCTCCGCGGCCGGCGACGGAGAGATCACCGAGGGCACGCCGGTGGCGGCCTATCCAGGTCTCCAGCTTGCGGTCGAGCCCTACGACGCGCCGACCTGCAGCCGCTGCTGGCGGCGCTTCGACGAGCTCGTTGACGACTCGGAGCTGCCCGACCTCTGCCATCGCTGCCACGGGGTCGTGACACGCCTCTTGGCCGAAAACCGCGCCGAGCTGCGAAGGACCGACGACTGATGCGTGGCGCCCTGCCGTGGATCACGGCCGCCCTCGTGGTGGTGGCCGACCGCGTGACCAAGGGGTTCCTCGTGGCCCGACTCGACCCCGGAGCCTGGGTCGAGGTCATGCCTGGCCTCGCCCTCACCCACGTCCACAACCGCGGCATCGCCTTCAGCCTTTTCTCGGGCGGTGGCGCCTTCACCAGAGTGCTCCTGCACCTGGTGATCTTCACCTCGGTCGTGATCATCGCGGCGATGGTGGTGCGCCACGCCCATCACAGTCGCCTCGCCGGATTCGCGTTCGGGCTCATTCTCGGCGGCGCGGTCGGCAATCTCATCGACCGCGTGCTCTACGGCTGGGTGATCGATTTCGTCCACCTGTGGGTGCGCATCGGAGATCGCAGTTTTTCTTGGCCGGACTTCAACGTCGCCGACGCGTCGATTTCGGTCGGCGCGGTGCTGCTCATATTCAACGAGCTGCGGAGCAGTCGGCGGGAGGCGAGGGATGCACCCGATTCTGATTGACTTCGGGTTCTTCCAACTCCCGTCCTACGGACTGCTTCTCGCGGTCGCGGCGGTCGTTGGTCTGTGGACCTTGCGGCGGCGCGCCGATCGTGCCGGCATGGATGGCGTGCACCTCGTCGATTTCACGCTCTGGCTGGTCATCTGGGCCCTACTCGGCGCCAAGCTACTGCTGATCCTGATCGAGCTCCCGCGGTATCTCGACGATCCGGCTTCACTCCTCGGCGTGGTACGGGCCGGGGGCGTCTTCCTCGGCGGATTCGTCGCCGCGGTGATCGCGGCTATCGTCCTCCTCCGCCGCTACAATCTCCCGGCTCTCCCGTCGCTCGACGTCATCGCTCCCTCTATCGCACTCGGACACGCCATCGGCCGCATCGGTTGCCTGATGGCCGGTTGCTGCTGGGGTGGACATTGCGACCTGCCGTGGGCGATCACCTACACCAACCCCATCGCCGCAGAGAACTTGGGGACGCCGCTCAACGTTCCGCTCCACCCGTTTCCAATATACGCCTCGCTCTTCAACATCGGCCTCTTCGTACTGCTCGCCGCTCTCTACAAGCGGCGCCCGGCTCCCGGGCGAGTCTTTGCCACCTACCTGATGCTTTACGGAATCGGGCGAATTCTCCTCGAATGGACCCGCGGCGACGCGGTACGCGGCTTCGTTTTCAACGGCGCTCTCTCCACCAGTCAGCTCATTTCGCTGGGTTTGATCGTGGTCGGTGTCGGCCTCCAGGTGTGGGTCAGCCGACACGCAAGAAAGTGACGACTCATCACGCCCTCCAGGTTCCCCCCGAGCTCGACGGAACCCGCCTCGACCGCTGCCTCGCCGAGCTCCATCCCGACTGGACCCGGTCCCGCGTCCGCCGATTGATCGACGCCGGTCATGTCCTGCTCAACGAAAAACCCGCCAAACCCTCTGCGACGGTCCACCATGGCGATCGGATCGCGGTCGACGAACCTCCGCTCGAAATCCTCGATGCGGAGGCGGAGGACATTCCGCTCGACGTTGTATTCGAGGACGATGACATCCTGCTGGTGAACAAATCCGCCGGCCTCGTTATCCATCCCGCGGCCGGCAACCCCACCGGCACCCTCGTCAACGCCCTGCTCCACCACTGCAAGGACCTTTCCGGCATCGGGGGTGTCGAGCGTCCCGGGATCGTCCACCGGCTCGACAAGGACACCACCGGGCTGCTGGTGGTGGCGAAATCGGATCGGGCTCACCTCGGTCTCTCCATCGCGTTTCGAAACCGGAAGATCCACAAGACCTATCTGGCCGTATGTTACGGCCTTCCCAGGGAACCCGACGGGGTCGTGGACGCTCCGATCGACCGTCATCCCCGGGAACGTCAGCGCATGGCGGTGATCGCGGAGGGCCGGCCGGCACGGACCCTCTACCACGTGGACGAGCAGATGGCCGGCGCCTCCCTGATCAGCTGCCGCCCGGTCACCGGTCGCACCCACCAGATACGGGTCCACATGGCGCATGTCGGCCACGCAATCGTGGGTGATTCCCTCTATGCGGGGCGCCAGTGGCGCAATCTCGCCGACCCGCGTGCCAGGGCCGCATGCCGCGGCTTTCCCCGCCAGGCCTTGCACGCGCGGCGCCTGGAGTTCACCCATCCCGTCACCGGCGAGGAGGTGTCGTTCGAGACACCGATTCCGGACGACATCGAGGAGTTGTTGACGACGCTGCGCCAAGCGACCCCATGATCAGGGTTCAGGGTTCAGCAAATACGATAATCGCCCTGGGCGCGTGGTCAAGTGTGCACCCCCCTGCACCCTGCACCCTGCACCCTGTGCCCTACCGTCTAACCCTCCACTGCGTCGCGCAGACGACGGCAGAGGTCCTCCGGCAAGCTCGGATCCTCGAGAGCGGCGATGAGGTCCGCTTG
>SDBS01001505.1_pt1 | contig 23590 bp, 26 predicted proteins | sample 2277091 | NCBI WGS metagenome assembly SDBS01 (sample SAMN10404972, study PRJNA504765) | marine sediment metagenome | isolation source: marine sediment core GS10_PC15, 163 cmbsf | place: Arctic Ocean: Southern Knipovich Ridge | collected 2010
GAGCAGGAGTTTTAGCTCAAGAAACAGAACTTCCAGACCCGGGACTAACTCCCGATAGCCCGTTTTATTTCTTGGAAAGAATTACAGAAAGGATTGGCACTTTCTTTACTTTCGGCGATATCAAAAAAGCTGAAAGGCACACCGTCTTAGCTACTGAAAGATTAGCTGAAGCAAACGCTATGAGGGAAAAAGGAAAATCGGAACTCGTAGAAAAAACACTTGAAAGGTATGAATACCAATTAGAAAAAGCTTTATCCAGAACAGAACAAGCCAAAACCAAAGGAAAGAATACGGTAGAAGTAGCCAAAACTATAACCGAGGCCACACAGAAACATCTCACTGTATTAGAAGAGATATTAGAAGAAGTACCAGAGGAAGTAAAACCAGCCATTGAACAAGCAATGACGGTTTCAAGTAGGGGAAGTGAAAGAGCATCAGAAGCATCTTTTAGTCCGCCACCTGAATCGTCTGAATCACCCAGGGCTTTCTGTTTAGGACTGGGAGTACCACCAGAGGCATGTGAGACAGTCCCACTTGAGAGTTTTGAATCGTTTGAAGCGATTGAAGCTTTCTGTTTAGAAACAGGAGCGCCGCCGGAGGGGTGTGCATTACTTGTACCTAAATGTAAGGAGGAAGGAGCAACAACACCAGACGAGTGTTTCCGCTTTCTTTCAACTGCTAGTTTAAAGGCTTTCCAAGAGTTAGCTCCGACTGCGAGGATACAGCCCACTACAGAAGAATTTGAAGAATTTGAAGAAATGGAAGAAAAGAGAATTCAACGGGAAGCTGAAGAGGAGAGGAGTAGAACAATAAAGCTCCAGACACCCGAAGGAACTATAGAGATACCTACGGAAGGGTTAGAAGAAGGAACTATAAAGATACTTGGGGAAGATGGAAGATTTATAGAGATACATAGTGTAAAGCCAGAAGGAGAGGAATAAAATTGAAGTTTTGTGATATAATGTAAACATATAAATAAATTTATGTTTGATAAAGAAAATAAAAAAATAGCATGTTGTCATGGCGTATTAGCATTGGTTATCGCCTTATTACTCGGTCTTATATTAATCGTTTTAGTCTTTAAGGCCGGTATGTTAGTTGGTGGTTCAAAGTCACATTTTTCTTCTTACGGGGCATGTAATTATCACAAAAATTTTGGAGGACACTTAATGGGATTCGAAGCTTTTGAGGCAAAAGCAGAAAGCATGGGTATGACCATTAAAGAATATAAAGAATATCTTGTTGAGCAATATAAAATAAAAGCAGAATCTAAGGGACTATAGCTTTCCAGCTAGCGGAGCGTTGAGTCGTTCTATTATAGACTCTCTGCGAGGAGAGTTGTTTTACTTGTTATATTGTAATGCCTCAATTGGGTTCATGAGCGCCGCTTTACGTGCTGGGTAAAGCCCGAAAACAATTCCAAACACTACAGAAAAAAGAAAAGCTGTTACAAATGCCTCAATTGGTATGGCAAAATTCCATGAAAATCCCGCGGATGTTGCGCCGATTGCCACGCCCCAAGAAATAAGCGCACCTATTATAGTGCCGACCACGCCCGCAACTAACGTTATGAGAACAGATTCTGATAGAAACTGAAGCATGATATCGTTGTTTTTTGCTCCCACCGCTTTTCGAAGTCCTATTTCTGGGGTACGTTCATTTACGATAACGTACATAACATTCATTATTCCTACACCTCCAACAACAAGTGATATAGCAACAATTGCGAGTAGTACCAGTGTAATTGTAGAGTACATCTGATCAAACGCCTCAAGTGCCTCTACCATAGAGACAATCCGAAAATCATCCTTGCCTGTATCCCAAATACTTTCTTGTATCTCCTCCGGAGGATTAATGTTGTGGTTTTCCCTCATAATCTCACGTACTTCTTCCATCGTCTCATCAACAAAATCCATATTATGAAGCTTTGCCATAATGTTTACAAAATAATCCACCCCAACGACTCTCTTTTGCAACGTTTTTACCGGAACATAAATCATGTCATCAAAACTGAATGTCATGATGCTTCCACGTTCCTTCATCACTCCTATTACACGAAAACGGCTGTTTCTAATCTTAATCGTCCTGTTAATGGGATCACTTTCTCCAAACAACTTCTCTTTTATTCCGGAACCAAGCACGACAACTTGCGCCAATGATTGGTCCTCTGCGTTAGAGAAAAATCGTCCTTCATCAACACCTGCCTGATCTATATCTATAAACGAGGCACTTGAGGCCCACACGATCGTATTTTCTATTTCACCACGATAGGTAATCTGTTCTTGTGTCATAAACAGACCGTACGCATCTGCCACATTTGGTAATTCCAAAATATCTTCCAAATCATCAAATGTCATTGTAGTAACTTGCGCCCCTTGAAGTAAGCTCATAGCGCTGTGTCTTTCTCCTGCAACTCCTTTCTTGCTGGAAGGGATTTTAATCTCGGCCTGAATCACATCAGCTCCAAAAGATTCAACTTGAACAGCAAGTAAGCTTTTGATTCCTTCCCCCGCAGAAAATACAATAATGATACTGGAGATGCCGATTGTTACACCAAGAACTGCCAGCGCGGTACGAACCTTGTTAATCCTGAATGCGTTTAGGGCTAGTTCCAAAGATGAAATGATATTATTCATACGATTTTATTCGTAGTGCAATGCTTTAATAGGATCAAGCTTGCTTGCTTTTCGTGCGGGGTAATATCCAAAGAAAAGCCCGACTCCTGCTGAAACTACGAACGCAAGAATTATAGATGACGGCGGAATAATAAATATCCACTCAAATCCGGCAAATTGCACGCCAATCGTAATCAAAAATGAAACTATAATACCAACGGCGATACCGATGATACCCCCCAATCCGGTCACAAACACGGCCTCCAATAAAAACTGCCCTAAAATATCAAAATTATTTGCGCCTACTGCTTTACGCAAACCAATTTCTCTTGTTCGTTCAGTAACTGAAATTAGCATAATATTCATAATGCCTATTCCTCCAACAAGCAGAGAAAGCGCAGCCATTGCTGTTAAAAAAAATCTCAACCCATCGGTAATAGTTGTTACTAAGCTGAGCGTTTGTACAGAACTACCCACTGAAAAGTCATCGCTCTTGCCGCTTTGGTCTCGTATTCCATGTTGTTCTCGCAAGAGTACCTTAATATCTTCAATTGATTTGTCTATGTTCTCATCTGAATCTACTCGCGCACGAATAAGGCTTATATAATTAATACCCATCATTCGTTGTGTCGTCCGTATTGGAAGCAATACTTGATCGTCGTAATCCTCTAAACCCACCGTACCTCGTTCTTTTAAGACACCAATAACTTCATAACTTGTCTCTCCAATTTTTATACGCTGACCAATTGTGTCACTCTCTCCAAAAAGTTCTTCCTTTACGGCATTCCCTAATACGGCCACTCGAGAAAGATTTATTTCTTCTTCTTCCGTAAAAAAACGGCCAATCTCAATTTCACTTCCTTCAACGGCAAGGTAGCTCGCTGTTGTTCCGTTGAGTGATGTGTCATAACTTTCAGAGCGCCATTTAACTGCACCAAATCCTCTATTGTAACCCGCAACATCTACGAGATTCGGCGCGTCTCTATTGTCGCGCAGATATATTACATCATCATATTTAAGCGTTGTAACGGCAAAATTACTAAAACCGGCGAATACGTCACCTTCTTCTGCATGACCGGGCGATACGCTAATTAAATTACTTCCCAAACTCTCAATTTGAGAAAGTATGAGGTTCTGTGCTCCTGCGCCTATGGACATAATTACCAATACTGAACTAACCCCGATAATAATGCCGATCATAGTTATAATGCTCCGCACCTTATTTTCCCAAAGAGAGCTAAGTGATGAAATAGCCGCTTGAGTGATTTGCTGGAACATAGAACTATTTTATGAGGTCATCAGCGCTTAATCTTTTTTTATTCTTTACGCGCTCATCACTAACTATTTTCCCATCCATAATATGAATAATTCTATTGGCGCATTCCGCAATTTTTATCTCGTGGGTAACCAGAATAATGGTATGTCCCTCATCATTCAGTTTCTGCAAAATTTCCATAACCTGCACTCCGGATTTTGAATCAAGATTTCCTGTCGGTTCGTCTGCAAAAACAACCGATGGATTATTAATAAGCGCTCGAGCGATAGCAACACGCTGTTTTTCACCACCGGATATTTGGTTTGTTAAGTGCTCTGATCGATGAGATAGACTAACTTTCTCCAAGATATCTCTTACTCTTTTATTAGCCCCAAACTTATTTTTTGTGTATATGAGCGGTAAAGCAACATTTTTAAAAACAGTGGTTCTTGGAAGAAGATTAAACGCCTGAAAAACAAACCCCATTTTTTCATTACGTAAAACTGCAAGCTCGTTATCGCTTAATATAGAAACATCTTGATTCTCAAACAAATAAGTGCCGCTCGTTTCTCTATCCAAAAGACCAAGTGCATGCATTAGTGTTGATTTGCCGGAACCAGATGGTCCCATAATCGCAACGAATTCTCCTTTCTGAATAGAAAACGACGCATCTATTAGAGCGTATGTCTTTACCTCATCGCCATACGTTCTACTGAGATTCTTTATCTCAATAATATTCATACAACCAATCTTATTTATATTTTATTAGTCCTTAATTGCCGTAATGACAACATCACCTTCTTCTATTCCGCTGATAATTTCAATATATCCGCGATTCCCGGTGATTCCAGTTTCTACTTCTATTTCCTTGACCAGGTTCTCATCTATTAATACACGCACCGTCTTAAGGCCGTTTTTAAATATCACTGTTCGTTGAGGAATAACAATAATATTTTCCCGCTCGGCGGTAACAATATCGAGATCTGCCGTCATACCGGGTCGTATCCTACTATCCTTTTCTTCTAATTGCAGTGTGGTTTTGTAGTTTGCAACACCTTCAAGCAACTCGGCAGCCGGATCAATTTTTATAACTGTTGCCCTAAATATTTCATCCTCGCCGTATGCATCAAGTGACAATGTTGCGGCATCACCAATCTCCAGATTTGCGATATCTGCTTCTACCACAAATGCCTCAATCTGATACTCGCCGTCCGATATCACGGAGACGACCGTAGTGTTTGCGGGAACTATTTCTCCAACTTTCGCGTCTTGTACGGTAACAATACCGTTAATTGGCGAGCGAATTATAGATTTTTTAAGTTGTGCCTGATAATATTGAATATTTGCTTCAGACTCTTTTATTTGCGCTTCCTGCGCAATAATTTGTTCTTCTGCTACACCCGATTTTTTTAGAGCAAGTTCCTGTTCGGCCAAGGCGAGGTCGGATTTCGCATCTTCTACTTTCTCCTCGGCAGCCGTAATATTTGCAACTGCCGTATTTACATTTGTTCTCCCGGTGAATACATCCAACCTCCACGCGTCAACCGTCGTTTGTGTTAAATCGGCGTTTAGTGTCAAATCAAGGCTATTTACTGCCAAGCCGACTTTATCTAATAAAGATTTTATCTGCGTAAGATTCTGACTTGCTTTATCAGTATATACATCAAGGTCGCTTTCCGTAGTTAAGGCGTCAAGAGAGACAGTCCATTCTTGTAATATGTTCTCTGCCAGATATCGTTCCGATTCAATACTGTTTTTTAACTGGAGAGCTATTACAAAATCAAGCTCGGGAGTTGAACTCTGTGGATTATTGAAAAATTGATCCGTTTTATTTCTTACAGCATCATCAGCTTTTGTATAAGCATCACGTAATTCATCTATTAATTTTCTTTTGGCGTCTTTTAGGGCAGATTCTGCATTTGTAACTTTTACCTCTTGTACTTGTATTTCTTCCAACCGAACTCCTCTTTTAAGTTCGGCAAGTTTAGCCTGGTCTTTTGCAAGCGTTGCCTCAGCTTGCGCTATTTGTGCTACTTCTTCTGAGTTTTCAAGAACAACCAAGGTCTGTCCAGAATAAACTTTATCTCCAATTGTTACATATATTCTTGCGACACGACCTGAGTTTTCAAAAGCCAGATCAACGCTCTTTATGGCCTCTACTCTTCCTGTCACACTGATTTCTTGGATGAGATCTGTTCGTTCGGCAATAATCGTACTATAAGTAATTTCCTTGTCGTCTTTAAACGATGTCCATATGACAATTACTAAAATAATAATTACCGCTACCGCAATAACTTTTCTTTTTCTCTTTTTACTTTTATTCAATGATTTTTTCATAACACTCTTATTATATACGATTTAATAGAAAAAACAGACCCTAATTCCTATCCGGCAGGGGAGTAAATAGTGTATAGTTGTATCTATGGCAAAAAGAAGTACAGGAGTAGGAAAGAAAAAAAAGTCTCATTCAAAAAAGACCAAAAAACGGCTTGCGATAAAACGTGAAATGCTGGCAAAAAAAGCCAGCAAGCGGCGCAAATAGATTAAATTAAAATATGAGAAAAGTAACATTATGTTTTTTGGTTGATGGTAATCGTTTATGTCTTGCTATGAAAAAGCGAGGTTTTGGTATCGGGAAATGGAATGGTATTGGCGGGAAAGTGCAAGATGAGGAAACAGTTGAAGAAGCAGCTATAAGAGAGTTAAAAGAAGAGATAGGCGTAGATACTCATCATCATCATTTAGAGGAGGTGGGAAACATAAAGTTTTACTTCAACGAAAAGCCGGATTGGAACCAGCACATGCACATCTTTTTTATAAAGAACTGGACCGGCAAACCAATTGAGACAGAGGAAATGGCGCCCCAATGGTTTGACAATGATAAATTACCATACAAAGACATGTGGGTTGACGATCCACACTGGCTCCCGAAGGTAATTGAGGGCAAAAAGATTGAGGGGGAGTTTTATTTTACAAAAGAAGGAAGTGAACTAGACAGGTTTGAGCTTAAGGAACTTACATAGGGGGAGGTAATGTTAATTCGCGGCTCTTCATTTTGATTCTGCAACGACACGCGGATATAATTATACTATGCTGTTTTTTCCCAAAGAGCTTGATATTATAGATAGAGTTCAGCTCGCAGTGTCGTATCTTATACGGCTTGCTCTAATTTTTGCGATAGGAGAAGCAATATTTTTTCAGAACTGGACCACACTGTTTGTCGGCGCGGTTGTTTTATTACTAACCCTCACTCCTTCTTTTATAGAGAGGAACTATAAAATTCATTTGCCGATTGAACTGGAGTTTATTACCGTTGTATTTGTCTATGCCTCCATTTTTCTTGGCGAGGTACACAACTACTATGTGCGGTTTTGGTGGTGGGACGTTGTTACGCACGCGATGTACGGAATTGCTATGGGATTTGCCGGATTTCTCATACTGTTTATTCTTTATCATCAGAAGAAGATAGCTGCCAGCCCAATTATCGTAGCTATTTTCTCGTTTTGTTTTGCGTTAGCTATTGGTGCGGTCTGGGAAATAATAGAGTTTGGCGTAGACAGTCTGTTCGGTGCCAATATGCAGAAATCCGGCCTTGTAGATACTATGTGGGACCTTATCGTGGATGCGGGCGGGGCATTAGCCGTATCCTTTATCGGATACTTTTATATAAAGAAAGGAGGAGGCGTGGCAGAAAGAATTATACGAAGATTTCTTATGAAAAACCCTCAGTTTAAGTAGTGTGTAAAAAAACAGCTTCGGTTTCCCGAAGCTGTTTTTTTAAATTAATAGCGGTCTCCTTGAGACGCGCGTCTTTTGCGATGACAGTCGCGACAGAGCAACTGGTCAAGGCGTGCTGGGTCGGGCTCAAACGGAAGCTCGGTTATGTCTCCGTTACAACTTGAGCACTTCCAGTTTCCTTGATATTTCTGCTGCTGGAAACCACCATCTTGCTGAAATGCCATTTTGTCCTGGTATATTATTTTAATGACCTTTTACGACCCGAGGTAAACTCAAGTCCATTTATTAGATTATTATATATAAGCACTTTTGATTGTCAACCCTGTTACTTCTTTTTGTAAGGGCTGTGATAAAGTACAATAAATAATACATATGGTAAAAGATTCCATCTTAGAAATAGATAAATTGAACGTTGTTCTCGGTAATGAGTACGTTATTGAGGATCTGAGCTTTGAAGTAAAGAAAGGGGAGTTTTTGGCTATTTTAGGCCCAAATGGTTCAGGGAAAACAACGCTCTTAAGAACATTAGTGGGGATTCTACCCAAAGAAGGCGAAGTTATTTGGCATGGAGACCCTAAAATCAGCTATCTTCCGGAGCGGCTCTCTCCTCAAAAATTCAGAAATTACCCACTTTCCATAAGAGAGTTTTTCGGATTTAAAGGGGTGTCAGACGAGAGTATTATCACGGCGCTCGCTTCGGTTGGTTTGCGTGAAGTAAAGGATATTCTTAAGCGCAATCCGGGCGAACTTTCTTCCGGGCAGTTCCAGCGAATGCTTATTGCATGGAGTGTTGTTGATGACCCCGATGTTTTGCTTTTTGATGAGCCCACCACAGGAATTGATATTGGCGGAGAGGAAACAATTTACTTGTTGCTTCAGAAATTTTGGGAAGAAAAAAACTTAACGATATTGCTTGTAACGCACGAGGTTAATGTTGTTTATGCTCTTTCTACGCACGTTTTATGTCTTCGCGGAAAAAAACTTTGCTATGGGACGCCGAGAGAGGTTTTAACTCCCGAAGCGCTTCAAGAGCTTTATGGCTCCGAGATTAAATTTTATAAACATAGGGCGGGATAAAAAATTATGGAACTTGTACTTAGCTTAATCACAGCAGTTTTTATTGGAGGAATCGCGGGTTTTCTCGGGTCTTTGCTGATTACAGAAAGAATGGCGCTTGTTGGGGGACCGCTTGGCCACTTGGCATTGCCGGGCGTAGCTTTGGCTCTCATTTATAATTTTGATATTTTTTGGGGCGCTTTGGGAGCAATTGCCGTCTCATCGTTTGTAATTTGGCTGTTAAGCATCAGGAGTAAGCTTCCGATGGAAACGTTGACGGCAATTGTTTTTGCATCCGTTGTTGCTTTGGGTTTTTTGATTCTCCCGATTGAGAAGGCAGAGGAAGCCCTTATTGGTGATATTACCAACGTGAATTTGTTTGATGCGGCGCTCGCGGTTGTTTTAGGCGTGAGTATCTTTTTTCTTGTGAAGAAAATCTATCCTAAGATGGTATTAGCCGGCGTTTCGGAAGACCTGGCAAAAGGAGAGGGAATTAATGTACGAAAAAATAATCTTTTATATCTTATCGCAATCGCTTTGGTAGTTGCTATGGAGGTAAAAATTGTGGGAATTATTCTTACGGCGGCACTTATGGCAATTCCCGCGGCTGCGGCGAATAATCTTAGTAGAACACTTGGGCAGTACACCGTTTTTGGGCTTTTAATTGGGGGAGTAAGCGCAGTATTAGGAATTGTGCTCTTTCAAGTGACGGGACTGCCGGCGGGGCCGTTGATTATTTTAGTGAGCACCGCGTTTTTTCTCGTCTCCCTACTTTTCAAGAAAGTGTAGTTTAACGATGTTGACACACAGTGATTATGGGTATATACTCATAACATAGAGTAGAGATTTTATCTGAAGAAGCAGAAGATTTAGAACAAGAGTTGCAGGCGATGAAAGAGCGAATAGCAGAACTTAAGAAACAAAAATAACAAACCCTATTCGGTATAGTACAATAAGAGACATATGGTAAGACCACTGAAACCGCGCAGGATTGCCTGTGTTCCTAGTACAACGTATTTCAAACCGAGAGCAATACCGCTCTCGGTACTGGAAGAAGTGGAGCTCACTACAGATGAACTGGAGTCGCTTCGTCTTTGTGATTTTCAAGGCGTTGAACAGGTGAATGCCGCGGCGCGTATGAGTATCTCTCAAAGCACGCTCCAGCGGACACTAAGCTCGGCTCGCAGAAAAGTCGCCGAAGCATTGGTTAATGGGAAAGCGATTAAAATAAAGAAACGAAAATGAAACAGTGGATTGTTTTTTCTCTCATTCTCATACTTTTGGTACCGGGAACCATAAGTATTGTCTTTGCCGATAAACCTCCATTAGAGGTTCACTTTTTCTACAGTGAGACCTGTAATCACTGTGCGGCAGAGCAAAGGTTTTTGAACGACATAGAGAAGCGGTATCCTGACGTTGCAATACACCGCTATTCTACAAGTGACAGGAGTAACATAGAGTTCCTTGTGGAACTATTAGAGCAGCACGGCGCCGAACAGTATCTTGGATCAGTGCCAATGACTTTTGTCGGCGATAAATTCTTTCTTGGGTTTGATAGTTCTCAAGGTATTAGAATTGAGTCAGCACTCCAACGACATTTGGAACTTAATGGAGGACTACCACTGAATGGAGCGGTAGGAACCACTTCCATTGAGGCGTATACAACGCAGATAGAACTGCCGTTTGTCGGTCGGATGGATACCGAAAGATATTCTCTGCCGGCACTTGCAGTATTCTTAGGGTTCTTGGATGGGTTTAATGTATGTTCGCTTGGAGCTCTTGTTTTAATTTTGGGGCTTGTGCTTGCGCTCCGTTCGCGAAAAAAGATCCTGCTTTTCGGCGGCGCTTTTGTTATAACAACCGCTATTGTTTATGGATTTCTTATCATTCTTTGGTACCAACTTTTCTCGGTTCTTGCTCCTTACATTCGGACAATGGGAGTGTTTATTGGGCTTTTGGGAGTCGGAGGCGGTATCTTCTTCTTTAATCAGTTTCTAAAGTACAGAAAATACGGGCCGGCATGCAAGACAACGGGGAGCAAAATTGTTGCACGGTTTTCTACGAAAGTGCAAAAATCGTTCCAAGGTCCCGGGGGCATCCTTACGTTGTTTGGTATTATCTTCTTGTTTGCAGCAGTTATTACCGTTGTTGAATTCCCATGCTCGGCCGCAGTGCCGGTTGTTTTTGCCGGCATACTTGCCGAAGCTCAGCTCGCGCCATTGCTTTATCTTTTCTATATTGCGCTTTTCGTTCTTTTCTATATGTTGGACGAATTTGTTGTGTTTCTCGTCGCTGTTTTGACGATGCGTGTATGGATGACGTCGCCGAAGTTTGTAACCTGGGCAACGCTGGTTGAGGGATTGGTTCTTTTCGCGCTCGGGTTATACTATCTTATATGACGTCTTACAGTCGTTTTGTCATTATTATTGTGGCACTTTTAGCGTTTTTTGCGGTGGGGAACTATGTGTATAAGAAGATAAGCATTCCAATCCCCGTTGATGCGGTGCCGGAAATAGAAGAGCCGTTGGCAGAGGAATTGCAGGAAGAAGAGCTGCAAGAAGAGCCGCAAGAAGAGATAAGTATGCCGCCGGCAACTGAATCTTCAGACGAACCGGAAACTTCCGTAATACCTCCGGAGGAACGCCCCGGTTCAGTTTATGTTTCAAGCGTGCGGCGCAGTTCTTTTTCAAGTCCCGGATATCTGCAGCTTCGGACAAAGCTGAGTGAGGGCGAAACAGTAAATATTACCGGCTGGAGGATAGAAAGTAACACGAATACACTGACTGTTCCACAGGCGGTGGACAGATATTCTATGCTTTTGCCCAATAGAGAGAGCGATACTATATTAGAACGGGGCAACTACATCTATATATATTTTGACAACAGCCCTGTCCATGAAAATTTCCGTTTGAATATGTGTACCGGATATCTTAATAACACTGCTGAATTTAAACCTCTTTTGCCGAAGGACTGTCCCATACCGCTCCGTTCTTCTTACGTTCATCTATCCGGCGACTGTCAAAACTACATTAGGAGTTTGCGGAGGTGTGAGCTTCCGGATCCGGACGTAACAAATTCGTTTATGGGCGAAGATGGGAACAAATGCCGCGCGTTTATTAATGAAAATATCAATATTGGTTCCTGCGAGCGTTTGTACGGCGGTGAACCGGACTTTTTAGATAACGAGTGGCGTTTATGGATTAACCGCGGCACGATTTTTGATTCCAGCCATGATAGAGTTCGACTTTACAATACTAAGGGGATACTAATTGACGAGTATATCTATTAATATAAAAAAAAGAATGATATTATATACAAGAATTAAAAAATGGAAAGGTCGTAAGAATAACTTAATCTGTAATTATGGCTCAAACAGTTATAAAACGGGATGGTTCAAAAGAACCATTTGATGCCGGTAAAGTGCGGCGAGCAATTGAAGATGCAGCGCGAGAAGCAGGTTTGGAAGATGCTCGTGTTGGCGAGGTAGCAGAGCAAGTGGCGGGCGCTGCGTTACAGCTTGCGGAGAGTAAAGAGGAAATTACTACTTCTGAATTGCGTGACAAGATTTTAAGCGAACTTGATAGTGTTGAACCATCTGTTTCCGAAGGGTGGAGGAAATATGACGAAGCGCGCGGTCGCGCATAATACAAGCCGTAAAGGGAGTGGTGAAAAACTGCATTTTGAAGGAGTTGACGGACGAGACGTTTATAATATCACCGCCCCCTTTACGGTTAACGGCAATGTTTATGTTGCCGGTAGGGTAGAACCTCGCAAGGAGATGCTGGTATCAGAGACGATATTTTTTGTTGAGCGAGGCAAGATTTGGCGCCCAGCCGATGGCGCGCCGAGATTTAAATTAGAAGACCCGTTCGTTACCACTATTGGTAACGAACTTATTTTTGGCGGAGTGCATGTTTACGTGTCCGATACGAAAGATACGGAACGGTTTGATTCGTTTTTTATTCGGTATAAGAAGAAGTATATTACTTGGCGCACCATTTTCTATCGGGGGAGTAATCTTCGTAGTTTAAAGGAGTTTACAAGAGGTCCTTACGGCATGAAAGACATTCGGCTTATTGGACTACCGGACGGTTCAATTGGAGTTTTTACGCGTCCTCAGGGTAAAATTGCCGGAAGGGGAAAAATTGCCGGAAGGGGAAAAATTGGGTTTATGCGCACGGGCTCACTTGAGAAACTCACTCCCGCGGCGTTTAATCAAGCTTCATTGATACAAGGACAGTTTGACGACGAAAAATGGGGCGGAGCGAACGATTTGCATATATTGGATAATGGTGTGATTGGCGTAATAGGCCATATCTCCTATCGTGATATCTGGTACAACTACCATTATTCTGCAATGAGTTTCGAGTTTAATCCGACGATATGCAAAGCATCGCCAATCTCTATTATTGCTCGCAGAAAAGATTTTCCGTCGGGACCCGCAAAGCGGCTGAACATGCGGGACATCGTATTTCCGGGAGGACTGAGAAGAAAAGATGACGGCAGGGCTATTCTTTACGCGGGGCTGAGCGACGCAGAAGCGGGCAGAGTGGAGATTCCAGACCCGTTTACAAAATTAAATTAGCGTAAAGGTCGATACAGAGATATATTTCTGTTACAATACAACTACAACATAACTACAATGACTCAACGATTAAAGAATCTTTTAGGTATAACCATTATTATTGCGCTTCTGGCGTTTGCTTTTGGAGTAATAAAATACACGGGTTCATACGCAAGGTCTATTCAGCCGTCTTCGTACAGGAGCTTCTCGGTGCACGCTGAAGGCAAAGTGATTGTTATCCCGGATGTGGCGAAGTTTAATTTTGGGGTGATTACGGAAGGCGGAATTGATGTCGCCGGTTTGCAGGAAGCAAACACGGAAAAGGTGAACGAAGTAATCGCATTCGTGAAATCGCACGACGTAGATGTAAAAGACATCAAGACGGAGCGATATAATGTGACGCCGCGATATCAGCGTTGCATAAGCAACAATGGCGTATGCCCGCCGCCTGAGATTGTCGGTTATACCGTACGTCAGGAGATTTCGGTAAAGATTAGGGACTTTAGTGTTATCGGAGCCGTACTTTCCGGCGCTGTTGAACACGGAGCTAATTCCGTGTCCCAACTTTTCTTTACTATTGATGACCCAACAGAGATTGAAAACCAGGCGAGAGAAGAGGCAATTGCAAAGGCGCAGACAAAAGCAAAAGCCATTGCGAAAACCACCGGCTTTCGTATTGGTAGGTTGCTTTCTATCTCAGAAGGTTATATGTCGCCTGTGCCGAAGTACGCTCTGACGATGGAGGCTGTCGGTAGAGGAGGAGACGATATTGCGGCTCCGGTTATTGAACCGGGCTCTCAGGAAGTGATAGTGAACGTAACATTAAGCTACGAAATACAATAATGAACAACAATCCGTTTGTCAGGACAATATACCTTTATTTATTTGCGTTGGTGGGACTTATTCTTCTAATTATCGGGAGCGTGCGCTTTCTTGATATGGTATTGAAGGCGTTTATCTTTACGCAGGCGGAGGAGGAGCATCGGCTTTCATATATGCGCCCCCCAATGTTTCCCGTAGGGACACCGACGATTGCGACAGAAAGTGAGGACGGAGTTCTTGAATCCAAAGAAACCATTACCCTTTCCACGCAAGAAAAAGCGAATATTGACCGATGGATCCAAGATTATAATGCTTGGGTGGAAAGAAGGGCGCAGGTTGATCCTATTACTGCGCGAAGGCATCGGAACGCCTCCATAAATTTATCAATGATACTAATAGGTCTGCCGCTCTACTTTTATCACTGGGGCGTTATAAAACGAGAAACAAGAAAAAAGAGCGGATGAAAAGATGAAAATACAGAACTATGACGCCTTGGCTGTGAGCAAGACAAGAAAGACGGCCCTCGCGATTATTGAAGCGGGGCTTAAAGCGATAGATACTAATGAGGCGGTGAAGCAAGGCGTTAGAGTTGAGGAAGATAAACTCCTCGTCGGAGACGAGGAGTTTTCGCTTCACGGTGTTAAGCGTCTTGTTGTTGTTGGCGTCGGTAAATGTGCAGTTGACGCCGCGTGTGCACTGGAGACGGTGCTGGGCAACCGTCTGTCCGGCGGCATTGTGCTTGATGTGAAACGATCGTCAAAACTTAAACACATAACTTCAGAACAAGGAACGCATCCGTTCCCTTCGGATGCGAACAGTAAGGCAACCGCGAAGATTATTGAATTTTTAAACGGACTGAACGAACATGATTTTGTTCTGTTTATTATTTCAGGCGGCGGTTCAACACTTTTGCATACGTCTGATAATGTGAATGCGGAGGATGAGACAAAAATCCTTCAGCAGCTTTTTGAATCGGGCGCAGCGATTCAGAAGATTAATACGGTGCGGAAACATCTATCGCTTGCGCGAGGAGGATTTCTTGCGAAGTACGCTTATCCGGCACGCGGGGCTTCGCTTATTTTTTCGGATGTTCCGTCCGATGAACTGCAGTTTATTGCATCAGGACCTACGGTGAAAGATACAACAACTATTGAGGATGCGCAGGCAGTGTTTGAGAAGTATCGCTTGCGGGAACGATGCGGTATTGGGCAACCTGCGTTTATTGAAACACCAAAGGACGACATCTACTTTGCGAATATCCGCAACATACTATTTGTCTCTAATCAAAGAGCTTTAGAGGTAATGGCTGAAAAAGCAAAAAACTTCGGTTTCTCCGCTAAAATTTGCACCACGCGTTTGACCGGTGAAGCATGTGTTCTTGGCAAACAAATCGTTGAAACTCTTCACGACGCACCCTCAAAATCCGCGTTGCTGTACGGAGGCGAACCTACGGTGACAGTTCATGGAAAAGGCAAGGGGGGACGTAGTCAGGAACTTATTCTTTCTGCGTTGCGATTCGTTAAGAAAGGCGAGGTGATAGCGGCCGTTGCTTCTGACGGAAGAGACAACACGGAGTTTGCCGGCGCGCTCTGTGATACAATATCAAAAGAGAGGGCGGAAAAGTTAAATGTAGAGCCGAATACTTTTTTGGCGAACAGCGATTCATATCATTTTTTCAAAAAAGTTGGCGATTATATTTTAACAGGTGATACGGGCTCTAATGTAGCCGATTTAATATTAGCGTTTAAGGAATAATAATTTTATGACAAAAAAACGTGTACATAAATTTGTGCTTCGGTTTACCGATGTTGGTATGAAAGACGTGCCGTTAGTAGGCGGCAAAAATGCTTCATTGGGCGAGATGATAAGAGAGTTAAAGCCCAAAGGCATTAAGCTCCCCGGCGGTTTTATTGTTACTGCTGACGCGTATCAATATTTTATTGACAGCACCGGTCTACGCGCGTTTATCCAAGCTCAATTAAAAGGGCTGGACACGCACGATGTAGATGATTTAGCACGGCGCGGGAAAGCGATACGTGAAGCGATGAAGAGACATGAACTTCCGAAGGATTTAAAACAGGAGATTATTAATTCATATCGTCAACTGGAGAAGGAATACGGCAGGAATGTTGATGTTGCGGTTCGTTCAAGCGCAACTGCTGAGGACCTGCCGACCGCCTCGTTTGCCGGTCAGCACGAGACATATCTGAATATTCGCGGAGCCCAGGACCTTCTTAAAGCCGTTCGTTCGTCAATGGCGTCGCTTTTTACCAATCGTGCGATTTCTTACCGCGAGGACAAAGGATTTGACCACCTTGAAGTAGCGCTATCAGTAGGGGTTCAAAAAATGGTCCGCGCAGACACCGGCGTTGCGGGCGTACTATTTACACTTGACACTGAATCGGGCTTTCCTAATGTAGTGCTTATTAGCGGTTCGTGGGGATTGGGTGAGCTTATTGTGCGGGGGGAGGTGACGCCTGATGAATTTTGGGTTTTTAAAAAGACGCTTGTTCCGCCGCGAAAACAGTGTGTTCCTATTATCAGTAAACAGTTAGGTATAAAGGATAAAAAAGTTGTGTACTCATCTCGTTCAGGCATAAAAGGGACAAAAATAGTACAAACCTCACGCAAGGAAAAAGAAATTTTTGTGCTTTCTGAACAGGAAGTTTTAACTCTTGCGCGATGGGGAGTACTTATTGAGGAGCACTATTCCAAAAAACATGGAAAATGGATGCCGATGGATATTGAGTGGGCAAAGGATGGACGAACCGGAGAGCTTTTTATAGTTCAGGCGCGGCCCGAGACGGTGCATGCAACACGCGACCTATCTAAGATAAGTGAGTATGCTCGCACGGAGGATGGGAAGGTACTTGTTAAAGGCGCATCGGTAGGAAGTAAAATTATTGTTGGAAAAGCGCATGTTATTTTAGATGTTAAAGATATGAGCTCGTTTCGTAGGGGCGAGGTTCTTATTACTGATATGACCGATCCTGACTGGGAACCGATAATGAAAATCGCATCAGCTATTGTTACCGACAAAGGAAGCCGTACGAGCCACGCCGCTATAGTGTCTCGGGAATTGGGTGTTCCCTGTATTGTTGGTGCCGGCAATGCAACGTCTAAAATAAAGACCGGTCAGACAATAACCATTGATACGACCGGGAGCGACGGACTGGTATTTGCAGGCGTATTGAAGTTCAGGGTTCGTGAATACAATATTGGTGCGATTCCAAAGCCGAAGACAAAAATAATGATGAACATCGCAACGCCCGAAACAGCTTTTGAGAAATCGTTTTTTCCGAACGAGGGCGTTGGTTTGGCGCGAGAGGAGTTCATTATTGCTTCGGACATCGGGGTTCATCCATTAGCGTTGATTCATTTCAAATCGCTTCCTCAAAAACTGAAGAAAGTTATTGAAAAAAAGACGGTTGGCTGGAACAATAAACGGCAGTTTTATGTTGATAAGCTTGCTTATGGTATTGCAATGATAGGGGCGGCGTTTTATTCCAAAGAAGTAATCGTGCGATTTTCTGATTTTAAGACAAATGAGTATCGCTCCTTGCTTGGCGGCGAACTTTACGAACCTGAGGAAGAAAACCCGATGCTCGGCTGGCGTGGGGCTTCTCGTTATTATGACGAAAAGTTCAAAGACGCCTTTGTCCTTGAATGTCTGGCAATGAAGAAAGCAAGAGACGAAATGGGTCTTAAAAACATTGTACCCATGCTTCCTTTTTGCCGGACGGTTGAGGAAGGAAAAAAAGTTCTGGAGATTATGGTGCAGAACGGTCTTGATAGAAAAAAAGACAGGACATTGAAGGTGTACGTGATGTGCGAGATTCCTTCCAATGTTGTACTGGCGGAGGAGTTTTTGAAAATCTTTGACGGTATGTCTATCGGATCTAATGACCTTACTCAGTTAGTATTAGGACTTGACCGCGACTCCGGAATCGTTGCTGATGTAGGCAACGAGAATAATCCGGCGGTTCGGCGAATGGTAAGTGATGTTATTGCAGTTTGTAGAAAGAGAAAGAAATATATCGGGATATGCGGCCAAGCGCCGTCGGACTATCCCGAATTTGCCGAGTTTTTGGTTGAGCAGGGAATTGAAAGTATCTCATTAAATCCTGACTCAATTATTCCGACTACATTAAGGGTTTATAAAAAAGAAAAAAAGTTGCGGACTAAAAAAAGAAAGATATGAAAATCGCGTTTTTTAAACTGAAACAGTGGCAACGGGACCGTATAAAAAATCATCCGGGCCTTCGTGATGCACAGATTGAGTTTGTATTTTATGACCACGCATTAGACAAAGACCATATCCCTTCCAGCGTTGATTTTGACGCCATATCTATTTTTGTTGATTCTTTAATTAATAAAGAGGTGCTGGGCAAATTCCCGAACCTAAAATTTATTGCGACGCGGTCCACCGGATATGATCATATTGACATTGAGGCATGTAAAGAGCGCAGTATAGCTGTTTCCTATGTTCCATCGTACGGTGAAAACACGGTTGCCGAGCACACATTTGCTCTTATCCTTACTCTTTCTCGAAAGATTTATGATGCGTATCATCGGGTGCGGGAAGAGGGAAGTTTCAATCTGGAGGGACTGCAAGGATTTGATCTGAAGGGAAAAACACTGGGGATTATTGGTACCGGGAATATCGGTCGGAATGTGGTTAAAATTGCAAAAGGATTTGGTATGGAGGTGGTCGCCGCAGATGTTCATCCTGACGAACAGTTCAGTAGAGAGTTCGGTTTCAGCTACTGTTCACTGGAAGAGCTTTTGAAGAAAAGCGATATCGTGACGCTTCACGTTCCGTATATGGAAAGCACGCACCACCTGATTAACAAAAACAACATTGCGTTGATGAAGCAAGGCGCATATCTGATTAACACGAGCCGCGGCCCGGTAGTGGAGACGGAAGCGTTGGTACAAGCGCTTAAAGAGAAACGTCTCGGAGGAGCGGGTCTGGATGTATTGGAAGAAGAAGGCATAGTGAAAGACGAACTCACCTTTCTTTTGAGCGGTCGTACGGAGGAACATAATCTAAGAGCCGCGCTTGCCGGTCACATATTAATAGATTTCCCGAACGTTATTGTAACGCCGCACAATGCATTCAATACTATAGAAGCAATCTCCCGTATCCTTGATGTAACAGCAGAAAATATTGTTTCATTCATTAAAGGTGAACCCATAAACGTTGTGAAATAATAAAAATGGCGAAGATTATCTCGGTTGACGCGCGACAGATATTAGATTCGCGTGGACTATGGACGGTTGAGGCCGTTATGCGGCTAAGTGACGGCGTTGAGGCGTCAGCATCCGTACCGCAAGGAAAGAGTTGCGGTACTTTTGAAGCGGTATATGTGAAACCGGAACAAGCCGTGCAGAATATTCAGCGCGTTTTTGCACCTGCGCTTACAGGACGTGACCCGTGCGACCAGAAAAGCGTTGATGAGTTACTAATGCGACTGGATGGAACATCACTTAAGTCAAACCTGGGAGCGAACGCTATTTTGGCGGTTTCCCTTGCTTCTGCAAGAGCTGCTGCGTGTTCGGAAGATGTTCCTTTGTGGAAATATCTTCGTGAGACAAGCGGTATAAGTGTGGAAAAAGGGCATGTCCCGCGACTTTATATGAATATGATTAATGGTGGACTTCACGCTGGCAATAACCTGGATTTTCAAGAATATTTGATTATTCCCAAGGAAAACTCTTTTGGCGAAGCAGTGCGTGTGGGGACAGATATATACCGAGCGCTTGTTAACTACGTGGAAAAACACATTGGAAAAGGAGCATCTGCCGTAGGGGATGAAGGAGGGCTTGCTCCGAACTTTGAAGATAATTTGGAACCGTTCGCCGTGATAGCAAATGTTGTTAAAGAATGCGGATTAACAGATAAAATTGACGTTGGTTTGGATGCCGCCGCAAATAATTTAAAAATGACCAACGAAGAACTTCTTGATTCCTATCGCGAACTTAAGAAAAAATATAACATCTTTTATCTTGAGGACCCACTTGGCGAAGATGATTTTGAGAACTTTGCAAAACTCCTTAAAGAGCTGGGGGATAACACCTTTGTTGTTGGTGATGATTTAACAACAACAAACATTTTTCGTATGGAGCGCGCCCATAACCACAAGAGTATTAATGGCATCATTATTAAACCGAATCAAATAGGAACTTTGAGCGAAGCGTTTGATGCGGTGAGGCATGCGAAAAAATGGAAATGGCATGTTGTGGTTTCTCACCGGAGCGGCGAGACCAACGATGATTTTATCGCCGATTTGGGATATGCTGTCGGCGCTGACGGATTGAAGTTCGGTGCTCCGGCGCGGGGTGAGCGTGTCGCTAAATATAATCGTCTTTTAGAGATTGAACGAACTTCAAATTCTTAACTTTTATAAAAAGTCAAGACACTCAGGACTTTTTCGATTTATGTTTGAAAATCTTAGACCAGAAATTGGGACGGTCCACAATTAGTTCACTAAATATTGCAAAGGGGATTGCGACAAGCAGAGCAATGCCGACCGTTTTAAGGGTGATGTTGGCGCCGGTAGAAAGCTTGATGGCGATGAGGTCCTCGGAAAGACCAAAGACGATACCGATAATAAAGAATTCCATTAATCGGATAGCGTTTTTTCTTTTCATATCTTAAATTATACAACGAATTCTGCTAAAATATAATCAAAGGTCGGCGTTGTCTGAGTAACATAGTTTTATACATGGGGCACAAAGACAGATTATTTCTTTTATTGCTTCGCTTTGGAATGGGTTGGCTATTCCTTTACGCCGGTATTTCAAAAATAGTAAACCCTGACTGGACCGCTGAGGCATATCTTAAGGGCGCCAAGATGCTAACCGTTGTGTATGGCTGGTTTGCATTGCCCGACAATATTGGATGGGTGAACTTTGTAAACGAGTGGGGGCTGACCCTTATTGGGGTTTCGCTTATTGTTGGCGTAGCCGTTCGCTACTCATCCTACTTTGGTATTCTTTTAATGATTCTTTATTACTTCCCGGTTCTGGACTTCCCATACGCAGGAGGACGTTTCTTTTTGGTTAACGAACACTTTATTTACGCGCTAGTCCTCCTTCTTTTTATTGGCGTAAGAGCGGGAGAGTTGTGGGGCGTTGACCGCTATCTTAAACGACATCATATCCTGGTTAAAGATAAGTCAGTAAGTGAGCAGGCGTCAAAGGAGGAGTGAATGAAATTTGTAATAGAAAAAAGCCGAACAACTGTTCGGCTTTTTTGTTTATAGAAGATAAACGAGCGTAAGGATTACAAGGTCTTGAGTAATGTGATGATGCTGACGGCAATGACTTGAACAGTAATGAAGAGGTATACAACACCTCGTCTCATTGATGTTTTATCTACAAACCTGCTGATGACCGGCCTTCCAAGATGTATAACGGCGGCAATCAAGATTACCGAGAATATAACGATAACCATTTTGTAGAGGACCAGAAATCCGATTGGGGCGCTGGCATCGCGATGAACAATCCCAATAATACCGAATACAGCAAAGAATACTGCGCTGATAGGCAGCATACCCACACTTATAACAGGTGATGCTGCACTTAGGCCTAATACTAAAAATAGAGACCCTAAAAGCACGGGGACTATCAGCTCTAGTTCTCTTGAATCAGCAGCAAAGTTCGCCTCTATAAGCACTGTACCAAGGAAGAATATGGCGAGGGCGATGATTACCATAAGCACTTGTGAAGCTGAAAGAACAAGAAAGCTCTTCATTTCATACTCCTTTCAGTAGTATGTTGTAAAGGTTCTGAGTTTCTGTATACTATGTAAGTACATATCCATAGATTTGTCAATCCCGTCAATCCCTGCACCTTAACAACTGTATATAGGAGAGAAACGCTATGAAAAAACTCATCACTGCTCACGTGGTGACAGCCGTGTTCGCGCTTGTGCTGTTTTTCACGGCTACTCGCTTGGCACTGCCCGAGGACCTTGAGACGCATCTTCACTTCAGCTCATTCGCTATCCCCATGCTCATTGCGAGCATATTCCTGACACTCACACTATTTGTCCGCTCGAGAGTAGCTTTCAAAATAAGTCTGCTCTCTGCAAGTATTGCCTTCTGGGTAATTAGCGCTATTGGGAGCAGCGCTGCTGTGTTGGGGTTTCGGAATGCGTTGGATGTTGTGCTGCTTATTGGTGTGATTTCCGTGATAATACTCCTGGCTATGCGTCTTGTTGCTATAGTCAATGAGGAGGTGAAACACATATCTCTGAAACCATCGGTGGCATTTGCCTTGATTGTGCTTCACATCGCAGTCATCGGGTATTTTGGATTTAACATCTCAGCCCATGTTGTGGACATAGATGATATCAAGAAGCCGGAGATAAATCTCCGGCTTTTTTTATTCTCGATTGATTCGTAAAACTTATTTGATTTTTGGAGCGGTTTTCTTGTACGATAAGCATAGTTCGTTTAATACAAAAGGAGGTCTCTATGTGGTATCAGGATAGAGTTGAGGTTCCGGGCGAGGTAATTTACAAAATTGTTACCTCCGAGGAAAAGCTTGGTTTTAGCGTCGCCATGGCTCTGATTACGAAGTCAGAACCTCATTCTCATAATGAGTGTCTGGAGAGTTATGTACTGCTTTCCGGCAGGCTTACTGTACATCTTGACTCAGAGAGAACTATTCTTGATGAGTCAGGGTGTGTACTCCACATTCCGAAGGGCACAGTTCATTCAGCGGAATCGCTTGACGATACGCCAGCACGAGTGCTGGTTATCTCAATACCTGCCTGGACTAAGGAAGATCATCACACCGTTTCATAACAGAGAACCCCACGACTATTCGTGGGGTTTTTTTTGTGGTGTTACGGGTTAATGAAAAATGCGGCTGCTTTCCTGATGGCGGCGGTGCGGTTTAAGGAACCCTTCTTCGTAAGTTTGTACGCATGGACAGCTCCCTCAAGCGAGGAAGCAAGCTCGATCATGCGTAGAAGAATTGGTCCCTCATCATCGGTTCCGGACCTCTCATGAAGCTGCAACACAGCTTCATTAAACGAGGTAATCTTCTTGAGTGAAGCATCTATCTTGGGAAGATCGTCAGATGAAACTTGCAACGCGGCTTCAATCTCATCACTCGGAATTCCTGTCTCAAGCATCAGCTATCTCATCTTCCCCCACTACATCTCTGCTTGGGAGTGTCACACTGGTGACTTCTACACCAGAAAGGCTTTCTATCGTTCCAACTATTTCTTGTCCATGATAGTCCAGAGACACAGAAGTCTCACCATTGAACAGCTTCATATCTCTGATTACCTATATCGCTGTCTTCGGTGTAGCCATAGGCGTGGCTGCCCTTGCCATAGTTCTGTCGACGATGAATGGACTCGAGACAGAGGTGCGGCAGAAGATCCTCGATACAGACGCCCATATTAAGGTTGTCACCTTCCATAACCGGGGCATTGAGGGAGGAACGTGGCAATCTGTAATGATGCCGAACAGCTGGCACACATTTCGTACATACTTTGCCACGATGAACAGTTAGTTTTGG
>SDBS01001506.1_pt1 | contig 23579 bp, 20 predicted proteins | sample 2277091 | NCBI WGS metagenome assembly SDBS01 (sample SAMN10404972, study PRJNA504765) | marine sediment metagenome | isolation source: marine sediment core GS10_PC15, 163 cmbsf | place: Arctic Ocean: Southern Knipovich Ridge | collected 2010
TAAACATCCCAATTGTATATAACACAAGTGGCTATGACAGCATAAGAAGCCTTAAGCTTGTTTCAGGTATCATTGATATTTATCTGGTTGATATGCGATACAGTGAACCACAAGTCAGCAGGAAGTATTCTGGTGCGGAAGATTATGTGAATATCAACCGTGCAGCGCTTCTTGAAATGAACGAACAGGTTGGTGATCTTACTCTTGAAGATGGTATTGGAACAAAGGGAATAATCGTACGGCACCTTATAATGCCTGAGAATGCATCAGGAACTGAGAATGTATTCAGATTCATAACAGAAAATATTTCAAAGCAAACCTATATCAGTTTAATGGACCAGTATTTCCCTTGTTATAAAGTATTGAAAGATCCTGTTCTCTCAAGAAGAATAACAAAAGAAGAGTATGAAAGAGCTAAATCCCTAATGGAAGAGTACGACCTTACAAGAGGTTGGGTGCAGGATCACATTTGATGAAACAAGGATAAAGGTCAACATTACTAATAAACTAAATTCTCAAAGATGAAAAGTGAATATTTTCACAATCATTTTCTATTTGCAATGACAAAAATGGTTTTTTTCTTGACAATTTTTTATAAATGTGATAAGTTATTAAAAGCCATCAAGAAAGGAGGTGAATTCTTTAGAATTCATCTTAAAATAAACAAAAGGAGGAAAGATGAGAGGATTACTTGCAGTAACAATTTTGTTGTTAGCAACATCATTAGCTTTTGGTCAGGGTTTTGGAATCGGAGCTAATGTTGCTGGAAGTTACAATACAGCCAGTTCAGGTGTAGAAGGTGCGGAAACACAATCAGGTCTTGGTTTTGGCGGTGGACTTGTTGGTGTAATTGATTTTATGCCAAATATGGGAGTAGAGGTTGATATACAGTATGCAATGTATAAATATGGTGCTACTGATGATGGCGTGAATTACACAAGCACAGTTACCAATATCGTAATACCAATACTCTTCAGGTATTCGATGCCAATGCCAACTATGTCCCCATACTTTGTAGTAGGACCATCCATAATCTATGGCTTGAGTGGATCATGGGAAATGTCTAATGGTACAAGCACATCAGGAGACATAGCTGATACCCTTATGCAAACTGATTTTGGTATCCAGGCAGGAGCTGGAGTAGACTTCAATATGATGCCTCAATGGACTCTTTCACCATATGCTCGTTTCCAGTATAACCTGACCGCAAATGATGCTGACACAGATGCATCAGAATCGATGTACGATATACTCTTCGGTATAAACTTCGTGTACAAGGTTAAGTAGAAAAAGAATTGAACAAGAAGAAGGGCGAACTTTTTGTTCGCCCTTCTTTAATTTGAAATAATCTTTGTTCTTAGCGTGCTTTGCGGTAAAATTAACTTTTATTCTTTTTTTTCATCTTTATTTTTGCCGTATTTTTCACTAAACTTCTGAAGCATATCTTTTGGCTTTATTCTATTTCTCTTGAATTCAAGTTCTTCAGGAGGTACTCCAAGAGCAAGTCCCAACACCTGAGTGTAATAGAGAACTGGTAAGTTATACTCCTTCTCAGATATTTTTTCTACTGATTTCTGGTTTGCATCATACATTACACTACAGAAAGGACAAATTGAAATCATTGCATCAACTTTTTCTTTCTTCAGTTCGTCGAGCTTTGTCTGAGTCATCTTTAGTGCAACATCCTCTGTTATTCCGAGAATCGCACCTCCACAACAATCAGTTTTCGATGTATAATCAAAATGTGGGGCACCTGTGGCTTCTATAAGTTTATCAAGTGATGTTGGATATTCAGGATCATCAAATCTGCCGTAGACAACAGATGGTTTAAAATAATGGCAGCCATAATGTGCGGCAAGCTTAAAGTCATCTAACCCATATTTTATCTCTTTCTTTATCTTTTCAACTCCTACATCCTCATATAGTACCCTTGCAAAGTGCTTAACTTCTATAGTTCCTTTATATTCCTTTCCTATCTTAGATAGTTCTTTATTCACCTTCTTTCTCAGTTCTTCCTTATGTTTTAACTCATGATTTGCTTCAACAAGTGTAACAACACATCCATTGCATAGTGTGCATATATCTATACCTTTTTCTTCGGCAATAGCTATATTTTTTGCTGCCATTACAATCGTTGTAAATGAATCAACAGATTTTACAGGAAATCCGCAACATCCGAAATCAGATAAGTCAACGAGTTCAATTCCAAGTTTCGTTGCGATTTTTCGTGCCGATACTTCATAGTTCATTGCTCTTGCAGGAATGGTGCAACCCAAGAAAAAAGCGTACTTCATTTTTCCTCCTCTGACTTTGCAATATATTTATCAACTCCGGTACTTTTATATATTAATTGAACATCTTTACCTTCAGATTTAAGTGTAGGAAGTCCCATCTTTTCCCTTTTCCTATTTGCAAAATCATCTATCTCGTACAACCTTCCAAATTTTCCAATTTCCGAAGCCTGAGCAACATATCCAGGGTGAATAATGCCTTCCTTAACAGCGATGTTTTTCAGTGCATTCATAAGCTCAGTAATAACAACATCCTGAGGACACCTTTCTTGGCACACATAACATGTTGAACAAAGCCAGACAAAATCACTTTTTAATACCTCTTCTTTCATACCAAGGATTGCCATTCTGATTATCTTTCTTGGGTTAAAAGATTCTTCTATTGCTCTTACTGGACAGGATGCAGTGCAGGTACCGCATGCATAGCACCTCATTAGGTGCTCACCCCCGGGTTCCTCAGTAATTCTGTATTTGAATCCTGAGTCCAGTTCCTTGACTACAATAGTTCCTTCAGACATTACTTGCCTCCTTAATATTAATCAATAATTAAGTCCGAATTTCTAAATCCGGAATCAGAAAAAAATCCTAATTTTAATGAACCGAAGCTTCTTCGCATAAGGATTTTTGACTTTGTTATGTTACTATTATTTTTTATCTGAATACCTTTTTGTTTCAGTCTATTCATTCGTAGCCAGTCTTTATGTAATTTTATTCTTTTTAGTTCTCTTTGCATCTCGAACTTATTGAGAGATTTTGTCATTTGGACTTTGTAATTTTAGTTTCTCTTATCTCATTCTCATACACTAACATCTATCATTCCAATCATCTGCCTGTCTTTTAAACCTCTTAGCTTACTTGCACCACTTGGGCAAACACTCACACAGTTTCCGCAACCAACACAGTTTAATTCTCTAACTCTTACAATCTTCTTCTCGTCGTCCAAATAACGAGCATCAAAAGGACAAACCTGCATACAGAACTCGCAACCTCCACACCACCGCTCGATAACCTCTGATATAGTCCTTCTTTGAATCAATTTGGTTTCTTTAAGGAAGAGAAATGCATTGCCTGCTGCCGCAGTTGCTTCTGTTACCGCATCACTGATTCCGGAAGGTGCACGGCAAAGCCCTGAAAAAAAGATTCCAGGTTTCTCAGATTCGTGTGGTCTGAATTTGGGATTTGCACCCTTGAAGAAACCATCATCATCAAGAGAAACTCCTAATACCTCACTTAATTGCCTGTTATCAGAAGGGATAATCCCATTACTCAAAATGACTATGTCAGGTTCGAATTCGAGTTCTCTCGAAAGCACCAAATCTTTTACTTTAACACTTAACTTCTCATTGTTAATGGAAACCTGAGGTTCATCACCCTTAATGAATCTTATAAAATTGATACCTTTCTCTCGTGCTTCTTTAAACTTCAGTTCCTTTTTCCCATAACTCATCATATCTCTGTAAAGAACAGTAATATCTACATCTTTATTTTTTTCTTTTAATAGAAACGCGTTCTTTATTGCATCACTGCAGCATACCTTACTGCACCATGGATGCTCATCATTTCTTGACCCTACACATTGAATCATGATAACAGAAGATGAATTGCAGATGTTAGATGACAGACTGTCCGTTTTCTGTTTTATGGGTTTTGACTTCTGACTTCTGTTTTCTGACTTCTTATATCCGGCTTCAGCAAGTCTCTTCTCCAACTCCAGTTGTGTAATAATCCTTTTATCCTTCCCAAAACCATATTCAGTAGGATCATATTCTTTAGCACCGGTTGCAACAATTACTGCGCCTACAATGATATTTTCTTTTTTATCACCCTTTTTTATACCAACAATGAAATTTCCGGCTGCTCCATCAAGTGATGTAACCTCTGTTTCAAGATGGATTGTAATGTTTTTATCTTTTTCTACCTCTTTTGTGATATGATTAAGGTATTTCTGAATATCCTCTCCTTCGAGGGTTTCGGAAAACCTTTTTGCATTTCCACCAACAGTTTTTTCTTTCTCGATTAAATCTACTGAGACACCATTTTTACTCATATTTAGTGCAGAAACCATTCCAGCAAGTCCCCCTCCAATAACAACTGCACATGGGAGTCCTTTACCAGATGTTTTTCCATCTGGAACAGCAAGACGGAGTTTTTCTATAGCGGCATAAAGGTTTTGGAGAGCGGCTTCTTCCTTTTTACTATCATAAGCCCATGCAATTTGTTCTCTCAGACTCAGTATTTCAACCATTGCCTGATTGAATCCACAGTTTGAAACTGTCTTCCTTATCAAGACTTCATACTTTACAGGGGAACAGGTTGCAAATATTATCCTTGTTATTTCCAACTCTTTTACTTTCTCCATAATTGTATCTAGTCGGTTCTCCTGACAAACAAGATCAATCTCTTCAACATGAGTGATATCAGGAGAATTCTCTAAAGACTTCTTACTTTTTGCTGTATCAAGGTCTTTTTGGATTGCTCCACCACACTGGCAGATAAAGATACCAAATTTTGGAATTCCATAATTTATGTCAAGCAAAGGTTGTTCTTTTTGTTCATTTAGTAAGCCTTTATTGGTCGCAATAAAACCTGCTGCCCTTGCTTCAAGAACACTATTTTCTATATCCTTTGGGTTATTAAGGCTTCCTGCAATGTAGACATTCTCTTTCGATGTTTTGAATGCCTCAAACTCTTTTCCTGTTACAAAACCATATTCATCCTTATTTACCCCAATTATATCAAGCATTTTCTTAGTCTCGTCATTGATTTCCTGTCCTGTGGATAGTATAACAAGGTTATAGGTTTCAGACTTCATTTTTCCATCTTCTTCATATTCAACCAGAAGATTTCCTTCGGTATCTTCAGTAATGGAAGGAATACGGAAATTTTTGAAATTTACCCCCATCTTTTCTGTTTTAAGGAAATATCTGTAATGCCCTTTTCCAAAAGCTCTCAGGTCCATATAGAAAATAGAGACTTCTGTTTCCTTAGATCTCTCTTTTATTTTCCTTGCCTCCTTTAGTGCATACATACAGCAGGCACTTGAACAGTATTCCTTCTCCTTATCCCTTGAGCCAACACACTGAATAATTGCAACCTTTGATGGGATTTTACCATCCGACGGTCTTATTATTTTATCAGGATTAAGACCCGTTCTGCTAATGAGTCTTTCAAAATCAAGACTTGTTAAAACATTCTTGAACTTTCCGTAACCGAAGGAGGAAAGAGCGGATGGATCAATTTCTGAAAAACCTGTTGAAAGAATTATGGATGAGGCAATTACCTTTTCTTCCGACTCCTTCTGATTCAAATCAATTGCCTTTGTTGGACAAACCTCCACACACTTACCACATTCAGTACAGATGTTTTTGTCAATATAATATGATTTTGTAAGACTTCCAGTGTAAAGTGTATGTATTGCTTTATGTTTTGTAAGTCCTTTGTCGAAGGGGTCATCCGCTTTTTCAGGACATACTTCTTCACATAGTTTACATCCTGTGCATTTAATCTCATCTACGTATCTCGAGAGTCTTCTGAGTGTTAAGACCATACCCTTTTTACTCTCTTCAACAGATTTCACCTCTGTAAGAGTTAGGACATCAACTAATGGATGATAGAAATCCATTCTCAAACATCTATCAAGTTTCTCATCTGTTGAAAACTGAGGAAGTATCTGACACATCCCACAGGCATCATCTACAAACCACGTGTCAAGTCGTTCAAGCATTCCACCAATAGAGGAAGATTTGTCAATAAGCAAAACCCTCTCACCCAGTTCTGCAGCAGTAAGAGATGCTGTGAGTCCTGTAATGCCACCGCCAATTACTACTACCCTTCTATCCATATATTTTATTCCTCCAGTTTTTCTTGTATCTTACATCATAAAGAACAAAATTTCAAGCCCTTTTATGAAATTTCTGAAGAATACAGAAATTTCTGATTACACCGATTTACTCCACAACTTTTAATCTGTGTAATCATTCTAGTACTCCTTTGGTAGTTTTTCAAGTTCTTTTAAGCTGAATACAGGTCCATCCTTGCAAACATATTTTGGACCAATATTGCACCTTCCACACTTGCCTATTCCACACTTCATTCGATTTTCAAGAGAATTTATTATTCTTTCAGGAGGGAACCCTAAATCAGTGAGTACAGGAATAGTGAATTTTATCATAATTGGTGGTCCACAAACAATTGCATATGCATCCTTTGAAACTGGTTTTACTGCAGACACGAGTTGTGGAACAAAAGCAGTAAACTTGTGGTCATCTTTGGTGATTTTTGTTTTTTCTGGTTCTTTTAGGTTTATTGGTTTCCATCCTTCAGAAGCAGCTTCTTCTATTGGACCTTTAGGACCAAATTTCCAGTCAATGCATTGAAACAACGCCATGTCTTTTCTTTTTTCCCACTCCGCTAATTCATCCCTGTAACAGAGTAACCCTGGGGTTCTTGCGCCGTAGATACACGTTATATTTCCGTAGTTCTTTCTATTCTTTTTATCAAGCATATATACAAGTAGGGAACGAAGGGTTGTAAATGCAAATCCGCCTCCTATAATAATAACATCCTTCCCTTTCATGTCAGCGATAGGATACCAGTTACCGAGCGGACCTCTTATTCCCATTGTTGCACCTTCATCAAAATTGTGTAATGCAGTTGTTACAACTCCGACCTTCATAACAGTGAATCTTAGGAAATTAGGCTCTGTAGGTGACGATGCTATTCCTATCGGAGATTCTCCTTTGCCAAGTATAGACAGTTCTGCGAATTGTCCGGGGTAGTATGTAAATGCTTTCTCTTCCTCCTTATCCAGGAACACAAGATCAAATGTTTTTATCAATCGGTCGTCAGTCTCAAACCGAATCTTTTCAATTTTAACCGGAATCGGAAAATATGGATCTTTTATCATAGGTCATCTATTTTATTTAAGGTTTCTCTTACATCGATATTTACGGAACAGTCTGTTATACATCGTCCGCATCCACTGCATGCGATTACATTAAAGTTCTCTTCGTAGTAATTAAACTTATGCATGATTCTCTGTCGCATTCTCTGAAATCTATGTTCCCTTGGTTGATGCCCGGAGCCATGTAGAGTAAAAATAGGAAACATACAGGAGTCCCAGTTTTTAACCCTTCTTCCTTTTTCTCCAATGATTTCATCCTGAATATCAAAACAGTGGCAGGTGGGGCAGAGGTATGTGCATACACCACAACCAATACAAGGCTCGCTAATTTCTTCCCAAATTGGATTTTCAAACAAATTTCTCAACTTTCCAGGTATTCCTTTAATATTCTTTATTGATGCTACTGAGTTATTTGAGTGCTTCTCTAACTCCTCTTTTTTCTTAAGCATTTCTTTGTTACAGTCAGGTAATTTCTCGATAATCTTATTTCCTTTTTCTGAAATGCCCTCAATAAAAAGTTCATCTCCCAGGTCAATGATGAATACATCGGAGCCATCGGTTGAGAATGGTCCGCTTTCAAATGATGCACAAAAACAGGTTGTTCTGGGATTATTACATCCAAAACCGAAGATCAATGTATTATCTCGTAACCTCTTATAGTAATTGTCCACATAGTCCTCATTAATAAAAAGTTTGTCCAGGATAAGAATACTTTTGACATCACAAGGACGCATACCTATAAGTATTTGTTTTTTTACCTCATCTTTCTCAGGAATCGGAACTCTTTTATCAATAACGTCCCTACCCGAAAACTCGACAATCTTCTCTGTCTGAGGAAAGAAAAACTCTTTTGGAGACTGTCTTGAGTTTGGATAATTCAGGTCTGGTATTTCATTAGCCTCTAATTTTCTGAAGAGGACAAAATCGTTTACACTTTTGGGGGCAATTACTTTGTAGTTATTCTGTAGTTCCTTGATGAATTCCCTAAAATTTTCTTTCTTAATATGCTTAACGTTCTTCGAAAAATCCTTCATTTGTATCATCCTCATTATACTTATTCAAGACAGGCGCTCCTTCTATATCAACACCTGTTTCATAATCAAAGTACTGTTTTGCATCTTCTGATAACCTATTGACAAGAAGAGATATATCAATGTCCATCGGACATGCATGAGAACAGCTTCCACAGTTCACACACCTTCCAGCAAGATGAAATGTCCGAACAATCTGGAAAAGTTGAAGGTCTGTCTCAGAATCTACAGTTGTTCCTATCCATTGGGGTTTTGAACAATCAACAAAGCATTCATTACAGTAACATCCCGGACAAGCATATCTGCAAGCATAGCAGCGTATACACCTACTTACTTCTTCTGTAAAATATTTCCATCTTTCTTCAGGTTGTTTCGATTCAAAAGTTTTTATTTTGCTTTCTTTTGAATCCGCTGCCGGTTCTTTTATCTTTACATCTATCAGTTTATCATACACAGCTGGTTTTCTATGCTTGCAGTTAAGACAGTCCTCATAAAGGAATTCTTGTTTTTTTAAGGTTTTATCAAATCCATTTCCTTTTACAACAATTTCATCTTCTTTATCCACGACTTCCATAATTTCCCCAGGAGCAACTTCCTTTTCGATATTTCTCCTATCAAGCATTCCCTCACAAGGAACGCCAATGATAACAAGCTGGTCTCGCTTTGCAACATTTTCCTGGATATGTAAAACAAGTGACCTGGAATCACATCCTTTCGCAATCACTGCAATTACTTCTCCATTATCAAGTTGCTTCCTGTAAAATGGAATATATACTGCCAGGTTATTTTCTGCAAATGAGTTCCAAACAAGTTTCTTAGCTTCTTCTGGTTTTCGTATGAAAGTTGGTCGAGCTTTTAATGGCAGACTACCATTTTCGAAACCAATAACAAGGTTTACCTTTTTATCTTTAAGTAGTTTTTCTGCTATTTCTCTAATTTTCTTATCTATTATTTCCATGGTTTTTTCACTAATCTTTTTGCTGGACCAAGTTTCTTAACTGCTTCGATTGTGTTTTTAGCAATTTTTACAAACCGTTCAGCCTCTGCTGAAGACAACCAAGCAACATGAAATCTGTCTTTTTCAATTCCAAGAAACTCCAAATACCGTTTTAACATGAAAAACTTTCTTCGTGCATAGAAATTTCCAGTTGAATAGGTACATTCACCTGGATAACAACCAGCAACCAGAACACCGTCAGCTCCATGTTGAAGACTCCTTAACACAAAAAGCGGATTGACTCGTCCAGTGCACGGAATACGTACTATTTCAATATTAGGAGGATACTGGAACCTTGACACACCTGCCAGGTCTGCTGCAGCGAATGCTCACCAATTACAGAGGAATGCAATTATCCTCGGTTCCCAATCCTTCATCTTTTTACCGTCTTCCATTTATAAACCTTAATATCTCCTGGTTAAAAGCTTTCGATCATTGCCATAATATCTTTGTTTGAAAACCCTTTTATATCTATTGCTGACATTCTGCAGCTTGATGCACAGGCACCACATCCTTTACATAATGCCTCTGTCACCTCCGCATATCTCTCCTTGCCCCACTTTGTATCCTTTTCCACCACTTTAACTGCAACATATGGACAGACTGATTCACACGTTCCACAGGCTGCGCATTTAGCCTTATCAACAAAAGCAACTGTTCCCTCAGCTTTTATTTCATCTCTAGAAAGAATAGTACATGCCCTTGAGACAGCTGCATTTGCTTGTGCAATAGTCTCATCTATCATTTTAGGTGAATGGCAGATGCCACACATAAATATGCCATCTATTGCAAAATCAACTGGACGCAGTTTCATATGGGCTTCAAGAAAGAATCCGTCTTCATTTAGAGGAACCTTTAGCATTCTTGAGAACTTGCTATTATCCTCCTGAGGCAGCATTCCAGGAGACAAGACCAAATAATCACAGTCAATGGAAAGGTCTCTTTTTAGAAGAGGATCCTTAAGCAAAATATTAATATTGTCACCCTTTTCGGTGACTACTGGTTTCTTGTTCTCCTCGTAACAGACAAATACAATTCCTTTCTCCCTTGCTTTTGTATAGTAGACCTCTTTAGTGCCATATGTTCTTATGTCTCTGTATAGGATATAAATTGACGATTCAGGATATTTTTCCTTTACCTTAAGTGCGTTCTTGACTGCCTGTGAGCAGCAGTATCTGCTACAGAATGCGTGTTTTTCGTCACGAGACCCTACACATTGTATCATGACAATTGTTTTTGGATTTTCGATTTTTGTATTCGAGTCACAAAGACTTACTTCAAGTTCTTGCTGAGTAATAACTCTCTCATTTTTTCCGTACAGATATTCGGTAGGTTTGTTTTCTTCTCCACCTGTTGCCATAATGACAATTCCATGTTCAACCTCATTTACCTTTTGAGTGTCCTTCTCCGTTATCTTTGTTATATAATTTCCAATGAAGCCATTTGTCTCACTTACCTCAGAATTTGAACAAATAGTAATTTTAGGTTCACCGTTGACTTGCTTAACCAGGGATTTTAGAAGGTCTTGAGCACTTTCCCCTGACAAGGTATAGTGAATATGATTTAAATTGCCACCCAGCTTCTTCTCCTTCTCAACGAGGACTGTTTCAAAACCCTGCTGTGCTAACCCCAATGCAGCTGTCATCCCTGCTAGACCACCTCCAATTACCAGTGCACGTTTTGTTAAATCAAACGTTAGCCTTTCTAAAGGTTCAAGTAATCGTGCCTTTGCTACTGCCATCCTAACTAAATCTTTTGATTTCTCTGTGGCTTCTTCCTTTGTTTGCATGTGCACCCAAGAACACTGATCACGAATATTAGCCATAGAGAATAGGTATCTGTTCAAGCCAGCTGATTCACAGGTTTCCTGGAACAGAGGTTCATGTGTTCTTGGTGTACAAGAAGCAATAACTACCCTGTTAAGTTTCTCATCGATTATTTTTTGTTTAATAAGTTCCTGGGTATCCTGGGAGCAGCTGAAAAGGTTTGTATCCACAAAAACAACGCCTTCAAGACTTCCAGCATACTTAGCGACTTCAGGAACATCAACATAACCGCCAATGTTAATACCACAATAACAGACAAAGACTCCTATTCTTGGACCAATACCCATAACATTGATCTTTTCAGGATACTCTTCTTTCGCAATTAGTGAGCCCCGTTCTGAGACAAGTAACTGAGAGCACATTGCAGCAGCACCGCTTGACTGCATTACAGTTTCTGGAATATCTTTTGGCCCCTGGAAAGTTCCCGAAACAAAGACCCCAGACCGTGAGGTCTCTAGTGGTGTAAATTCACCTGTTTTACAGAATCCAAACGTATCAATTTCTATTCCAAGTTTTTCTGCGAGTTTTCTGGAAGAGGGGGAAGTGCACAGTCCGTGAGACAGGATAACCAACCCAAATTCCTCTGATTTTATTGAACCATCTTCTGATTCATAGGTTAGCCACAGGTTCTTAGTCTTTTTATCCTCTTTTATGTCCGCTACTCGAGAGCGTACAAACTTTATTCCTGAACCTTTTGCCCTTTCTACATACTCATCAAAATCCTTTCCATAGGCACGAATGTCCATATAAAATATTGATATACCCAGATCGTGGAGATGTTCCTTTGCAACAACTGCTTCCTTAACAGCATACATACAACAGGCAGATGAACAGTATTCGTTTCCTTTAACAAGGCTTCTGGATCCGACACACTGGAGAAATGCAATTTTATCAGGCTCGTTGCCGTCAGATGGACGAAGAACGAGACCTCTGAAGGGACCTGATGCAGAAAGAATTCGTTCGAATTCCTTTGACGATACCACATTTTTAAACCGACCATATCCATACTCAGTTAATGGCTCTACGTCAAATGTATCAGTACCAGTCGCCATTATTACTGCTCCGACACTTATAACATCTTTCTTTTCTTTCTGTTCGTAATCTACCGCATCAGCTTCACAGTATTCTGCACAGAGTCCGCATCCGATACAAACATCTCTGTTAATTGTGTAGATTAATGGAACAGCTTGCTGGTATTCGACAAAAATTCCTGGGGCGACTCCCATACCTGCATTATAAGAGTCGATTGCCTCAACCGGGCAATATTGAGCACAGATCCCACATCCTGTGCATTTTGACGAATCTACGTACCTTGGTTTTCTAACAACGCTTAGTTTGAAATTACCTGGTTTACCTTCAATACCGGTAATCTCTGAGTTGACCACAAGTTCTATATTTCTGTGCCGTCCCGCGGCAACAAGTTTCGGAGAAAGTATTCACATCGCACAATCATTGGTGGGGAATGTTTTGTCCAGTTGAGACATTAATCCGCCGATTGTTGGTTTAGTATCTACTAGATAGACCTTAAAACCGGAATCAGCCAGATCCAGGGATGCTTGTATTCCTCCTATTCCACCGCCAATAACTGCAACAGCGCCAATTTTATTAGATTGTTTCATTACGTTTTCTGTTTATCTGATGATCTGCTATTCTTCTTATCTTTCCTCATAGCACCTTATACAACGGTACTCTTTTTTCTACTTTATCAACATCAATTATGTTTTTCCGCCTAAGGTAGATTAAATGTGATAAAACATCTTCTGGTAACACATCTATGTTGTCAGCAATTTCAGTACATGATTGAGGATTCTTCTTTAAACAGGAAATTATTGATTCACGAACGAACTCAGCATTTACTGTATCTTCTATAACCCTCTCAATTTCTTCCTTAGGTATTTTCTCTTTATAGACATTTCCTTGCTCTACTATTTTCTGCTTCTTTGCAAGAATTGAGCGAATCCTGTATCCTGATGCTAAGGAAATCAACGCATCAATTATCGTTTTCATTTTCTTACTAATCTCATCTGATCTAACTGGAGAAGGTCCAAGAGATTCTATTTTCTTTGTGAACTCTTTGATCGCCTCAATATATTTATTTCCTTCAGCAGATGATATAAATCTCATCTCAATACGTTCAGGCGATATTCCTGCCTTCCTCAGCATTTTCTTCGTCAAGTCGACTTTCCACCGAGCATGAAGGTTTCCATTTATGTAATGACATTCTCCTATTCGACAACCAACAACGAGGACTCCGTCAGCTCCGTTTTTTAATGCTTTAAGGATATAGGTAGAGTCAACCTGTCCTGTACAGAGTACACGGATTGTCCGCGTATTTGCTGGATGCTGGAACCTTGACACACCTGCCAGGTCTGCTGCTGCGTACCCTCACCAGGTACACAAAAAAGCAATAATCTTCGGTTCAAATGCCATACTCTCTATTCCTCCTTGAAGGCTGCTTCAAGTTGAGCTGAAAACTGGTTATCCTTATAGTGCTTTATAGTTATTGCCTGTTCAGGACAATTTGTTGCACAGATTCCACAGCCTTTGCATATCACAGCTGTCACAACTGCTTTTTTCTTTTCAGGGTCTTTTTTTATTGCAGAGTAAGGACAGTTCTCTTCGCATATTCCACATCCTGAACACTTTTCTTCATCAACAATTGAGACAACAGGTTCTACTGATACTTTTAGGTTAAGGAGAGGTATTGATGCTTTTGAAGCAGCTCCTAGTGCTTGGGAGATAGATTCGGTGATATCGCAAGGCCAGTGTGCACACCCCGATACAAAAATTCCTTCGGTTGCAAACTCCAAAGGTCTCAGTTTCACATGAGCTTCCAAGAAGAACCCATGCTCATCAACAGGAACCTTCAATTTCTGCGCTATGCTTTCAGAATCTGAATAAGCAATCAAAGGTGTTGAAAGAACAACGAGGTCAAAGGGAAGTTCAATTTCTCTACCAAGCAAATCATAGTGAACCTTTACACAATTATTCCTTTTGTCCACAAGCGGTGGCTTTTCTTTGCTGTATCTGATAAACTTGATACCTGCTTCTTTAGCCTTTCTCAGTTCTTCCTCATAGTCTGTTCCATATGTCTGAATATCTCTGTAAACTATCGAGACCTCAGCATCTCTATTTTGCTCCTTTATTAAAATGGCGTTCTTTATTGCAGTCATACAGCAGATACGGGAGCAGTATATTCTTTCAGGAATCCTTGACCCAGCACACTGGATCATAACGATTTTTTTCTCTTTGAATGCACACTTTTTCAACATCTTCTCAAGCTGCATCTGGGTTATTATTTTCTTCCTGTCATAGTTGAATAGACCTGTTTCTTTAGAAAACACTTTTGGTTCATAAGAAACAGCTCCTGTTGCAAGAATTATCGTACCAATTTTATATTCCTTCTTTGTACTTCCCCTTTTTATTTTAACTATGTAATTACCAATATAACCTTCTATATGCGTTACCTCTGCTGAAGTGAGAATTTCAACATTTTTGTGTTTTTTTAGAGCTTTAATCTTCTTTTCAAGAAATTCTGACGCATCTTCTCCTGTGGGATAAAGCTTGTATAAACCGTTGAGCATTCCACCAAGCTTATTCTCTCTTTCAACGAGGATAACCTTTAAGCCCAGCCTGGCAACTGCTGTGGCTGCAGTGATACCAGATATTCCTCCACCCATTACAAGTAAAGAAGGTGTAACATCTATCTCTGTCATCTCTCCAGGATCCAGAAGGGCGACTCGAGCGACACCCATTCGAACGAGTTCCTTTGCCTTTTCTGTACCCTTTTCTCGTTCATTCATATGAACCCAGGAGCAATGTTCACGAATATTTACAAATTCGAAAAGGAATTGATTCAATCCCTCATCTTCACAAGCAGCTCTGAAGACGGGTTCGTGTGTTCTTGGAGTGCAAGCAGCTACTACGACCCTGTTCAATTTATGCTCGCGTATTGCATCTTTTATCGACTGAGTTCCTGATTCTGAACAGGAGTAAAGATTGTGCTTTGCGAAAACCACGCCCGGTAGAGTTTTTGCATACTCAGCTACTGCAGGAACATCAATAAAACCCGCGATATTAGAACCACATTTGCAGACAAAAACACCAATTCGTAATTCTTCCTTATTATTTTTCATTTTCCTTTACTTCGAGCAGGGCGGTCCTGCGTTTCCTGCGAACGCAGTGATACTGCTTTTCTATCCAGTACAATATCCACTGCTCTCTGTGCTGCTGCTGACGCTTGAGCTACGCACTCAGGGATGTCAAGAGGAGCTTGGCAGTATCCAGCAGCGAATATCCCAGATTTTGTTGTATCAGTTGGAGTGAAAGGATCAGTCTTTAAGAATCCATATTCATCAAGTTCAACACCAAGCACTTTTGATAATGCAGGGGCATCTCTTCGCGGAACAAGTGCTGTTGATAGTACAACTAGGTCAACCTTCTTACTCATTACCTTTCTTGATTCTGTGTCTTCGTACCATATAATTGGGTTTTGTTCTTCATCTTCTGTTATCTCTGCAGCTCTTGATCTTATATATTTTATTCCGTATTCTTCTTCACCTCTTCTAACATATTTCTGAAATCCTTTGCCGAATGCTCTGAAATCCGTATAGAAAATAAAAGACTCCGCCTTTGGATCATGCTCTCTCGCAAGCATTGCTTCCTTCGTTGCGTGCATACAGCAAACGCTTGAGCAGTATCTATTATCCTTTAGTGATCTTGAACCTACACACTGAATATACCCAATTACTTCTGCATGTTTATCATCTGAAGGTCTTAATAGTTCCCCTTTTTTAGGACCAAAAGCACATATAAGTCTTTCATACTCAAGAGAAGTAATTACATTCTTATATTTACCATATCCATATTGGGTTAAATGGGTGGGATCATACATATCAAACCCTGTTGCTATTATGATTGCTCCAGGATGTAATGTGATAATTTCGTCCTTTTGCTCAAAATCTATTGCCTTTTTTTCACAAAATTTCTCACAAACCCTGCACTTACCAGTCGCGAAATATATACAGTTCTCCTTGTCAATTGTAACAACAGCCGGGATTCCCTGTGGGAAGTAAAGATAGATTGCCTTCCTTTTGTCAAGACCTAACTCAAACTCATTGGGAAGTTTTTTGGGACACTTCTCAACACACTTACCACAGGCTGTGCATTCCTTCTCAATAACGTACCTTGCTTTCTTGACTACTTTGACTGTAAAATCTCCCGATTCTCCTGTGATTGACTTTACCTCGCTATAAGCAAGCAGGTTTATATTTGGATGCCGACCGGCCTCCAGCATCTTTGGAGCAAGAATTCATATTGAACAATCATTTGTTGGAAATGTCTTGTCAAGTTGAGCCATCCTGCCTCCGATAGAAGGCAGTTTCTCAACTAGGTGAACCTTAATGCCAACCTGTGCAAGGTCCAAGGAAGCCTGGATTCCTGTAATTCCTCCTCCAATAACCAAAACATCTCTACTTCTTTTTTCCATTTGCTCCTTTCATCGCCTCTGCAATTATAGTTGTTATGTCCTTTATTTTTATCTTATAATCCACATCATCTCCACTCAACGCACAACTTAAATGTATTGTGCATTTGGGACAGGCTGTTACAAGCACTTCTGCTCCTGTATTTTCTGCTTGTTTGAGTCTTACATGCTGTATTCTTTTAGTATAATTTGAACAACTAACCCATGCAGATGGTCCACAACATATGGAATCCTCTTTTTCTCGTTCCATTGGAACCAATTCAACGTCAGGAATACTATTTATTATGTTTCTTGGAGCATCATATATGCCGAGCCCTCTTCCAAGAATGCAAGGATCCTGATAAGTCACCTTGTTAGTTGTTGATGAATTGAAATGCAGTCTCCCTTCTTTTACAGCTTCATCAACCAGTTGAGTTATATGAATAAATTCAGCATCTATCTTACCGATGAAGCTCGGGTATATTTCCTTAAAAGCTTCCAAACCTTCAGGGCATGTGAATACAATCTTCTCAGCACCGCTTTCTTTTATTATTCTCTTATTTATTCTTGCAAGTTTCAGAAAATTCTCTTCATCACCATTGTATAGTAGGTCTCTTCCACAGCAAACCTCACTATTACTAATAACAGGTTTTATACCAAGATGGTTTAATATCCTAACACAATTTTTTGCAATTTCAATTGGATGAATTTTTAAGTACTCAAAGATTATCTCAAAGTAGGGAAGACACCCTGTAAAGTAGAGATATTTTCCTTTTTTTGAGACTTTCAGCTTCTTATCAAGCCATTCAGTTCTGTTTTGCGGATTCCCCTGTGCCATAATTTCCATTGTTTTTTGAACTATCCGATTATGCGAATAGTTGAGTTTATTATTATAGCTCCTTACTTCTTTTCGTACAAGTCTTACAAATTCATCATATTCCACATTCGATGGACATCGTTTTGTGCAAAGTCCGCAGGCAAGGCAGGACCAGATATCTTCATCTTCTTTTATCTCATCAAAGTAACCAAGAACCATCTTCTCAACATTAAGCCTGGGAGAATAATTTACATTTACTCTTGAAACAGGGCAACTACCGGTACACTCTCCACAGTCTATACAGAGGAATGAGTTCGTTTTCTTGATTATTTCGTCTATCTTATCTTTTCCCATGCTTCTCTTTCATTATTTTCCTAATATCATCAGTGAATTCTCGTGCAACTGAAGCAAACTTTGCGCCTTCTGCTGCAGAAATAAGTTCAAACCTGAGCCTTCTTGTATCCATGCCAAGCAAATGCATTAATTTTTTTGCTGTTTCAACTACCTTCTCAGCTTTCTTGCTTCCGCTTATATAATGACAATCCTCAAAATGACATCCACTTACAATAACTCCATCAGCACCTTCTGTAAAAGCATCCAGGATAAAAGTCGGAGTTATCCTTCCAGCACACATCACTCTTATGAGTCTTAAGGACGGCGGATATTGAAATCTGCTTACTCCAGCAAGGTCTGCACCTGCGTACGAACACCAGTTGCAAGCAAAGGTTACTATTCTAGGGTATTTTGTCTTTTTTTCCTTCACTTTCGTCGTTTTTGTTTTCTTCTTCTTTGTTTTGTTTTCTTCTGTCTTCGTTTTTTTCATTCTTCTATTATAGTATTTGTTTTATATGTTGTATATTTGTTATGCAACAGTTAACATCAGTTAAAAATCGTTAATAACAGTGCAAATTTGAATATTGATTCTGGATACTGGTTTTACTGAAATCAAGCATCCAGAATCTAGCATCCCATATCCATCCATTATTTTTTCCTTACGATTCACGCTCTACGCCTTACTCCATTCGCTTTACGCTGTTCTCTGTACTATATCTTCACAACTGCTGATTTTATCATAGACTCAATCTGTTCTGTTGTGAAGTGCTGAGCAGAGATTGCACCTGTTGGACAAACAACATTACATGCACCGCAACCTTTGCAGACAACAGCTTTTACATTTGCAACCTTTATCTTTGAAGGAGCCCAATCTGTAACTCCTGTTACTTCCTTATCAATGAGTTCAATTGCACCATATTCACAAGCCTTGATACATTCACCACAACCACGGCATTGTTCCTCATCCACATAAGCAACTGCGCCACCTGCCTCTATGACATCCCTTGAAAGTATAGTTGATGCTCTTGATACAGCTCCAGCAGCCTGCGCAATACTTTCATCAACAAACTTAGGTGAATGGCAAGTTCCACAGAGGAACATGCCATCAGACGCGAAATCAACAGGACGTAGCTTCATATGTGCTTCAAGAAAGAAACCGTCTTCATTGAGTGGAACCTTGAGCATCTTTGAAAGTTCTTCCCTTCCATCCCTGGGGATAATTCCAGCACTAAGGACAAGGAGGTCACAAGGAAGAATAAGTTTTCTTTTTAATATGGGATCTTGAATGGAGACCGTCAGTTCTCCATCTTTATTATTGACTTCCGGTGGCATTTTTTCTTCGAAATGAATAAAGATAACACCTTTTTCTCTTGCTTTCTGATAGAAATCCTCTTTTAATCCGTATGTTCTGATATCTCTGTAAAGGATATAAACGTCCTTGGATGGATATTCTTCCTTGAAGGCAAGCGCATTCTTTATTGCTGTTGCACAGCAAACACGACTGCACCACGGTTGATCATCATTTCTTGAACCAACACACTGAATCATAACAACAGAAGACAGATTACAGATGTCAGATGACAGATTGTCTGTTTTTTGTTGCATATTTTCTGACTTCTGACTTCTGATTTCTGATTTTTGGTATCCAGCTTCAGCTAGCCTCTTTTCAAACTCCCTTTGTTCGATTACCCTCTCATCTTTCCCATACAGGTATTCCTTTGGACTATTTTCCTTCGCACCTATAGCAACAATAATAACTCCATGTTTAACTATTTTTTCTCCTGAAGGAGTATTAATAGTCGTTTCAAAATTTCCCACGTAACCTTTAACTTCTTTAATGGTTGAAGATTTGAGCACCGTTATATTTTTGTGATTTTCGACTTCTTCTACTATCCTTTTTAGCCTTTTCTGAACATCTACTCCGTTTAGAAATCTCCTTATGAACCTTACCTCGCCACCGAGTTCTTTTTCCTTCTCTACAATCGTTACAGGAAACCCTCCTTTTGCAATGGAAAGGGCTGCTGATATACCTGAAATACCACCTCCAATAACAACCGCTGACTTTGTTACCTCGACACTTCTTTCTTCAAGCGACGCCAGTCGGGTACTCTTTTCAACTGCCATTCTTAAGAGGTCTTTTGCTTGCTCTGTTGCTTCTTCTTTTTCATTCATGTGTACCCAGCTGTCATGTTCTCTTATGTTTGCCATCTCAAAAAGATACTTGTTAAGTCCTGCTTCCTTGATTGTCTCACGGAATAAAGGTTCATGTGTTCTTGGAGTACATGCTGCTACAATAACACGATTTAGCTTATGTTTCCTTATCTTGTCCTTTATTCTTTCCTGTGTGTCTGCTGAGCACGTATAGAGATTCTCTTCAGCATAAACAACAGAAGGAAGTGCTTTTGCATACTTAACAACTTCTGGAACATTAACATATGCACCGATATTTATACCGCAGTGGCAAATGAAAGCTCCGATACGCGGTTCTTCTGCGGATACATCAGTCTCCTTAACATATTCTTTTTTCTTTGTTTCTGTCCAACGGACATCTTTCAGTATTGGTGCTACCTGGCTTGCAATACCACTCGATTGTGCTACTGTTTCCGGAATATCCTTTGGACCGGTAAAAGCACCACCAACAAAAATTCCTTCACGGGTGGAGGAAATAGGGGAGAATTCTTCTGTTTTTGCGAAATTATATTCATTGAGTTCAATACCAAATATTTGTTTTAATTCAGAACTTGCTTCAGGTGCTCCAAGACCAACTGACAGAACAACCATGTCAAATTTCTCTTTTTCGAGCTTCCCATCGCTATCCTCATATGTAAGATACAATGATTTCGTCTTGGGATCTTCTGATATGTTGCTGACCCTGCTTCTTTCAAACCTGATACCCAATTGTTTTTTTGCTCGATCTATATACTTGTCAAAATCCTTTCCATAAGTTCTCATATCCATATAGAAGATCGTAAGCTGTAATCTTTCGGAATGCTCTTTTGTTATCACCGCTTCTTTTGCAGCATACATGCAACAAACACTCGAGCAGTATCCGTGATTTATCTTTGGTGCCCTTGAACCAATACATTGTAACCATGCAATCTTTCTTGGTTCCTGATTGTCTGAGGGTCTTAAGATATGTCCTTGAGTAGGACCTGAAGCACACATAATCCTTTCATATTCAATGCTTGTAACAACATTCTTGTATCTTCCATAACCAAATTCCGATAATTCAGCTGGAGCATATTCATCGAAGCCAGGGGTGAGAACAACGGCTCCGATATTCAGTTCAATTTGTTCATCTTTCTGTTCAAAATCTATTGCATTTACATCACATTTTTCCATACATTTCTTTGAACATTTTCCATATTTTAGTAATAAACAGTTTTTCTCATCGACAGTGTATATTAATGGAACTGCCTGAGGAAATGGAATATATATTGCTGCTCTCTTTCCATGACCCTCATCAAATTCATTAGGGAATTTATCTTTCAGTACACATGCCTCTGCACACAGCCCACATCCTACACAGTCATCTGTAACATACCTTGCTTTTTTTCTTACTTTTACCTTAAAATCTCCTGGATTTCCTTTAATGTTTTCTACAACACTATTAGTTATTAGTTCAATATTGGGATGTCTTCCAACATCAACAAGTTTAGGTGAGAGTATACATATAGAGCAGTCGTTTGTGGGGAAAGTCTTATCCAGCTGTCCCATTACTCCACCGATGCTTGGTTTTTTTTCAACCAGATAAACGTAGTAACCCTGGTTTGCCAGATCTAACGATGCTTGAACACCTCCAATACCACCGCCTACAACCAAAACTGAGCCCTTTACTTTCTTATTTTTAGTCATGTAGATTTATGTTCATACGAATTCCGTATACTATTATTACCTTGTGAAATATATAACAAAGTCCCCAGAAAGTCAAGAGGTTTTTAGAAAAAATCCTTTGAAAAGAGAATTTTGGATTATTGGAAAGAAATTGACAAATAAATATAAAGATGTTAGTAGTTCATTAACGATGAAAATATTTATTAGCATAGTTACCATCCTATTGATAGCCTCAGGATTTATCGGTATTATTATTCCTGGTCTACCTGCTTCACCTCTTATATTTTTGGGTGCAATCACTTATGGATTTGGATTCGGGTTTGAGAGGATTGGTGCTACAATCTATATTATTCTCGGCATTCTAACTGCAGTTTCATTGACAATAGACTACTTGGGAAGCGTACTTGGAGCAAAAAAGTTGGGTGCATCCAAATTTGGTATTATCGGGGCAATATTGGGTCTTTTTATAGGTTTCATAATAGGAAGCATTTGGGGGCTTCTTATTGGACCGTTCGTGGGTGCATTTTTAGGAGAATCAATAAGAAGAAAACGACCAAAAGAGAGTCTAAAAGCAGGATTGGGGGCAACATTGGGGTTTATGGGGGGATTCTTATTACGTTTTCCAATCTGCTTGGTAATGATAATTTTGATAGTATGGGGAATCTTAAAATAATAAAAATCCGAATACCGAAACGACAATATTCATGATTTCCCTCTAATAATTGAAGCAAATATCAAGTTGAGTTCCTGAGCTTCTCTTCTGTATTTATTAGTTTCTTCTTTATATTTTGGGACTGCTTTAGCAACCATCCTCAACCAATGCTTTGTTTCTCTTGATTCTTGTCTACAGGTGTTAATTTTATATAAGAAATCCTTCTTTGTTCTTCCATCATCTGCTTCACAATAGTTTGCACCAATACTCGTTGCAGACCTTACTAACTGCCTTATTGGAGGTATTGTAACAACATTTCTGGGGATATCTTGTGCAAATCCGATAATTATCTCACCAAATTTTGCCGTTCGCTCTTCAAGGTCAAATATCCTTTTTTTTGGGTTTTCGGATTTAGTCATTTTTTAGTCATTCGGATTTTAGGCTTAGTCATTCACTATTCATACATGCAATCAAAAATTGATTAGCTTCCCGCAAAACTCGCACTTAATATGCGTCATTCCTTTTACTATTGGTTTATTGAAACTTGCACCGCAAGCAGGGCATTTATCTATTTTGGGAAGTGCTTTTTTCTTTTTTTTCTTTTCCTCTTCTAAAGCTTCTTTTGTTATTGTTTTAGCTATTTTACCCGATATAACCAGGGCAAGAATATCATCTACCTCTTTTGAATCGATATTAGTTCTAAAAGTTGCTTTCTTTATCTTCGCTCCATGTTCAAATTGTAATTCAAGAATCTCTTTACGTGCAAGGAAAAATCCTTTTTCACTATCTTTAGAAGAAACAATCAGTCCAATTGGTTCATCAATCATCAGTTTTTGTCTATGCTCCTTCTTAGTTAAAACAAGGAACCTTCTCGATACTACAACATTCTCATTCTGTTCAAATCTGAACCGTTTATCAGTAAGGAAAATAATACCTTTGGGTCCCTTTTTCGCGTCTTTTAGATACATTGCATCCCAAGCATCCACAAGGTTTTCTCCTTCGAGGAGTTTAAATGATGCCTTTTCAAGGTAATCATACCCTTTTCCTATTCTGTTAACTCTCCTGTTGAGCAAATTAGTTTTGTCTTCCATTGGTTGAATCATTGTCTTTAGTTTGTTCTCTGCATCTTCTACCAACGATTTTACAGGAGATATCCTCGATTCAAGAGAGTCAATATGGCTATAGTAGGTCCCTGGACTGCTTTCATAACCTGTTCTTATTGAAGAGATTTCGGAGACGATCTGGTTAAGAGTAAATGAATGTAAGTTTGAAATATTGTTTGATTCAGTTTGAATACTCGTTTTTATATTGGGTAGTTCACTTTTATAATCTGAAACCATTAACTCCCAGTCTTTACCATAAATAAAACCTTTTTGCCGAACATTTCGTGTCCCTGCTTCAATTCTAATAAGTTTAGCTTCTATATTTCTA
>SDBS01001507.1_pt1 | contig 23575 bp, 16 predicted proteins | sample 2277091 | NCBI WGS metagenome assembly SDBS01 (sample SAMN10404972, study PRJNA504765) | marine sediment metagenome | isolation source: marine sediment core GS10_PC15, 163 cmbsf | place: Arctic Ocean: Southern Knipovich Ridge | collected 2010
GATCAAAGCAGAGAAGTTCACATGTGAAGTGAGGTCTTGATCACCGATGTTTGCGTACGGATCGTCGACTGGGACATGCTGGTGATATCCCATTAAAGTGCCTTCTGCTCTATACGGTTGATATAGCTCTCTTGATAGATAGCCATAGTCGATTGTCAGGACAGTACCTTTCTTCAAAGCGGTAGCTACTCTTTCTATCCAGCGTACCGCTTCTAAGTTAACCTCTGTTTTAAATTCCTTTGGGAGCTCGAAGTCGAGTTCATTAAAGTATTCTTCGATCTCGGGAGTTGATACAACGTCATATGCTTCGGAAAACTTATCATCAACCAGGTCGACATAGATCTCTTTTATTTCACCCGTTTTATTTACGTAGATACGGTGTACCGGAAAAGCATCAACAAGCTCATTAGATAAGAAACATCCTAGGTCAACTTCCGGCAGGCGGTCGCCTCGTTCTACCTCTATATACTCTAGGGTCTTAGCAAGTTCCGGCTCGGCCTTTTTAAGATAGTTTTGGATATCCACGGACAACAAGCCTTTTTCCGCGCCCATTTCCACGACGGTAAACGATTTTTTTCCGAACTTGCACCAGTTTCGGGCGATAAAGACACCAACAAACTCTCCGAATGTCTCTGATGCATAGGGGCTAGTATAGAAGTCTCCAGCCTTACCGATCCTGGTCTCACCGGTCATGTAGTAGCCAAGACCGGGATAGTATAGGACCATGTCCATGAAATCACGGAACGTGATCGGTCCGCCAGTTTGGATTCGGTTTTTAATTATTTCAATCAAGCTATCGGTTTTTGTCATAGTGTTCTCCTTAGACTATAATTCTATCTTAGGATGGCAGAAAAGAAAGTCAATACTAGAAAAACAACAAATAAGGAGATCAAGAAAACGACTGACGACAAAGCGTCGAGGTCAAAGATTACTTCGCCTACAAAAGAAAGTTCCGTTCAGATCGAAAGCCTCTTCCAGATGAGCATGGCTATTGTCAGTTCCCGTTATCTTGAGGAGATCCTTCAGCTGATCGTGCAGATGACAGCTGAGATGATGAACTCGAAGATATGCTCGATCATGCTTCTTGACGATGAGAAAGGTGAGCTGATCATTAAAGCAACCCAGGCATTAAGTGCTGAATACCGCTCTAAACCAAATATCAAGGTCGGCCAGAGCATCAGCGGATTGGCCGTTAAACAAAAAGAACCGATTGCAGTTCAAGATGTGACAATCGATCCTCTCTACAAGTATCCTGTTTTGGCTAAAAAAGAAGGACTTAAATCGATGCTGGCAGTTCCGATGATGATCAAGGACAAGGTGATCGGTGTAGTAAACAGTTATACAGCTAGAAAACATAATTTCTCGGATGAGGAAATAAAGCTGCTTCAGATCGTTGCCAGCAAAGCTGCCATAGCTATTGAGAATACGAGGTTGGTCGATCAAGCAGCAGCCATGAAGGAAGCATTAGAAGCCCGAAAATTAATTGAAAGGGCTAAAGGTATTCTGATGAAGAAACATAAAATAAGCGAAGACCACGCTTTTGAAATAATTCAACGTCAGAGTATGAATACTCGGCAGAGCACGAAAGAGATCGCCAAAGCTGTTATTATAACGTCGGAAATAAAGTTATAGATTTAAGATATAGATAGGACCGATAGATCGAGTCAGATTATTTGACCATTTGTTGACACAATCAATATTATGTGATAAAAAGTACTTAAGGATACAAGGGTGTATCCATTTTGACAAAGGTGTCTTTGGAAACAAAGGCGCTTTTTCTTTTTTGGGGTCTAGGTAATGAAATACAGCGGTGTATTTCTTGAAGACAAAGGCGTCTTCGCAGAAGCGAAGGCGCTTTTTTATTTTCGGAAGATCTTGCACTGTAAGCACTAACCACAGGGAGGAAGAATGGTTGTAGAAGTAAAAGAACTGACAAAAGGTAAAGAGGATGTATTAAAGACTGTTAGAGATAGGGGTATTAAGTTTATCAGGTTGTGGTTCACTGATATTCTTGGTCAATTAAAAAGTTTTGCGGTAACCGAAGGTGAACTGGAGACAGCGCTGAATAGCGGTATGGGTTTTGACGGTTCCTCCATAACCGGCTATCAGGATATCGAAGAGAGTGACATGATAGCCATGCCCGATCCGTCGACCTTTCAAGTTCTTCCATGGAGACCGCAAACACACGGTGTTGCCCGGATGATATGCGACATTCTTAATCCAGACGGTGAACCATATGAGGGTGATCCACGGTTTGTTTTAAGGAAGACTCTGGATCGCATGAAAGGATTGGGTTTTGATCACTACTACGTAGGCCCTGAACTAGAGTATTTCTATTTCAAGAACTCGGAATGTACTGAGATATTGGACAACGGTGGCTATTTCGATCTGACTCCTCTGGATGTTGCTTCTGATCTAAGACGTGATACGGTGTTAGCTTTAGAGGAGATGGGGATCGATGTCGAGTATAGTCATCATGAAGTCGGCCCCAGTCAACATGAAATAGATGTTAGATTTGCCGATGCCCTGGGTATGGCTGATAATGCTGTTACCTATCGTCTGGTAGTTAAGGAAATAGCCAGGATGCATGATGTCTATGCTACATTTATGCCTAAACCGCTTTACGGTCAAAACGGCAGCGGTATGCATACGCACCAATCACTCTTCATAAAAGATAAGAATGCTTTTTTCTCAATGGACGACAAAGACCATCTGAGTGAAACAGGTAAGCATTTTATCGCCGGTCAGCTGAAACATGCTCGGGAGATCTCATCAGTTTTTGCCCAGTGGGTAAACTCCTACAAACGGCTTGTTCCCGGCTATGAGGCGCCGGTATATGTAGCCTGGTCGCGGCGGAATCGGTCAGCACTGATCCGGGTTCCCGATTACCATCCGGGGAAAGAACAAGCCACAAGAGCTGAATTCAGGTCACCCGATCCGGCATGCAACCCGTATCTTACGTTCGCTGTTCTGTTATCTGCAGGTCTGGAAGGAATTGAGAAAAAGTATCAATTACCGGATCAGATGGAGAAAAATCTATACAATCTAACAGATGTGGAGCGAAAAGAGTTGGGGATAGAGTCACTACCGGACAGCCTTGGTGAAGCAATACATGTGACTGAAGACAGCGAATTGGTCCGTAAGACACTTGGCGACCATGTATTTAACCGTTTTATTGAATTGAAGAAAAAGGAATGGGAGGATTACCGCGTTTTGGTAACCCCACAGGAACTCAAGCAGTATCTGCCTGTTCTGTAGTTATATCGAAGAAGAATGAGAAAGGATGGGATTATAAAAGATGAGCCATCGATTTGAAAAAGACATCAGCGGTTGTTCATTGACCGGATTCATAAACCGCGATCACAGTCGGGTCAGTGGTTTTGATATCACTGCTTCGATATGCAACATGAATGATCGATGCAATGGTCTGGGAGCCGGTTATGCGGCGTACGGCATATATCCTGAACATGCCGACGAGTATGCGTTTCATATGTTGTATAGCGATCCGTCTAGCAAGGAAAAGACCGAGCAACTTTTAAAGAGATACTTTGACGTGAGCATGAACGAAGAGATGCCCACCAGGAAAACCCGAAAGATAGCAGACCCACCTGTTCTTTGGCGCTATTTCGTAACCCTAGACGATGAGCATTTGCGATTAAGCGAATGTGACGAAGAAGATTTTATAGTCAATCTTGTTATGAGAATCAACCGCGAGATCAAGGGAGCTTTTGTTATGAGTTCCGGCAAGAATATGGGTGCGTTTAAAGCGGTTGGTTTTCCAGAGGATGTCAGTAGTTTCTATCGGCTAGAGGAGTATGAAGCATGGACATGGATCGCCCATGGCCGTTTCCCGACCAATACACCTGGTTGGTGGGGCGGTGCCCACCCATTCACTCTTCTTGACTGGTCGATCGTCCATAATGGTGAGATCTCATCTTACGGTATCAATAAAAGATATCTGGAGATGTTTGATTATCATTGTACGTTACTTACCGATACAGAGGTTGTTGCCTATATATTTGATCTTTTGATGAGACGCCATCGGTTACCGATCGATATCGTCGCTTATATAATCGCGTCACCGTTTTGGATTCAGATAGACAATATGCCAAAGCACAAACGTGAACTGATCACGGCTCTCAGGCAGGTCTATGGCGGAGCTATGCTGAACGGTCCATTTGCTTTCATACTGGGTAATAGTGATGGAATAGTCGGCATCAACGACCGGATCAAGCTTAGACCACTAGTTGCCGCGGAGAAAGGTGACACACTCTTTATTTGCAATGAAGAAGCCGGTATTAGAGAAATCGCATCTCCTGACAGGGTGTGGATGCCCAATGCCGGTGAACCGGTTTTAGGGACGTTTAAACAAGCCGAGGAAGAAGTCGGTGACATACCGCAATGTATAAGAGTTTAGTAAAAGCTGAGTTCATTGTTAGAAGGGACGATTCTAAGTGTATTCGATGTCGTGTATGCGAACGGCAATGTTCCTTTGACGTCCATGGTTATATCGAAAACGATGACCGTATGACGGAGGATGAAATGGAATGTGTTGGGTGTCAGAGGTGTGTTGAGTACTGTCCGACTCGGGCACTGGTAGTAGAGCCCCATCCGTCGACAAACCGACCAAATGCCAATTGGACATATCGAATGATAAAAGATATTGATAAACAGGCAGACACAGGCGGTATGCTACTGACCGGATGCGGAGATGAGCTGGGTCATCGAATCTACTGGGATCATATCGTGTTAAATGCATCTCAGGTAACAAATCCTTCTATTGATCCGCTTCGTGAACCGATGGAGCTGCGGACATATATCGGAAGCAAGCCGGATGAGATCGAACTTGCTAAGATCAATAGTCATAGCAAACTAAAAACTGTGATGCCGCCACAACTTAAACTTGAGACACCGATGATGTTTGGGGCGATGTCCTATGGTGCTGTAAGCTATAACGTTTTTGAGTCGTTGGCCAGAGCTGCCAGCAACTCTGGCACTTTCTGTAATACCGGCGAAGGAGGGCTCCATCAAGATTTCTATAAATACAGCGATAATACGATTGTTCAGTGTGCTTCTGGAAGATTCGGTGTTCATACTGACTATTTGTCAGCGGGAGCAGCTATTGAGATAAAGATAGGTCAGGGGGCGAAACCGGGAATCGGCGGGCATCTACCCGGAGCAAAAGTTACTGATGATGTGTCTGTTACAAGAATGATACCGGTTGGTACGGATGCCCTTTCACCGGCTCCGCATCATGATATCTATTCAATAGAGGATCTTCGGCAGCTTATTTACGCTCTGAAAGAAACCATTGAGTATAAGAAACCTGTCGGTGTAAAGATTGCGGCAGTTCATAACATAGCAGCTATAGCCAGCGGTATTGTGCGGGCAGGCGCTGATTTCGTGACTATCGATGGGCTGCGTGGTGGCACCGGTGCGGCACCGACCAGAACAAGAGACAATGTCGGAATTCCCATAGAGCTGGCGCTAGCATCCGTCGACCAAAGACTCAGAGACGAGGGTATTAGAAACAAAGCTTCAATAATCGCAGCCGGTGGTTTTCGGAATAGTGCTGATATTTTTAAGGCAATAGCCCTGGGAGCAGACGCGGTATATATCGGAACGGCTGCTTTAATAGCGCTGGGTTGTACAGTATGTCAGAAGTGTTATACAGGCAAATGCCCTTGGGGCATAACGACTCAAGACGCTTATTTGACCAAGAGAGTGAATCCTGATATCGGTACAAAAAGACTGACAAATCTACTGCGTTCTTGGTCGCTGGAGATCAAAGAGATGCTAGGTGGTATGGGTATTAACGCGATCGAGTCGTTGAGGGGAAACCGGATTCACCTCAGAGGTATTGGCTTAAATGAGAGAGAGCTTGAGGTTCTCGGGATCATGCATGCGGGGGAATAGAACAAAAGCGCGGAAGAGCGGAAGGTGTAGTTAAGCGGAAGAACTTGGGCATATCTGCAAATTGCAATCTGTAATTAGCAGTTTGATGCTGTTATCCTGGCAGAGACTGGAGAGTAGGAGAACGGAAAGATAGATGGCAAAGATAAGCAGGAAGAATAAAAGGAAAATATGGGCAAATGAAAAAGTATGTATCGGTTGCAAGCTCTGTGAGATCTCCTGCATTGTCGAGCACTCCGAGAGCAAGGATATAATCAGTGCTTTTAAGAATGAGAAACCACGGCCTGTTTCACGCATCATCGTCGAAGAGAACAGACCGGTTACTTTTGCATTGCAATGCCGGCATTGTGATGACCCGCAGTGCGTGACAGCATGTATAACCGGTGCGATGTCGAAGGATGAAAAAACCGGAGCGGTAACTCATGATGAAGAAAGATGCATAGGATGCTGGATGTGTATCATGGTATGTCCTTATGGCGGTATTAAACGTGATATTGATAAGAAGAAGGTAGCGGCAAAATGCGACTCGTGTCCTGAGCTTGAAATACCGGCATGTGTTGCCAACTGTCCCAACGATGCTTTGATCGTTTTGGAGGAGTAGATGATCAAGAAGAAAGAAATGCAAACTGACTATGCGATTGTTGGAAACTCAGCTGCCGGAATCGGGGCAGTTGAAGGGATTCGCAGTGTGGATAGAAAAGGCAGCATAACAGTTGTATCTGATGAACCATATCGTACATATTCGAGGCCGCTTATTTCTTACTATCTGGGCGGAAAGGTCCAGCCAAGAAACATGTATTACAGGTCAAAAGGGTTTTATAAAAAGAATTATGTAAATACGCTCCTCGGTAGACGCGTTCAAAAAGTAAAAAGGACCAAGAAAGAGTTAGAGCTATCAAGCGGTGATAAGATCATTTATAAAAAACTGCTTTTAGCAACGGGCGGTGTACCTTTTGTACCGCCAATAAAAGATCTGGGTGGACCAGGTGTGTTCACGTTTACGACTTGGGATGATGCCAAGAAACTGGCTAGTGAGGCAACAGACAACAAGAAGGTCGTAGTCATCGGCGGTGGTTTGATCGGGCTGAAGGCTGTTGAAGGACTCGTTGAAATAGGTTGCGATGTGACCGTTGTGGAACTAGCAGACCGTGTTCTATCGACAATCTTAGACAAGCAAGGGTCAGACATATTTACCAGACATCTTAAAGATCTGGGTGTAAATGTTTATACGGCGGACACTGTTGTCGATATAATCCGCCATGACGGAAAAGGAATAACCGGAGTCAGATTAAAAAGCGGGCGTAGGATTTCCTGCGAAATTGTTGTAGTGGCTATAGGTGTAAAACCAAATGTTGAATTAGCGGTAGATGCTAAATTGTCAGTTGACCGGGGTATTATTGTCGACAGATATATGAAGACATCTGCATCTGGCATCTATGCAGCCGGGGATGTAGTTGAAACATACGATGTCTTGGCTGAAGTAAAACGACCCCAACCTATCTGGCCGAATGCTTGCAACCAGGGCAAGATCGCCGGTCAGAACATGGCTGGTGGAAAACGGGAATACGATGGCAGTTTCGGTATGAATTCTCTTGAAATATGCGGTTTACCGGCAATTACCGTTGGTCTGTTTGATGTCTCAAATAAGAAATATCAAATAAAGATGGATAAGGATAAGGAAAAAAAGATCTATAAGAAGCTGGTTATTTTAGATGACCGGATAATCGGAGCCATTTTTATTGGTGATATTGATAGAGCAGGTATTATTACGGGTTTGATAAAAGACAAAGTCAACATATCCGAGTTTAAAGCAGATCTTCTGATGGAAGGTTTTGGTTGCGCTATGTTTCCGGAGGAACTGAGAAGGGAACGCTTGAGCCTATGATGCAGATCGATGCCAAGGGAATGTATTATAAAGCACTTAACGACAGGATCCGTCGGGCTGTTGAAGATGGAGAAAGGGATTTTCGTATAGCAGGCGTCAACGGTCAGCGGTATATAGCGGGTGGTATTAAAGGTAAAGATATCAGCTTTGTTATAGAAGGTGTTCCCGGTAACGATCTGGCTGTCTTTATGGATGGTCCGGTGGTCAAAGTCATGAATAATGCGGAAGACGCCATAGGCAATACGATGAACGAAGGAAAAATAGTTATCCACGGAGACGCTGGAGATATTATCGGCTACGGTATGCGCGGTGGCCGGATACATGTTCTCGGTGATGTAGGATATCGAGTCGGTATTCATATGAAGGAGTATAAAGACAAGGTACCGGTAATCATCATAGGAGGCCGGGCACATGATTTTTTCGGTGAGTATATGGCGGGCGGGGTTCAAATAATCCTCGGATTAAACGGAATCAATGGTAGGCCTATAGCAGGTCATTTTACGGCGACAGGCATGCATGGTGGAGTAATATATCTACGAGGTAAGCTGGAAGACGTGACTTTGGCAAAGGAGGTGGAGCTATATAGAGTAGAAGACAAAGACAAGAAGCTCTTAAAATCGCTTCTTAGAGACTACTGCCGGGATTTTAACCTAGATCTCGGTGAGATATTAAATGGTGAGTTTATAAAGCTTGCTCCGCAGTCTTCTCGTCCATATAGTAGTCATTATGCATATTGATGTTCCATTTGATGTTTGACCAAAAAAAATCTTAGTTGTAAGATATAAAAACCTAAATCACTACTGCTTGGATGCGATAGAGGGAGTTCACGCTTTTTATTAGGCTGTTTGATTTTCTAAGCTAAATAGGAGGAAGACATGACGCCGAAGAATGCTGGAGAAGTTCTTGAGTTGGTCAAGAAGAACAAGGTAGATATGGTCTACCTGTGGTTTACAGATATCCTGGGACAGTTGAAGAGTCTTAATATCACGAACACCGAGCTTAAAGACTCGCTTGAAGATGGCTCGAGTTTTGACGGGTCGTCAATTCAGGGTTTTGCCAGGATCCAGGAAAGCGATATGATCGCCAAGCCGGATCCAAAGACTTTTCAGATCTTTCCATGGAAATCCGGAAATCATGTGGCTGCCAGCATGTTCTGTGATGTACTCAACAACGATGGCTCGTACTATGAGGGTGATCCTCGTTATGTTTTAAAAAAGATCATCAAGAAAGCCAAGGATAAGGGTTATACACCTTTTCTTGGTCCGGAACCGGAGTACTACTATTTTAAAGGGCCGAAGTCGACTGAGACTTTGGAAAGAGGCACATACTTTGATATGGTTCCTCGCGAGCTTGTAAGTAATCTTAGGCAAGAGACGGCGCTGGTTCTTCAAGAAATGGGGATACCGATCGAATATAGTCATCATGAAGTAGGTCCAAGCCAGCATGAGATCGATCTTCAATACGCGGATGCTTTGACGATAGCCGATAGAGTGATGACCTATCGTATGGTCGTTAAGGATATAGCTTTACAAAACGATGTATATGCGACCTTCATGCCCAAACCGATATATGGAAAAGCGGGTAGCGGGATGCACGTACATCAGTCTCTGTTCAAGGGGGGCAAGAATGTGTTTTCCGACTCATCCGGTAAACAAGATCTGTCTGAAATCGGTCTGAATTACGTTGGAGGTCTGCTAAAACATGCTGCTGAGATCACATCGGTTCTTTGCCAGTGGGTTAATTCATATAAAAGGCTTGTATCAGGGTTTGAGGCACCGGTTTATGTGTGTTGGGGCCAGCGAAATAGGTCAGCGCTGGTTAGAGTACCGGCGATCAGACCCGACAAACCGGCAAATGCGCGGATCGAGATGCGTAGCCCGGACCCGGCATGTAATCCATACCTGGCGTTTTCAGCAATGATCGGAGCAGGGCTCAAGGGAATCGAAGAAGGTTATTCAGTTCCTGATCCTGTATCAAACAATATATACGAGATGACTGAAACTGAACGCGATGAAATGGGAATCGAAGTAATACCCCAGGATTTAAACGAAGCCATTAAAGCGACTGAAGAGAGTGAATTGTTAAGAGAGGTTCTGGGTGAATCTGTCTTCACCTGGTTTATACGAAACAAGAAGATGGAGTGGGACGAGTACAAGAACCATGTTAGTTCATTTGAGATAAAGAAGTATATGCCGATTCTGTAGGGATAGAAATCACCTACAGAAAGATATGAAAATAAAAGTTCAAGGAAAGGGTGAAAAATATGGCATATGACTATGGAAGACCAAATGCAAGCAGCGCAACAGGATCAAGAAACAGAGTGGACGATGTTGTTCCGTATTCCGGACTATGCTCTGTATGTCTTGATGGCTGCACTGGAAGATGTGAAGTATGGTTATCATCATTGCGTGGGCGGGAGGTAATCTATCCAAAACCTTTTGGCAAGATAACGGCAGGCGCAACGAAGAAATACCCTGTCAACTATGATCATCTAAACATACAGGGAACATGTGTCGGTGCTGTCGGCATTGAAGCAGATCCCGACAAAGCCACATTTCCGGCTGTAAGTACTGAATCAGAGATCGGTGGAGGCAAAGACAAAATAAAGCTCAGAGTCCCTATTTTTACAGGTGCTCTTGGATCGACTGAAATTGCCCGTGTCAACTGGGAGCCCATGGCTATCGGGGCAGCCATTTCTGGAATCATGGTTGTCATCGGCGAAAACATTGTCGGTATGGACCCGGACTCTGAGATTAAAAACGGCCGGGTTGTGCATTCACCGGAATTAGAACGCCGGATCCGAGTATTTCAAGACTGGTATGAAGGATACGGCGCTGTTATTCTTCAACAGAACGTTGAAGACACTAGACTTGGTTCAGCTGAATACGCCATTGACAAGCTGGGAGTCGAAGTAATCGAGCTCAAATGGGGACAAGGCGCCAAGGATATTGGTGGCGAGGTCAAGCTGCCATCACTTGAGCGTGCCAAGCAGCTAAAAGAACGGGGATACATTGTATTACCGGATCCACGGGAAGAAACATCAGTCGAAGCCTTCAACGACGGTTCGCTAAAGGAATTTGAGCGTCATTCGCGTCTCGGTATGGTCGATGAAGAATCCTTTATAGAAGCTGCCGAGCATTTCAGAAAAGCCGGCGCCAAATATGTAACACTCAAGACCGGTGCCTACAGACCGGCGGATTTGGCCAGAGCTATCAAGTATTCATCGATAGCCAAGATCGACCTTCTAACGATTGACGGTGCCGGTGGAGGAACAGGCATGAGCCCATGGCGGATGATGAATGAGTGGGGCATCCCGACCATATATCTTCAGTCAATGATGTATGACATGATAAACAGATTACCAGAAGGTTCATATATTCCGGATATCGCTATGGCCGGAGGATTCTCACTCGAAGACCATCTCTTTAAAGCAATTGCCTTAGGTGCTCCACATGTCAAAGCGGTTTGCATGGGTCGCGCTCTGATGATTCCGGGAATGGTCGGAAAGAACATGGAGACCTGGATAAAAGATGGCAAGGTTCCACGGGAAGCAAAGACATACGGAGAAACTGCTGAACAGATATTTGTCAAGACCGACGAACTTAAGGAAAAATATGGTAAAGACAAATTCAGCAAGCTACCACTAGGTGCCATTGCTATGTATACATATGTTGACAGGCTTAAGGTCGGTCTACAACAGTTAATGGCCGGTGAGCGCAAGTTTGCTCTTAAATATCTTGACAGAGGAGATCTCGTATCCCTGACCAAGGAAGCGACTGATGTAACTGGCATCTCATATGTAATGGATTCTGATAAGGAAGAGATAGACAGTATTCTTAAGGCATAAGCAATAGACCTTGTTGATAGTTTGATAAAGTGATATTAATGACCTTAATGGCTGTCTTTCATAAGGATTTGAGTCATCCGATATGTGTTACAATTGCTGTTGGGTGACCGGATTTGAATAAAGGCGGCCATAAGGTATTATTGATCGACGGAAATAGCCTTCTTTTTAGGGCATTTTTTGCTCTGCCTATAAGCATAACTACTAAGGATGGGCAGGTGACTAATGCCGTCTACGGTTTCATAAGCATGCTTCTAAAACTCCTAAGTGAAGAAAAGCCGGATGCTATAGCGGTTGCATTTGACAGGCCTGAACCTACATTCCGGCACAAAGCATATAAAGAATACAAAGCTCAAAGAGACGAAATACCGGCTGAATTACCGGGTCAGATCGACCTGATAAAATCTGTTCTTGGCGTTATGAGTATCCCGATTTTTGAACTGGCTGGTTTTGAAGCCGACGATATTCTATGCGCTCTTGCACATAAGGCGGCTGGATTGGATTATCGGGTAACCATAGTGACAGGCGATAAAGACGCTCTTCAGCTGGTCTCGCCCAACGTCCATGTAATGACTACTAAAAAAGGCATAACCGACACATATACATATGATGAGGAAAGAGTTAAAGAAAGATATGGTATAAAACCGGCACAAGTGCCGGATTTTATAGGCCTCAAAGGTGATCCTTCTGATAACATTCCAGGGGTTCGAGGCATAGGAGAAAAGACAGCCGCAAAATTGCTCGAGGAATTTGGTTCACTGGAAGAAGTCTATAAGCATATAGATGACATCTCAAAGCCAAAGTTGCGTCAAAGCCTGATCGATCATGAAGAAGAAGCGAGGCTGAGCAAAGAGCTGGCAATCTTGCGTTATGACATACCAATAGAGATTGATATGAAAAAACTGGATTTTGCTATTACAGATAAGAAACCGATTATTGATGTGTTTAACCAGCTGGAATTCAGGTCGCTAGTCGCTCGTTTAGAGCAGATAGGCACCAAAGACCTTGAGTCTGAAACGGTGGATATTGTCAAAGAGATCGTATCATTTGGCGCCAAAGAGGTGCCGGATAGATTAAGAAAGGCAATTATTCAACAAAAAACCGGGCTTATTGTCTCTGACGGAGAAGAGCCGATAGCGGCAATAGGGCTGGTAGACGGAACCGCCTTTGTCGGTCCTCTGACTGAAACCCTTGGCTTCTATCTAGAGAGTAGCGACTCACCTAAGATCGCACATAATGTTAAAGAACTCTTTAAGACGGTTAAAAGTATTGGTTGTGAGTTAAACGGTATTACCTTTGACACGATGGTCGCGGCATATCTGCTGGATCCCGGACGTAAGACGTATCTTATTGCCGATCTTTCATCAGAGTTTCTAGGTGTTTTTATTGATGCGGAAGATGAGGATGAGCAGGTTTTAGCGCATAAAGCGGTAGCTATTACTAAAATTGCTAAAGTTATCTCCGGCCAACTGATAGAAAAAGGTCTTGATGATCTCTTCTATGATATTGAACTGCCTTTAAGTTATGTCTTGGCTCAGATGGAGATGGTCGGCATTGGAGTGGAGTGCAAACAGCTTGCCAGCATCGGAGATGAGATTTCCCGGTCTCTGGTATTACTGGAAGACGAGATCCATAGTCTGGCCGGAGAAAAGTTTAATATTAACTCACCAAAGCAGTTGGGAGTGATCTTGTATGAGCGGCTTGGTCTACCGGTGCCAAGAAAGAGAACGAAGACCAAGACAGGTTACTCGACCAGCTTTTCTGTGCTGATAAAGCTGGTCGACAGCCACCCGATCGTTGATAAAGTGTTAGCCTACCGGGAGTTGAACAAGATAAAGACTACATATATTGATGCGCTTCTTCCTCTGGTTGACAAGAAGACCAATCGTCTACATACTTCTTTTAACCAGGTTGGGACAGCAACAGGTAGACTGGCTTCAGAGAAACCGAATCTGCAGAATATACCGATAAGAGGAGAATGGGGTGCCCGAATTCGTAAGGCGTTTACTGCCGGTGAACCCGGATGGGATCTTCTAACTAGTGATTATTCTCAGATCGAGCTGCGAATTCTGGCTCACATGTCTGAGGATGATGAGTTACTTGGAGCATTTGAGCGGGGAGAAGACGTTCATGGAGCAACGGCCAAGGTCATGCTGGATATATCGGAAGAAGATCTTTCGGCAGAACATCGACGTATTGCTAAGGCTATAAACTTCGGACTTATGTATGGCATGACGGCCTATGGTTTAGCAGAACAACTTAATCTAACCGAAGAGCAAGCACAGGGGTATATTGACAGATACTTTGCCAGGTATCCTGGCACCAGGCAGTTTATTGATAAGATCATCGAGGAGACTTTAGCTGTCGGATATGTGCGTACTATGATGGGAAGAATTCGCTATATTCCTGAGCTTAGGTCCAGCAATGTGATCACTCGACGATTAGGAGAACGTTTAGCTATCAATACAAAGATCCAGGGAAGCGCTGCTGATATTATTAAATCGGCTATGGTCAGTCTGGCAAAGAAGATTGAGGATAAGAAACTTAAAACTCGGATATTACTCCAAATCCATGATGAATTGATTCTTAAAGTACCGGAAGATGAAAAGCAAGTAGCGAAAGACCTGGTCAAGGTAGAGATGGAGAATGTGGTCAAGCTGAGAATTCCGGTTGAAGTAAATATTTGCTTTGGTCTAAACTGGGGCGATGCTCATAAATAATGTTTGAACACTACGTTTTAAGGGTTTTTTATGTTAATATAAATTAAGCGAAAGGAGGATTATATACATAAATAATGGAAGAAAATAAAATAACAGAGGAAGGGTTCGTTGTTGTAGAAGAAACCGGGGCTTTGATCCCGGATTATGAAGGTACTATAAAGACATTCAATGATGGAGATATTGTTTCAGGAACAGTTGTAAGAGTTGACAGAGACGAAGTATTGGTTGATATCGGATATAAATCTGAAGGTGTTATACCCATTCGAGAACTATCAATCCGCTATGGCGTTAGTCCTGAGGAAGTCGTCAAGGTCGGCGATGAGATTGATGCGCTAGTTCTACAGAAAGAGGATAAAGAAGGTCGTCTAATACTGTCAAAGAAGCGGGCCGAGTTTGAGCGTGTTTGGCAACGTCTTGAAGCGATAAAGGAAATCGATGGGACCATCAAGGGTGAAGTTATTGAAGTTGTCAAGGGTGGTCTGATCATTGATGTTGGACTAAGGGGTTTTGTACCAGCTTCTCTCGTTGATACCCAACGCGTAAAAGATTTAAAATCATTCCTGGGTGAAGAATTCGAGTGTCATATTATTGAGCTTAATCGGCATAGGAATAACGTTGTCCTATCTCGCCGGGCGTTTATGGAAGGTCTTAAAAAGGAAGAGAAGAAGAAATTCCTGGATTCCCTGGAGAAAGGGGCAGTATTAAAAGGCGAAGTTTCTTCCATCGTCGCATTCGGTGCTTTCGTTGATATCGGTGGAATAGACGGCCTGGTTCACATTTCCGAGCTATCCTGGTCACATGTTGGACATCCGTCCGAGATCTTATCAATTGGAGACGAAGTAAGCGTGGAAATCCTCGAAATAGATATAGAGAGAAACCGCGTATCATTAGGCCTCAAGCAAACTCAGCCCGATCCATGGCGTGAGGTCGTGAAGCGTTTTCAGACTGGGGAGATCGTTGAAGGCAAGGTCACAAAGATCGTGCCTTTCGGAGCATTTGTCGAAGTGGCTGAAAATGTCGAGGGATTAATACATATCTCAGAGTTAAGCGATGATAGAGTGGAGTTTCCGGGAGACATTGTCAAGGTCGAAGATATAGTGACCATCAAAGTTGTCGACATGGATCTTGACCGGCATAGGTTGTCGTTAAGTTTAAAGCAAACTCAAGAACCAAAAGAAGACGAAGCAGCGACTGATGAGAAGAAAGAAGACATTGTTGCTGATGTGACATCTAAAGAAGAAACTGTTGAGAAGAAAGAAGACATTGTTGCTGATGTGACATCTAAAGAAGAAACTGTTGAGAAGAAAGAAGACATTGTTGCTGATGTGACATCTAAAGAAGAAACTGTTGAGAAGAAAGAAGACGATCAAGAAAATGCAGCTGAAAAAGCCTTAAGAGAAGCAGAAACGGTCGAACGGGAAGTCGAACCGGTCGATGCCGAAGAGATCATAAGACCGGATGAAACAGCAGAAGAAACTAAGGTGGTTGAAGAAAAAGAAGAAAAAGGAGAACCAAAGACATCGGCGGAACAGGAATTAAGTGTGCCAGAAACTCCGGCGAAAGAACCGGAAAAAGCTACAGAGAAGGAACCGGAAAAAGATATCAAAGAAGAGCAGGAAAAAACGATAAAGAAAGAAACGGAACAAGAAGTAAAAAAGGAACCGGAAAAAGCCACAGAGGAAGAGACGGAAAAAGCCGGCTTGAGTGAAGAAGATACTCCTAAGAAGGAACCGCCAGCTGAACCAGAAACTCTAGAAGACTTCATCGATCAAATGAAGCAGGAATCGAGCTAGCTCTGTAGTTAGTGGTATAACGAAGCATATATACTTATAACTAAAACAAGCCTAGAAGGCTTACAACAAACATAAACCCAGTGCCCAATAAGGTATTCTTGTGTTAATATTTGGGCAAAGCTGGGTTTTTTGTTTACTATAGAATAGATGATAATCAAAAGACAGAAGGAGCCATAAAGTGTTTGTGATAGGTTTGACCGGTGGAATAGCGTCTGGGAAGACTACTGTAGCCCGGCTTCTACGAGATAATGTAGACGCGATCCTTGATGCAGACAAGGTCAGCAAAGAGATAATGATGCCCGGTTCGGTTGTTTATGAAGAGCTGGTTTCCCGGTTTGGTCGAGGTATCCTAGAAGACAATAAGACTATTAACAGAAAGGCATTGGCCCGCCGGGTATTCTCAAAACAAGAGAATATCCAGTTTCTTAACAAGCTGACCCATCCCAAAATTATTGAGGCAATCGATAATAGGCTTGAGAATATTAAGCGGCACCATGACGATCATACGGTTTTACTTTTAGCGCCACTTCTTATCGAGGTAGGTTTGGTCGATGATGTTGACTATGTTGCGGTAGTAGTTTCCGATGAGCGCCATCGAATAGAACGGATTGCCAGGTCGAAGGGATACAACAAAGAGGAAGCTCGGCAGATAATGGCTGCTCAAATGGTTGATGAAGAGAAGACCAAGCATGCTGACATTGTTATCGACAATAACGGTAGTTTAGAGCAACTCGAGGAAGAGGTGAAAAGGCTTTTAGTCGAAATTGAGCGGACAAAAGCAATGCATTGTTAGTTAGTGCAGCTTTGCTTGATCTTGATGGTACATTGATCGATTCAGATGAGGCAGTAATCTGGTGCACAAATGAGATGCTTCGCCGGTTGGGCAAACCACTCATTTCAGGAGATAAGATCAAGATCTTAATAGGCGTTGGATTAATACCTTTGCTTGGAAATTTCATTGACCATCCTGAAGAGCATGTAGATGAATACCTAGAGATATACTCGACCGGTTTTCACTCCCGGACAAGAGTGTTTCCCGGAGCTAGGGAGCTGCTCTCCGGATTACAACAAAAGGGAATCAAGACGGCGATCGTCACAAATCGGCATGAAGGGCTGGCCAGGAAGATCGTCGATCATTTTTCACTATCTGAGTTTCTAGATCTGCTAAAAGGTAAGGTGGAAGGCATTAAACTTAAGCCGGATCCTGATATAATTTTTAGGGCATGCAAAGAAATGAACGTTGATCCATCCCAAATGGTTATGATCGGTGATACTGAGATTGATGTGCAAACAGGCAAGAATGCCGGAGGTTATTCGATCAAGGTCGAACACAAGAAAAATGAAGATCCAACTAACGCAGACTTAAGAGTAGATTCTTTGATCGAAGTCTTGCAGATGATCGGGAAGGGTTAGTATTTGTGAACTGTCCCAGATGTGGAGCGGAGAATCCGGAAGATGCTGTAAGCTGTAATATGTGTTTTCATAGGTTTGGTGAAGAGCCCAAAGAACCCGAAATGCTGGGAAGCACTGACGAGAAACACCAGGACAGCAGGGTAATTGAAACGAGTGACAGAAGACTTTATTCAGCCGGTTCTATGTCGGTTGTAAAACAGGCTTTTAGCGGAGGAAGCGCTGCCTTTACAGGCGTTGCATTTTTTATATCCAGTGTGGCTTTGTTAAAGGTCGTCGGCATTAATATGGCTAGTTTTATGTTCACCGGGAAGACCGTTTTAGTATTTAACTTCTCTGTTCTCTTGATGTCTGTCTACTATTTTGCTCTTCTAACCGGTGGTGTCTTCGGTAACATCATACAACAACCGAACAAAGTTCTTGCCAAGAGATTGATTGCAGCAACAATCGCTCTAGCAGTATGGTTATTGCTGATGAATTTTGTTATCCTAAAAAGCGCTGGTTCGGCAGGGATTGTTACGGGACTATCCATATACACAAGCGCTATGCTGATCGTCTTTCCCTTTGCTGCAGCAGTAATTGCTTTTGCTGATGGATTGAATGGTAGTGTGACCAGCCGCGAATTATGGTATGAGGTGGTAGGCGGGATCATCGGTAGCATGATAGGCATGATCCCGATAGTCATTTCTCTGGCCATGATTGACAGACTTGCTCCCATGGTTCCACAACCTGGCTCCGAGACCTATGTCTTTATTATCAAGCTCATCATAAACATATCTGTTGTAGGTTTTTTGGTGGGAGCTTTTTTCTGGCTAGGATGTGCCGTGTTTAAAAGAATTGCGGCTAGAAAGATTGCATGATCATACAAACGTTTTACAGATAGTCTCTAAGTTTTAATGTGTCTTAATCTGAGATATACTTAAGTCCATGAGTGTTGAAAAGTCTTCTTTTAGTCTTGTCTCCTCGTTTTCACCGAAAGGCGATCAGCCGAACGCAGTGAAGGAACTAGTCTCTGGGATAGAAAAGGACATGAGACTACAAACGCTACTCGGAGTGACCGGATCCGGCAAGACATTTACAATGGCCAATACAATAACTGCTATCGGTATGCCGGCTCTAGTTGTCGCACCAAATAAAACGCTGGCAGCTCAGCTGGCCAGCGAGTTTAAAGAGTACTTTCCTAATAACGCAGTCGAGTATTTTGTAAGTTACTACGACTACTTTCAACCGGAAGCCTATGTTCCACAAACAGATACTTATATTGAAAAGGATGCGTCAATAAATGATGAGATAGACCGTCTGCGTCACGCTGCTACATCGGCGCTCTTGTCACGCCGGGACGTTATTATTATCGCCTCTGTCTCATGCATATATGGTCTTGGGTCACCCGAGGAGTATCTAGGCCGGGTAGTGTTTTTAAAACGTAATGAAGCTTATGACCAGGATGAGTTGTTACGGAAATTGGTTGATATCAGATATAGGCGAAATGATGTCAATTTAGAAAGAGGGACATTTCGGTTGCGTGGAGATGTATTGGAGATACTTCCTGCCTATGGTGAATCTGCTATACGGATTGATTTCTTTGGTGATCAGGTGGAGCGGATCGAGGAAGTCGATACAATAACCGGGAAAAGATTGAAAGAGCATGACCATATTACTATTTATCCGGCGACTCATTTTGTAACAAATCAGCAGAAGCTTGAAGAATCAGCGCAGTTAATCGAAGATGAGCTTAAACAGCAGCTTAAAAGACTTAATAAGCAGGGAAAACTTCTCGAAGCGCAGCGGCTGGAGATGAGGACAAACTTTGACCTGGAGATGCTTAGGGAAGTCGGTTACTGTAATGGTATAGAGAATTATTCGAGGCATTTCTCCGGGAAAAAGCCCGGCGAGCCTCCCGACACGTTGTTGTCTTACTTTCAAGGAGAGTTTCTTACCGTAATCGATGAGTCTCACATTACTGTTCCTCAGCTTAGAGGTATGTATAAAGGCGATCGGTCTCGCAAACAGACATTGGTCGATTTTGGTTTTCGTCTACCGTCGGCTCTCGACAATAGGCCGCTCATGTATGACGAGTTCATGGAGCGGGTCGGACCGGTCATCTTTGTCAGCGCTACGCCTGCAGCTTATGAACGTGGGGTAAGTCAGCAGGTGGTAGAGCAGATAATTAGGCCCACCGGTCTGATTGACCCGGAAGTAATTGTGAGACCTACAGAAGGTCAGGTTGATAGTGTTCTGTCGGAAGTGAAGAAAAGGGTGGAACGAAATGAACGGGTATTGATCACAACATTGACTAAAAAGATGGCCGAGGATCTGGCTGACTACTTACTTGACCTGGGGGTAAATGTCACATATCTACATTCGGATATAGATACACTTGAGCGGATAAAGATACTGACATCACTTCGCTTGGGCGAGGTCGATGCTGTTGTGGGAATAAACCTACTGCGAGAGGGTCTGGATCTTCCCGAAGTCTCACTTGTTCTAATACTTGATGCTGACAAAGAGGGTTTTCTACGCTCAGAGACTTCTCTTATTCAAACGATAGGAAGAACTGCCAGAAATGTCAGCGGTCAGGTCATTATGTATGCGGATAAGTTGACTCCATCAATGAAAAAAGCGATAAATGAGACAAATAGACGGCGAAAAATACAAACGGTTTTTAATAGGAAGCACAACATAAAACCGGAGACGATCAGGAAGGCAGTTACAGATATTCTACAAGCCAACAAGATATCCGAGCCACGACTAAGTCGTAAGCTTAGAAAGGATATCAAGGAAGAGACAAGCCAAATGCCTGCTTCTGAGATAGAAAGACTCATCTCAGCGCTAAAGGAGGAAATGAATATTGTGGCTGAAGATCTAAGGTTTGAACATGCGGCTAAGCTCCGCGATGAGATCAGAGAGTTGGAGAAAGAGCTTAAAGGCAGGGAATGAAGGAAAACTTTAAATATGCACAAAGGAGATAGATGGAAGAACAAATAGTCGTTCGGGGAGCGCGTGAACATAATCTCAAGAATATTCATATTAAGCTACCTCGAAATAAGATGATCGTCATCACAGGATTAAGCGGTTCCGGAAAATCATCTTTAGCAATCGATACTTTGTATGCTGAAGGTGAGCGTCGTTATGTGGAGTCTTTGTCCTCATATGCCCGTCAGTTTCTCGGACAACTGGAGAAACCAGATGTCGACTCGATAGAGGGATTATCACCGTCTGTTTGCATCGACCAGAAGGGAACGAGTAAAAATCCTCGTTCAACAGCCGGAACGATTACAGAGATCTATGATTACTTAAGAGTGCTCTTTGCCCGGATCGGTATACCGCATTGTCCGATTGATGGGATTCCGATCACCCGTCAGACTTCCCAGCAGATTATTGAGCAAGTTAGCAAGCTCAAAAAAGAAACGAAGTTTCAGATACTAGCCCCGGTTGTCAGGGGCAGGAAAGGTGAATACCGCGATCTTCTTGAGCGAATGAGAAAGGAAGGTTATTTAAGAGTCTTGATCGATGGCAACACATACGGCCTGGAAGAAGAAATCACACTCGATAAGGATATGAAGCATGATATCGATGTGATCATTGACAGGCTGGTCATGAGGAATGGCATAAAGAGACGTCTGGCGGATTCGATCGAAACAGCGCTGAATCTGGCCGATGGACTTGTTGCCATAGATATTGATGGTGATAGACAAAACTACTCAGTTCACTTTGCATGTCCTAATGATGGCTATAGTTTTGCTGAGATATCGCCCCGGACATTTTCTTTTAATAGTCCGTATGGCGCATGTCCAACATGTGACGGTCTGGGATCCAAGATCGAGCCCAGTCTTGATTTCGTTGTTCCAAATAAAGATCTATCGCTCATGCAGGGAGCAGTTGCGCCCTGGCGTAGCCCGACGGCTAATTTCTATCGCGGTATGATTAAAACAGTTAGCCGGGAATTCGGTATAGACATGGATACACCTTGGAAAGATCTTTCAAAAGAGGATAAAAACATCATTCTCTATGGAACTGAAGGTGAAAGGGTGGAGGTCAGATACAGGAGTTCCACAGGTGAGATGCGCTCTTGGTTTACGGATTACGAGGGTGTCATAAATAATCTGACTCGCCGGTATCGCGAAACTGAATCTGAATATGCCCGGGAAAAATACCAGCAGTACATGAGTCTTGTTAAGTGCCCGACTTGTCAGGGAGCAAGACTTAAGCAAGAAAGCTTGGCGGTAACCATCGGTGGTATTAATATATATGAATTTAGCAAGAAATCTATCAAGGATGGATTGTCCTTTTTTGAACAGCTTAAATTAAATCAGAGGGAAACAAAAATAGCTGAAAGAGCATTAAGGGAGATCAAAAAGCGCCTGCAATTCCTGGTCGATGTAGGCCTAGACTATCTGACTATTGATCGACCATCAGCGACCCTTGCCGGTGGCGAGGCTCAGAGGATCCGTTTGGCCACACAGATAGGTTCGGGTCTTGTCGGAGTTTTATACGTTCTTGATGAGCCAAGCATCGGTCTTCATCAAAGAGACAACAAACGTCTTTTAAAGACCTTGCGCTCACTGACTGATATTGGAAATACTCTGATCATTGTAGAACATGATGAGGAGACGATAAGGACAGCCGATTATATTGTCGATATGGGGCCGGGAGCCGGTGAGCGTGGTGGCAAGGTGGTTGCGGCTGGTTCCTTGGAAGATATCTTAAATTCAAGAAAGTCGATTACAGGACAGTATCTTTCAAGAAAGCTCTTCATCGAAGTTCCCTCCAAGAGACGTCAATCCGGCCAGAGTAAACTAATTGTCAGAAAACCGGAGGAGCACAACCTAAAGGGCCAAGATGTTTCATTTCCACTAGGACTGTTTGTCTGTGTTACCGGTGTGTCCGGTTCAGGTAAGAGTACACTGGTCGATGAGATACTATGGCGGACACTGGCACGCAATCTCTATAGATCTCGTCTTATTCCGGGAAAACATGAACGTGTGGACGGGATCGAACACATAGACAAGGTAATCGAAATAGATCAGTCTCCTATAGGAAGGACTCCAAGAAGTAATCCCGCTACTTATATCAAGGCATTCGATGAGATAAGAAAGATTTTTTCCCAGACAAGAGAAGCCAAGCTGCGAGGTTACAAACCGGGACGATTCAGCTTCAATGTTGCCGGAGGCCGCTGTGAAAGTTGCCGGGGTGATGGTCAGATCAAGATCGAGATGCATTTTCTACCTGATGTCTATGTAACATGTGAGGTGTGCAAAGGTAAGCGGTATAATCAGGAAACCCTCGAGATCAAGTTCAAGGGAAAGACAATATCGGATGTGTTAGACATGAGCCTAGAGGAAGCATTGGACTTCTTTGCGAACATACCAAAGATAAAGAGAAGACTTCAGACGATATTTGATGTCGGGCTAGGATACATACGGATAGGTCAGCCGGCACCAACACTGTCTGGCGGGGAAGCGCAGCGTGTAAAACTAGCTGCTGAGCTTTCAAAACGGGCAACCGGGAGCACGCTCTATATTCTAGATGAACCGACGACAGGTCTTCATTTTGCCGATATCAATAGATTACTGGGTGTCTTAAACCGCCTGGTCGACCAGGGCAATACAGTCATAGTAATCGAGCACAACCTTGATGTTATCAAAACAGCTGATTGGATTATTGATCTGGGACCGGAAGGCGGAGATGAAGGTGGATATGTTGTAGCTGTTGGACCTCCTGAGAAAATTGCTAAGAACAAGAAATCGTACACAGGAAAATACCTCAAGAAACTCTTGTCCAAGAAAACCGCCGGAGCAAAATAAAGCTAAGTTATGAACCGCCATTAGCAGGTAGAGCGACGGAGCAGCAGTGCCATAAGCGTAAACCGCAAGTCAGTAACCAGATACCAGTGACCAGAAACCAGCACGTTTTAAGCTGACGATCCAAAGTGCTGAAGAAATCTGTAATTGGCAACTCGATGATTATACATGTGAGGTTGCTTCGTCGGTCATCTACAGTTAATTGGTCG